>Ga0214919_10011053_pt1 | contig 11306 bp, 6 predicted proteins | sample LL1503_MetaG_FD_177994 | JGI IMG/M metagenome (GOLD analysis project Ga0214919, IMG submission 177994) | Freshwater microbial communities from Lake Lanier, Atlanta, Georgia, United States - LL-1503 | ecosystem: Environmental > Aquatic > Freshwater > Lake | place: USA: Georgia | collected 2015-03-15
GTTACGGGGCCGATTCAAGGCAGTCGGTTGGGGCATCAGGACGGGCCGAGAGGGTCGGGTTTCCTTCAGCCTGTGCGAGTTCCGGAACTGGAAGCGGCTTATTTCTCGGCGAAGAAGAACGGGGCTCATCGTGGCTGACCTTTCCATCAATCTCGCCGGAATCCGTTCGCCGAATCCTTTTTGGGTTGCTTCGGCTCCTCCGGCTAACACCGCTTACCAGTGCCATCGGGCTTTTGAAGCCGGATGGGGTGGACTTGTCTGGAAAACCATCGGGGATCCGATCGTCAACGTCAGCTCTCGCTATTCCTCACTCGACCTGAACGGGCAGCGGATGGTCGGCTTCAACAACATCGAGCTGATCAGCGACCGCTCACCGGAAACGAACTTTCGGGAAATTGCCGAGTGTAAGAAGCGTTGGCCGGATCGGGCTGTTATTGCCTCTTTGATGACGGATACACGAGAAAACTGGCACGAGATGATGAAACGTTCACTGGATTCTGGGGCAGACGGCGTGGAGTTGAACTTCGGCTGTCCTCACGGCATGTGTGAGCGGGGAATGGGTTCCGCTGTTGGTCAGAATCCGGACGTGATTGAGACTATCGTCAGTTGGGTGATGGAGGCGGCGCAGATTCCCGTCATTGTGAAGCTCACACCGAACGTGACCGATGTCACCCGGTCCGCCCGTGCGGCCAAAAAGGCCGGTGCCAATGCCATCTCCCTCATCAACACCATCAACAGCATCACCCAAGTGAATTTGGACAAGATGTGTCCCGAGCCCTACGTGGCCGGGCAGAGTACCCACGGTGGTTACTGCGGTCCGGCAGTCAAACCCATTGCCCTCAACATGGTCCAGGGCTGTGCGGCTGACCCGCTTGTACAACTGCCGATCTCCGGCATCGGGGGAATCTCCAGCTGGAAGGATGCTGCAGAATTCATCGCGCTGGGCTCGACAGGGGTGCAGGTCTGTACGGCGATCATGCACTACGGTTTCCGGATCGTGGAGGACATGATCGATGGGTTGAGCGATTTTCTCGATTCGAAAAAAATGAAGTCAGTGAATGATCTGCGGGGCAAGGCGGTGCATACCGTCGGAAATTGGGAGAACCTCAATCTCAACTACAAGCGAATCGCCTCCATTGATTACGATAAGTGTATTGGGTGCAACCTCTGCTACATCGCATGTGAAGACGGGGCTCATCAGGCCATTGCGTTAGTTTCACCCAACGGACATGGACTTGGACCCGGTCGTCTTCCGGGCAAGCCCGTGCCCGAGATCAAGGAAGTGGAGTGTGTGGGTTGCAACCTTTGCTCCCTCGTGTGTCCGGTCGACCAGTGCATCACCATGGTGGATGTTCCCACCGGGAAAAAACCGATGAGCTGGAAAGAGTATCAAACCAGACTCGCAGCCGGAGAGATGAAAGCCATCCCCGCCCATGCCTAAGACCTCATTCACCCCCATCAAAAAATCCGGAAGCAAACTCGACCCCTGTCCCATCTTCATTGGGGGCAAGTGGTCAGTGCCCAAGACATCGAAAACCACCTCGGTCTACAATCCATCGACCGGTCAGGTGATTGCCGAAACCCCAATGTGTGGTGCGGATCTGGTCGATCAAGCCGTACAGGACGCCCAACGTGCCTTTGCAGACTGGTCGGAAACCCCCCCGGTCGAGCGGGCCCGGATTTTGTTCCGGTACAAGATGCTCCTTGAGGACGAGTTCGAATCCTTGGCCAAAAGCATATCCCGGGAACACGGTAAAAATCTTGTCGAAGCAAGAGGGGATCTCCGCCGCGGAATCGAGGTGGTGGAGTATGCCTGTGGAATTCCGGAGCTTCTGAAGGGAGAGGTTCTGGAAAACGTAGCCCGTGGCATCGACTGCGAAATGGTTCGTCAACCGAACGGGGTCTGCGTCGGAATCTGTCCCTACAACTTTCCTGCTTTGGTGCCGATGTGGATGTTTCCCTTGGCGATCGCTTGTGGAAATACCTTTATCCTGAAGCCGAGCGAAAAAGTTCCTTTGACCGGGATTCGGCTGATTGAGTTGCTACAGAAAGCTGGACTGCCTCCGGGAGTTCTCAACGTGATCCACGGAGGTCGGGAGTGTGTCGATGCCTTGCTCAAGCACCCCTTGGTTCGTGCGATCTCATTTGTTGGATCGTCCTCGGTGGCCAAGTACATCTTTGAAACTGGTAACCAGCACGGAAAACGGGTGCAAGCTGCCGGTGGGGCCAAGAACTATGTGTTCGTTCTCCCTGATGCCGATTTTGGGAACTCGGTCAACGGATTGGTCGATGCGGCCTTTGGGTGTGCCGGCCAGCGGTGCATGGCTGGTTCCACAGCGGTAACGATCGGCAAAGCGGCCGAACGTCTATTGGATCCTCTTACCAAGGCAGTGAAGTCCATTGAGGTCGGTCCGACGGATCGTCAACACGGTCAGCGGATGGGAGCGGTGATCAGTTCCCAGCATCTCGACAGGATTAAGGGCCTGATCGATTCCGGAGTGAAGCAGGGAGCTTCCCTGGTGGTGGATGGTAGAAAGGTACAGGTTAAGGCTGAGCCCAACGGTTTTTATCTCGGGCCGACGATTATCGACAAGGTGCGGACGGGTATGGAAATCGCAAAGGAGGAGGTGTTCGGGCCTGTCCTTAACATCATGCGTTTTGACGACCTCGAAGCTGCCATTGAAATGGCCAACGGGACTCCGTTTGGCAACGGTGCTTGTATCTATACACAATCCGGCAAGGCGGCTCGTGAGTTTAAACACCGAATCAAGGCTGGCATGGTTGGAATCAATGTTGGGGTTCCGGCACCGCTCGCTTATTTTCCCTTCAGCGGTTGGGACTACTCCTTCTTCGGAGACCTGCATCTTCAGGGTAGGGAAGCCATCCTGTTCTTCACGCGCGCCAAGGTGACCACGACGCGTTGGTTCCGCTATGGCGAAGGCGATATCTGGCACAAGGAGTAGACCCGTGGCAGTGCTGATACGCAACGGCGATGTTATCAACGCCGATTCCAGATTTCATGCGGATATCCTGGTCGAGGGTGAAACCATCTCCCGCATCGGAAAAAATATCGAGGCTCCCGCTGGGGCAATCGTGATTGATGCCAAGGGAAAATATGTTTTCCCAGGATTCATCGATCCGCACGTCCATATCCATCTTCCTTTCATGGGAACCTTAGCCAAGGACACCTATGAGACTGCGAGTATTGCCGCGCTGGCGGGTGGAACCACGACACTGATCGAGATGATTTGTCCCTCGCGGGCGGACGATCCTTGGGCCTCCTACGAGCTATGGCGTAGCAAGGCCGAGGGGAAGAGTGCATGCGATTTTACGTTCCATATGGGGGTGACAAGGTTTGATGGCAGAACCGCGGATCAGCTCAAAAAAATCGTCTCAGTCGGTGTAGCCAGCTTCAAGGTATTCCTCGCCTACAAAGGGGCGTTTGGGGTGACCGACGAGGAGCTCTATCAAACTCTCAAGTTAGGTCGGCAGTTGGGGGTGATCACCACCGCACATTGCGAAAATCCTGAATTGATTGCGGTTCTTCAGCAAGAGCTGGTCGCCTCAGGAAAAACAGGGCCAGAATTTCATCATGAAAGCCGGCCTCCATTGGTGGAGGCAGAGGGCGTGCATCATTTGATGACATTTGCGGAGATGACTGGGGCGCACGTCTATGTGGTTCATCTCAGCTGTGAAGAGGCTCTCCGAGAGGCCACCCGAGCGCGGGAGCGTGGAGTGAAAGCTTGGGTCGAAACACTCATTCAGTATCTGGTCACGGACAAGACCTTTGCAGAACGCCCAAACTTTGAAGGGGCGAAATTTGTGATGTCCCCTCCTTTGCGGGATAAAAAAAACCAGCCCATTTTATGGAATGGATTACAACAGGGTTTCATCCACACGTTGGCCACCGACCATGCTCCATTTGATTTTAAGGGACAAAAGGAGATGGGGCGATCGGACTTTACCAAAATTCCAAATGGAATCCCTTCGTTGGAGGACCGAGTGACATTGTTGTACACCCACGGGGTGAAGACTGGAAAACTGGATCTACAAAGGTTCGTTGAGGTGGCCAGTACTGGGGCGGCTCGTCTCTTCGGTCTGCATCCCCGCAAAGGAACGATTGCCGTCGGGGCGGATGCGGATCTGGTGGTTTGGCATCCCGATGCTCCGGGAATGATCTCGGCAAAAACGCACCATATGAACATCGACTACAGCGCCTTTGAGGGGTGGAAAACTATCGGTAAACCCGAGGTTGTAACCGTACGAGGGGAAGTGGCTTTTCAGGGTGGTGAATTCACCGGGAAAGTGGGGAGAGGAAAGTTTCTCGCGCGGGAAGCTACGCACGGAGAATGAGTACAGGAAAAAAATTTCGCGAAGCGGTAAGGCGGGAACGACCGTTGCAGGTCGTTGGCGTCATACACGCTTTCGCGGCCAAGTTGGCCGAGTCGGCTGGCTTTCGGGCCGTCTATGTTTCTGGGGCGGGAGTGGCAAATGCCACCTTTGGGAAACCCGACCTTGGGTTAACCACCTTGGATCAAGTCTCGGAGGAGGTGCGGCGAATCAGCTCCGTCACTCGTCTGCCTGTTTTGGTGGATATCGACACTGGCTGGGGAAGTGATCTTTTCTCCGGCCGAACGATGAAACTGATGCACCGCTCTGGAGCGGCAGCCGTACAGTTGGAGGATCAGGTGGACATGAAGAGGTGCGGGCACCGTCCGGGAAAACATCTGGTGCCCATGGCGGATATGGTGAAGCGCATCAGGGCAGCCATAAAATCGCGTCCGATTCGTGATATGGTGGTTATGGCTCGTACTGATGCCGCCGCTGTGGAGGGTTTGGATGCAGCCATTTACCGAGCCCAGCAGTATGTGCAGGCGGGTGCGGACATGATTTTCGCTGAGGCGCTGGGCTCGTTGTCCGCCTACAAAAAGTTTTGCCAAGCCGTAAAAGTTCCAGTGCTCGCGAACATGACGGAGTTCGGAAAAACGCCGATGTTCTCGGTAAGAGAGTTTCGGTCTGCAGGGGTACGGCTTGTGTTATACCCGCTGTCGGCGTTCAGAGCGATGAACTCTGCCGCACAGGAGGTGTATAAGGTCATCCGAAGTAAAGGCACTCAGAAGTCCTTATTGAAAAAGATGCAGACTCGGAAAGAGTTATATCGTCTTCTGGATTATCAGAAGGCGGAACGATTGATGGACCGGAGTTTGGGTTCAAAGAGATAAAAGGAGGAAACCATGAGTGAGTTTTCAAAAGGATTAGCGGGTATCGTGGCGGGGCAGACCGCCGTGGCAATTATTGATGAAAGTGAGACTGGCGGGGGGTTGCAGTATCGGGGGTATCGGCTGGGAGAACTGGCCGAGAAATCGACCTTTGAGGAGGTAGCTTACCTTTTGATTCACGGTGCCTTGCCAAACCCCGCCCAGCTGAATGAGTACAAAAGGAAACTAGTCTCGCTGCGTAAACTCCCAACGGATCTGGTGGCGGTTTTGGAAAAGATCCCCGCGGAAACGCACCCGATGGATGTTCTGCGGACAGGTTGTTCGATGTTGGGCTGTCTTGAGCCAGAGGGAAAAGGACGAGATGAATTCGCAGTCGCGGATCGGTTGACGGCCTGTTTTGGTCCGATGCTGCTTACGTGGTATCTTCATGCCCACGGGAAAAAGAAACTTCCGGCGGCGGATGGGGAAGACACCATCGCGGGTTCTTTTTTATATCAATTGCACGGCAAATCACCCACAAAGCTTCAGAGACAAGCGATGGATGTTTCATTAATTCTATATGCAGAGCATGAGTTTAATGCTTCGACCTTTACCGCAAGAACGGTCACTTCAACCTTGGCGGATTTTTATTCGGCCGTCACGGCGGGGATCGGGGCATTGCGGGGCCCGCTGCACGGGGGGGCAAATGAGGCTGCGATGGAGTTGATTGAGAAGTTTCCCAACCCAGAAAAGGCAGAGGAGGGAATACTTCAGATGCTCGCAAAAAAAGATAAGATCATGGGGTTTGGCCATCGAGTCTATAAGCACTCGGACCCTAGGTCGGATGTGATTAAGGGTTGGGCGATCAAGCTTGCTGCAGAAGACGTGAAAGGGAGGAAGTTGATGGAGGTGGCTGAACGGATCGATGCGGTAATGAAACGGGAGAAAAAACTTTTTACGAACCTGGATTTCTACAGTGCTGTCTCGTATCACCTATGCGGAATTCCAACGTCCCTTTTCACTCCACTCTTTGTCATCTCAAGAATCTCGGGTTGGGCGGCCCATATCTTAGAGCAAAGGTCGGACAATCGATTGATTCGTCCCATGTCCGAGTACATTGGGGAAAAGGTTCGCCCAGTTCCATCGATTGAAAAGCGTTGAGACTCTCTTGAGCGCTGCGATTTCCAACGTTCGCCCTCCGCCCGATCCGGTATTAACCCGGATTGCGGATTATGCTCTTGAGGGACCTTCGGGAAGCCCTGAGGCATTCCTCACAGCACGTTGGTGTCTGCTGGACAGCTTGGGATGTGCCGCGCTAGCTCTCGGCCACAAAGCCTGTGTCCAACTGATCGGGCCGGTAGTTCCTGGAGCTGAGATGAAGAAAGGAACCCCTGCACCAGGAACCGGTGAGAGGTTGGATCCCGTCCGCGCCGCGTTTCACATTGGGACGTTGATTCGTTGGTTGGATTTCAACGACACATGGTTGGCCGCGGAATGGGGTCACCCTTCGGATAACTTCGGTGCGATCCTTGCGGTGGCGGATTACTTGGACCGAAATGGAAAAAAAATCACCCTCAATCACGTACTCGACGCCGCCATTCGGGCTTATGAAATTCAAGGAGTACTAGCCTTGGAGAATTGCTTTAACCGAGTGGGGCTCGACCATGTGCTCCTGGTGCGAATTGCGTCCACCGCTGCAGTGGCGAAACTACTGGGAGCCAATCGGGAGCAGATGCTCTCCGCCCTAAGTAATGCGTGGGCGGATGGAGGGGCGTTGCGGACCTATCGACAGGCGCCAAACACCGGTTCGCGAAAATCTTGGGCTGCTGGAGATGCCACTAGCCGAGGAGTCTGGCACGCATTGAACGCGAAGCGGAATGAGATGGGGTATCCGTCGGTGCTCACGGCGAAGACTTGGGGCTTTCAAGATTCGCTTTTTCGAGGAAAGGAGATCGTTGTCGGTCGGAAGCTGGGTAGTTATGTGATGGAGCATATTCTCTTTAAGGTTTCATTTCCTGCCGAGTTCCATGCACAAACGGCGGTTGAGGCTGCACTGGAACTGCATGCGGAGGTACGGGAAAGGCTGGAGGAGATCGAGCGGGTGGAGATTGGAACCCAAGAGTCGGCGGTTCGTATCATCGATAAAAGGGGTGCACTTCATAATCCAGCCGACAGAGATCATTGCCTGCAGTACATGACTGCAATCGGTTTGATCTTTGGAAAGCTCACGGCAGAGCACTATGGAGAGAAGATCGCGGCCGACCCAAGGATTGACGGGTTGCGGGAAAAAATGAAGGTGACTGAGGTGCCCGCTTTCACCCGTGACTATCTGGATCCAGAAAAGAGATCGATAGCCAACTCGGTGCAGGTTTTTTTCAAAAATGGTACAGCCACAGCTCGGGTGGAGGTGGAGTATCCGCTGGGTCACCGTCGTAGGAGGACCGATGCGGAGCCACTGTTACTCGAAAAGTTTCGTGGAGCCGCCCGCCGCTGGAGTCGAAATGCTGTAAAGATTGAGGAGCTTTGTTTTCAAGAGAAAAACTCACCTCGCATTTCGACCTTATTGAATCTTCTTTCCTAGTTGAAATTGGATTGGATTTTGACCACTGACCCCAGAATGGGGTTAACGTTTGGTAGCGGCTGCGGAGAAGGATTCGTCGAGGACAGCGAGCATGAAATCGGCATCGGGCTCCGTGATGCACATGGGAGGTTTAATCCGCAGGACATTTCCAAAGAGGCCACCTTTTCCGATGAGCAGGCCACGTTCCCGAGCCTGCTCCAGAACCTCGGCGATGAAATCTCGGTTCGGCTCTTTGCTCTTCCGGTCTTGTACGGCTTCTACGCCGATCATCAGACCCATGCCGCGAACTTCCCCAATGGCCTCGTGCTTTTCCTGCAGCTTACGGAGTCCAGCCAGTAGGCGGTCACCCATCACGGCGCAGCGTTGCTGAAGGTTGTCCCGTCGGATAATTTTCAGGGTGGCTCGCCCTTGGGCAACACAAACGGGATTCCCCCCGTAGGTGTTGAAGTGGATCCGTTGAGAGAGGGTTTCAGCGATCTTGTGGGTAGTGATGACAGCGGCGAGTGGCGCTCCGTTCCCGATGCTTTTAGCCATGACAACGATATCGGGTTGGACGCTCTGGTTTTGGAATCCCCAGAAGGACTTGCCGGTGCGGCCGAATCCCGCTTGCACTTCGTCGGCGATACATACTCCACCCGCTGCGCGGATATGTTTGTAGGCTTCCGCTAAATAGCCTTCGGGGAAAACAACCGCTCCGCCCACGCCTTGGATGGATTCCGCGATGAAACCAGCAACTTTTCCAGGGGAACCGAAGCGGATCAACTCCTCCACATCGGCGGCGTAGTTTTTTCCGGCGTTTGGATCGGTGGCGGCCCAAGGACCGCGGTACGGGTAGGGGGCGCGAGCAAACTGGACCCCGAATGAATGCGGTACGTTGTATTTCCAGGTGTGGTGGGAGGTGATGCCCATCGTGGCGGAAGTACCGCCATGGTATGAGTTGCGCAGAGCAATGATATCGTAATTACCTGTGTAGGCACGGGCCAGAAGAAGGGCGAGTTCGTTAGCTTCCGAGCCAGAGTTTACGAAGTAACAGACTTTGAGGTCTCCGGGCATGCAGTCGGCCAGTTCTTTTCCGTACTGGGCGATGCCCGGGTGAAGATAAATGGTGGAGGCATGTTGGAGGAGATGGTTCTGTTCATCGACCGCAGCGATCACCTCTGGGTGGCAGTGTCCAACGGAGACAGTGACGATACCGCCAAAAGCGTCGAGATAGCGGCGACCCTTTTCATCGAACAGATATTGCATCGCCCCCTCTACGAGCATGAGTGGCTTGCGGTAGTAATGAAAAAGTGAGGGAGTGAGGTGGTCCTTTCGAAGTTTTACAACGTCCTCAATACTTGGGCCTTTATAGGGCTTGGGCTGATGAGTACACGGTGGGAGTGCGAATGAGGACCCAGCCATAAATAAACATTAAGGTCTATCCAATGTACTGGCAAACCATGGTTCAGTAAGAGCGGGCTTAGCCACGGGCCCGCTAGGCTTTGGCAGGGGTGGTTTGGGGGGCAGAAATAGAAGAGACAGGTTGGGTTGGGGGAAGTACGGAGACAGGGGGGTGGGGCACGACTTTCCAGAACTTCTTAGAAACAGTTTCCCACTGAGCCAGGATCTCTTTGGCTTTCTTGCTCTCGGTTGCCTCGAGATGTTGGTAAATGATGGCTTGTAGGGATTTTGTATCGTCGCCGCCTGAGAGTCTCTCCAAACCGACCATACCGGTGTTCAAACGTTGGGAGAAAGTTCCGTCCTCATCAAAAACATACGCAATTCCGCCTGACATTCCCGCACCAAAGTTTTTGCCCGTAGGACCCAAAACAACAACTGTGCCTCGCGTCATATATTCACAACCGTGATCCCCTACGCCCTCAATAACAGCTGTGGCACCGCTATTGCGTACTGCGAAGCGTTCGCCTGCTTGGCCGTAAGCAAACAGCTTGCCACCCGTCGCTCCATAGAGGCATGTATTGCCGCAGATTGAGTTTAGCGATGGATCAAATGTCGTGCCTTTTGCGGGAATCAGGATGATCTCTCCGCCTGACATTGATTTTCCGACATAGTCGTTCGCTTCCCCGAGAAGGGTCATTTTCACACCGTTTACAAGAAAGGCTCCAAAAGATTGCCCGCTCGAGCCTTCGAATTTGAGGGTGATACTGCCGTCCGCGAGTCCCTCGTCCCCGTACCGATAGGCGATCTCGCCACTGAGTGCGGCGCCTACGGAGCGGTGCGAATTATTAATTTTGTAGGACAGTTTAGCTTTTCGCTTTTTCGATAGAGCATCCTTGGCGTCCTGCATGATCCGAGCATCGATGGGTTGATCCTCAAGCTTATCGTTTCGCTCCCAAGTGTGGTGGCGGGGTGCAAGGGGATCGACATCGGGCACTGAAAGGAGGGGTTGCAGATTTACCTTCGCAGCTTTGGGATGATTCTCTGGTGTGAAAGATTCCAGAAGTTCGGGGTGTCCAATAATTTCATTTAGTTTTCGAACTCCGAGAGAGGCGAGGATTCTACGAACGTCTTCGGCCACGGCGTTAAAAAAGTCTACGACTGCTTCGGGTGTGCCACGAAACTTCGCGCGGAACTTGTCGTCTTGAGTAGCGACCCCCGTGGGGCAGTTGTTGAGATGGCACTGGCGAACAAAGACGCAACCCAAAGCAATCAGGGCTGAAGTTCCGAAATTGAACTCCTCGGCACCTAGGAGAGAGGCGACAACGATATCGTGGCCTGTACGAATGCCTCCGTCTGTGCGGAGTGTGATGCGATTCCGGAGCCCGTTGAGGAGAAGAACTTGCTGGGTCTCGGCTACCCCCAACTCCCATGGGCTTCCTGCGTACTTAATGGAGGAGAGGGGGGACGCACCTGTTCCACCGTCGTGGCCTGCGATTAGAACAACGTCAGCATGAGCTTTGGCCACTCCTGCGGCAATGGTTCCAACTCCTGCCTCCGCCACAAGTTTAACGCAGATCTTTGCGCGAGGATTGACCTGTTTGAGGTCGTAAATCAGCTGAGCCAGATCCTCGATACTATAAATATCGTGGTGAGGTGGAGGTGAAATGAGCATTACCCCAGGAGTGGAGCGACGAAGAGTCGCGATGAGGGGAGAGACCTTGTGGCCTGGCAGTTGTCCTCCTTCGCCTGGCTTGGCTCCTTGAGCAATTTTAATTTCAAGCTCGGTGGCACTCGCGAGGTACTCTGCGGTGACTCCAAATCGGCCTGATGCGACCTGTTTAATCCTACTATTCTTTGAATCCCCGTTTTCCATGGTGGCGAAGCGGGCGCGGTCCTCGCCGCCCTCCCCGGAATTGGATTTTCCCCCGATCCGGTTCATCGCGATGGCGAGAACCTCGTGCGCCTCAGGGGATAGGGCTCCGAGGGACATTCCAGCTGTGGTGAATCGGCGACGAATGTCCTCGATCGGCTCCACTTCCTCCAGAGGGATTGGGGTGCGACCCGATTTGAGGCGGAGTAAGTGACGGATTGTTATAGGTGTATTTTTGTTTAAAGAATCCACATAAGCCTGGTACTGGGCGGGGGTG
>Ga0214919_10011054_pt1 | contig 11306 bp, 23 predicted proteins | sample LL1503_MetaG_FD_177994 | JGI IMG/M metagenome (GOLD analysis project Ga0214919, IMG submission 177994) | Freshwater microbial communities from Lake Lanier, Atlanta, Georgia, United States - LL-1503 | ecosystem: Environmental > Aquatic > Freshwater > Lake | place: USA: Georgia | collected...
TCTTCTGAAGCGTTTATAGATGGGTATTATGTTAAGCCTAGATTGGATCATGAGCTTATTTCTATGCACTCAGAGGGCGTTATAGTGCTGTCGGGCTGTCTGAACGGAGAAGTGTCTCAAGCGCTGCTTAGGAACGATTACAACGCGGCATTAAAGCATGCTGCCACCATGCAGTCGATAGTTGGTAAAGAGAATTATTTTATAGAAGTACAAAATCATGATCTAGATGAGCAGAAAAAAATCATTCCAGATTTGATCAAGATAGCCAATGCGATAGGCGCTAAGATAATCCCAACCGGGGATTGTCACTACGTACATCAGCATGACGCTAAGGCTCATGACATAATGCTGTGTGTGGCAACTAACTCTAATATTAATACCCCTAATAGATTTTCTTTCTCAGGGGATAAATTTTATCTTCAATCATATGAGGATATGGCTACTGTATTTTCTGATGAATGGCTGAAGAATACTATGCATGTTAACGACATGATAGATATCAATTTAAATTTTGGCGAGATTCACTTTCCAGATTTTCCTATACCAACAAAAGAAAACTCAACTGAATACTTTGAAAGATTAGCTTGGGATGGTTTGAAGAAAAGATATGGTGATCCTCTTCCGCAAAATATAATTGATAGAGCTAATCATGAAATAAAAGTAGTAAAAGAAATGGGATTCTCGGAATACTTCCTGGTAGTTTCTGACCTAGTTAAGTGGGCTAAGGATAACCAGATAAGAGTTGGATGGGGTAGAGGATCTGCGGCTGGAAGTGTTTTGTCCTACGCATTTGATATTACCAATTTAGATCCAATTAGATTTGGTTTGATGTTTGAAAGATTTTTGGTCGAAGGAAGAAAGTCAATGCCTGACATCGACCTTGACTTTGACGATAGACATAGGGATAGAGTTATTGAATATGCAAGAACTAAATATGGGGATGATAAAGTCGCACACATATGCACGTTCAATAGAACTGGCGCTAGACAATCCTTGCGCGACGCCGCTAGAGCTTTAGGTTATGATTTTATATCTGGAGATAAGATAGCAAAACTTGTTCCTGCCCCTATCCTAGGAGTGTCAAAAAATCTAGCAGAATGCATGGAAGTCCAAGAGTTTAAAACAGAGTACAGTTTAAGTAGCGACTCAAAGCTTATAGTAGATACAGCTCTCGGCTTAGAGGGCTTAGTTAGACAGACTGGGATACACGCAGCTGGTGTAGTTATATCTAAGGGCCCTTTGACAGACTACCTTCCTGTAATGAAAAAAGGCGCTGATGCTCCACTGGTTACGCAGTGGGACATGGGGAGAGTAGAGCAGTGTGGCCTATTAAAGATCGACTTCTTGGGGCTGAGAAACCTTGGCGTTATAGACTCGTGCTTAAAGCTTATAGAAAAAAACAGACAAGAAATTATTGATATAGAATTCATACCGTTGGATGATCCAAAAACTTATGAAGAACTATGTAAGGGCAATTCTGCTGGGGTATTCCAATTAGAATCTTCTGGCATGAGACAACTGATGGTTCAAATGCAGCCACAAAATATAGAAGACATAATGGCTTTGATATCCTTATATAGACCTGGCCCAATGGGTTCCGGGATGGATAAATTATACATAGACAGAAAAAATGGAAAGTCTAAAGTATCATACGATCACCCTAAACTTGAGAAAGTATTGGGCCCATCACTTGGCATCATGTTATATCAAGAAGACGTGCTTGGTGTCGCAAGAGAGCTTGGCGGGTTCAGTTCTGCTGAAGCAGATGACTTGCGCAAGGCTATTGGCAAGAAGCAGATGGATAAGATTTCTTTGTTTAGAAAGAAGTTTGTAGAAGGCTGTGTAAAAATTTCAGAAATAACCGATGACAAAGCTAATAAGATTTATTCAGACATCGAATACTTTGGCGGCTACGGTTTTAACAGAGCTCACGCTGCAAGCTATGCAATGATTTCCTATACGACAGCATACTTAAAAGCTAATTACACAGTTGAATACATGGCTGCTTTGATGACGTCTGTAGTCGGCAATAAGGATAAGCAAGCGCTATATCTTTCGGACTGTAGAAAATTAAACCTAGAAGTTCTTCCTCCTTCGGTAAATCATTCTGGAGTTGACTTTGAAGTAGTTAATAAAGATTCTATTATCTTTGGCCTATCAGCAATAGATGGGATAGGTTTGTCTATTGCAGACTCCATAGTCGATTGCAGAGACCATAATAGACCCTACACTTCTTTGTATGACTTCTACAGAAGATGTGATCCATCGGTGTTAAAGAAATCTACTTTAGAAAACTTAGGCTTTGCTGGGGCTTTAGATGAACTAGTCGAAGATCAAAACATGGAACTGAGCAGAAGAATAGAGTTAGAGGTTCTGGAAAAAGAAAGAGAACAATTAGGAATCTACGTAACTAATCATCCGGTTCTTGGCATTTGGGACATACTTAAGAACCAAATAACCCACGAGGTAATAGATCTCGCAGACTGTCCAGGTGGAACAGCTGTTAAAATTGGCGGCATTATAGTATCAAATAAAAAGATGACTACCAAAAAAGGCCAGAAGATGTATAAGCTAGAGATAGAAGATATCAGCTCTAGTGTAGAGGTTATAATTTTTCCTAAGAACGCTAAAGATATAAGCGATGATTACTTTAACTCTGGAGATATATTTGTAATAAGTGCATTTTTAAATAGAGAAAACGACGATGAAAATTCTGTTGTTAAATTGTTTTATAATTCATCTGAAAAAATAGATTCTAAAATATTCTCTGGCGGTAAACCAATATCCCTCACCGTTAGAGAGAGTTTATCGCAGAGTACCTTTGAAAAGATATATGATTTGGTTTCCAACAACAAAGGAAATAGGCCGGTATTCTTAGAAATTATTGACAATAATCGCAAATTTGTTTACAAGTTTGATATACTTGCATCAGGAAAAATTGTGGATTCTCTTAATAAAATATTAGAATTGGAGATATAAATGGCCTTACCAGGAAGCTATAAGAACCCCTCAGAAAGACCGTGCTGGTCTTACTGCTCATCATGCAGTAGATGCGCCGACAAGGGCCGCTACACAGCGTGTAATGGTTGCAGTGGTAGATACGACCCAAAGGGAATGGTAGACGTAAACAACGATGACTACTGCGATTGCAAGAATGGGAATCTTCGTTGGACACCCAAGAATGGTGGAAAAAGTTTTATAGTAAAATTTAAAAGCAACCCTTTTAAAGCAAAAGTAACATATGAAAAAAAATCAGAAGACGAACGAGACTGGGACTCATACGTGTCAGACATGAGAGAAAAAATGAATGACCCAACATGGAACCCTATAACAATAGTAGATGAGGATTAAATGTCTAAGAATGAAAACGGAAGAATGATACTCAACGATGCACAGGTCATAGAGTACGAGGCCCTACCTGGGCATGATGAAACTTTTTTTATCCAGCTTGGCATGGTGGGCTTTAACGCTACCAAGGTAGAGTTGCGTGATATATATGGTTTACTAAATTACTATTTCAACATAGACTCAATAAACAATACAGTTATATCTGTAGAATAGGAGACAGCTATGCCTTGGCCTTATATTGAAGGTGATTTTATGGAGATGGGTGAGACTGGGTGGGTTTCAGTTGGCCATGATAGATATGTGAACGTTAAAACTGGTCACACCATAGATCAAGACGGTAAAGAATATGATCCAAACGGATTGCTTGTCACAGAACACAACACGGAAGATTAATAAATGTCAATAGCTATAAAAAAAATAGAAGACTTAGATCCACTACAAAAGCTATCGCTCTTGGATTTTTCGTATTCAAGGTTAGATACTTACGCGCAGTGCCCATCAAAATATTTTTATTCTTATATACAAAAAGAACCTAGATTATTTGGAGAAGCTGCAACACTTCGGAAACATAGTTCACGCAGTATTGGAAAAAGTAGTTGATAAAGAAAAGCCACTAGACCATCAGGAGATGGTTGACGAGTTTGAAGTAAGTAAACAAAAGTTAGATCCAGATAATAAAATATCTCAGGAATTAATTTCTGTTGGAAGAAATCTTATAAATGAATTCTACGATCAAAACTTAGATACAACCTTTGATGTCTACGATAAAGAACATGCCTTTAGTTTCATTATAGGTAACTATTCAATGATAGGTTACATAGATAGGATAGATGTCGTCGGAGACAGAGTCAATATAATTGACTATAAAACTGGCAAGTGGGAAGTCACCCAAAAGGGCATAGCCCAAAACCTACAGCTAGGGATCTATGCGTTAGCCGCATCGATAATGATGCCGGAAAAAGAAATCTATGCTGAGCTTCATTATCTAAGATCCGGGAAAAGAAAAGGTCATCTCTTTACTAAAGAAGATCTAGAAGATGTGAAGGTAAGATTGTTATCTTTAATTAAAGATATAGTCAATGACAATTCTTTTGTGGCTACGAGCAACGTAAGAGCCTGCTCATACTGTGACCACGCTAAGTCTGGCGAATGTGGCGTTGGTGTGTTTAGGAATAAAAAGAATCATTGGAGCGCATAAAACCTTATTAGGTATACAAAAAACCCCCCCGCTGGATATACCAACGGGGGGGTTTTTATATTTAACTATTAGAAAGAAGCTTCAGAGCTAAGTTCGAAGTCATTGCCGTCAAACTCAGTTACGAGCTTGATAGCTGTTTCGTGGTTAAAACCGTAGTTATTAACCAAGGCATCAATCGCCTCTTCATTAGCTGCCTGGTGCATGCTGTCCAATAGGGTTCTTGTTGTTGTTGTATTTGTCATAATTGTATTCTACCTATTCCTTTGTGGTTTTGCAACTCAAAAGTTGCTTGTTTTTTACATTTATTTAAAGTATAATATACTTAGTGGATATAACAGAGTAGAGGTTACATGGTGAAGAGTATCGTTGTCAAGTCAACAGACTTTTTTATTTCTAGATCAAAAATGAAAAATCACCCAAATTTTAAAAAGCTTAACGGCAATAAAATTGCGGAAGAAATTATTTCTGACGAAATTAAAAAACCTTCAAGGACCGGTAACGCCTACAAGCATACTAAAACTGGATACAGGAAAGACATAGACTTAAACGTAAGGTCTAACTGGGAGGCAAACTTTGTGCGCATCCTGAACGCCTATAAAATTAAACATGAATTTGAACCTACTGTTTTTTCTTTTCCAATTAAAAAAGGAGTTAAAGGTTATACCCCGGATTTTTATTTATGTGCAACTGATGAATGGGTTGAGATGAAAGGGTACTTAGATCCAAAAAGTAAAACAAAAATAAAAAGATTTAAAAGATATTATCCAAAAGAATTTGAAAAGTTCACCTGCATCATTAGCAAGTACGCTAAGGACGCTGTTGAATTCTTAAACGAATTAGGTGTACCTAATATAGTTTACTACGAAGACATAAGATCAGAATACTCAGAAAATATAATTTACTGGGAAGGAAAATAATGGCCGCTTATAAAGAACAATATTATAATCTAGAAGAAAATGAAATGCAAGAGCTGATAGCTCAAGCTAAGTCTGGAAGCCACGCTGCAAAGCAGGAGCTGTTAAAAGTTTTTAATAATTTTTTAAGCAAGTACGTAGCATTGATATACCATGGCAGATATAATCTAGCTGATTATGACATACGAAGGTTTATTGGTTTGTTTGTTAAAAATCCTTTTACTCGTATGGCATTAATGAAAAACAAATTAGTAAAGAAAGATCATAAAGACGTATCGGAAATAATGGGCCGGCATAGTTTACATGGCCAAAAGATATGGAGATGAAGAAGACATACGCCAAACAATTGATACAACCTTCTTTCAGTGCATAGCCAGGTATGAAAAAAAGGAATCGGCTAAGGGGCCAATACCTTTTAGCCGGGTTCTTGTATAGTTATTTTTTTTATTTATTAAAGAAAAATGTTGATACTTTTTTAATAGATCAATTAGGAAGAAAAACATTTCCGTTAATAGATGACGACGCAGATACTGATCCGGAAAGTGAAAATTTTCAAACAGGATTTAAAGCAGAACCTAGAGAGTATTCGTTAGAATCAATCTTATCCGCAGAGGATATAGATGAAGCTTGGGTAGTAGGAGAAAATAATTTTCCTCCTTTCGATAAGTTGACAATACAGGAGAGGCAGCTGATAAAATGGAGGTATGTAGATGGCAAAAGGTCCAGCGATATATCATTAAAAATCAATGAACATCCTAATACCGTTAGGGAACATCTAAAAGAAATAAGAGAAAAAATAGTTTCAATAATTAAAACCGATGAAGAATTGCAACCACTATTAAAACAATTTGGTTTAATCAAAAAGGATAAAAATGAATAATCAGAGTTTAGAAAAACTCCAACAACTACTTTCAGATTTTCTTGGACCACAAATTCAAGAAGTAATTAATTCTTATGTTGATGTAACAAAAAATAATAAATACTTCATAGAGATACCGGACGAAGATACCGTTGACTTGGGCATTGAAAACATGGCCTCGCTTGTGGCCAAGACTTCTAACGTTTATGGTAGAGCAGCAAGATTTGCTGGCATGGCCCGAGCTAACTATAAAATAATGGAAGGTAAATATAAAAAGAAATACAAGTCTTCCAGAGTGGGCAAGAATGAGGCGGAGAGAGAAGCAGCAGCCATGGAGGCAGCAGAGGACGAATACTCAGCCCTCATCACATGCGAGGCTGTTATGAGCCTAGCTGAATCAATGGAGAGTGCTGCTCGAATATCTTCAGAGTCAGCTAGAAAATTGATGGATAAAGTTCAATCTATGCAAATTGCTGCATCGAGAGAAAGTAAGGGTCATTATCTTGAAAGTGATTTTACTACATACTAGAGGAGACAATTATGTTCATAGGTCATTATAGAGCAGTTGATAAGGCTAAAGAGTTTTATTCTAATAAAAGAAAAAAATTAGATTTCCCTACTCAGGTTGAGTACAAGAAAGAAAGATACTTATTGGTATCTACTTACACCGTTTCTGGGGATAGCCAAGAAAATAATATTAAAAATAGAGCTATTGAACTAGGCATTCCTTACGACATTGAATTAGATTAATGAACTTTGAAGTTTTTTGCGATGGAGCCTCAAGAGGGCAGGGGCAAAAGAAAACTGGTGAAGCTGCTTGCTCTGTGGTTGTGTATAAGAATAGAAAAAAAATAGCACAATTTTCTAGAGGCCTTGGTCCAAGAACAAATAATGAAGCTGAATATGAGGCTGTCATAGCTGGATTGTTAATATCTGCTATGGCTGATTTATCTGACCCTATTATCTATACCGATTCAGCTGTGGTCGCAAATCAAATAAACGGTAAGTGGGAATGCAAGAATAGACTACTGCTACCTTTACTTATGACAATTGAGGAAATAAAATCAGAGTATAACTTCAGGGTTATCCAAGTCCCAAGATCTTTTGTTTGGGAACCAGATGCATTGGCTAACGCTTTTCTAGATGAATTAGAAATCAGAAATCAAAAAATGCAATAATTTTCTGCTATACTTATTGCATGAAAAAATTTGTTAACAACCAACCAATAATACTTGGCCTGTCCGGTAAAGCTGGAAGTGGAAAAACTTCTGTAGCGGAATCAATAATTCCAAAAGGTTCAATGGAAACTGTAAAGTTTGGGATAAATTGGGATCACATTTTCTATGCTCTTCCACTTTATGAGATGGCGTCAGTAAAGAAAAATATAATAGGCTTTAATGAAGAATCGAGAAAGCTTTATTCGCTTCACGAAGTCTTGTATGATGTCTATGGTGGATCATCGATAGGCAACATGCCTCACTATGATATCCTTGTTCAAAAGGTAAAGCAGATTTACAATACTCCGATAGAAGAAGAGGGCTCTAAGCCTAGAACATTTCTTCAAAAAGCTGGTGATATTTGTAGAGAATACGACGAAAATTGTTTTTCAAACTGGGCAATTATAAAAGCAAATAAAATATATAGAAATTATTTAAAGAATCATGACGAAGATAATATTAACCCGATGTGCGTTATAGTGTCTGATGTGCGTTATATAAACGAAGCTAAGAATATACTTAAGCAGCCAAACGGATTCGTTATAAGCTTTGATGCAGATAAAGAAGTCCTGGATAAACGAATTTTGAAACGAGATGGTGCTATAATGAATAGCGAACAGTCTGGGCACAGTTCAGAGATGGAAGCAGAAGGTGTTAAGCAAATAGCTTCTGCCGTTATAGATACAAATAATATGAATTTAGAACAACAAGTTGCGGCAACATTAGAGTGCCTCGGAATAGGAATAAAAAATAATGCCTAAGATTAATAAAAGTGCTCAAGAATCATCTTCGTTTGATTCTCCCATAGATAATGTGATGAATTCTGTATCTGCTGATTTGGCGATTACGACATCGCCAGTATTTATTTGTGGAGTAAATAGAAAAATAAACATTGGCAACTTTGAAAACATTGACGTCTACGCTGCGGTTACAATACCATTGCCAAATGTTTCCTTTGAGGACAAAGAGGGCCTTAGATTAGCAATAGAAGACGCAGCTGCATACGGATTCTCGGTTGTTTCCAAGGAAACTGGTGACAGATATTCTTTAATTAAAGAATCACAACAGGGCAATAAGTAAGAGCTAGTTGCAAATTACAATTATATAATATATAATATTACTATTATCATCACAAGACAAAAATAGAGGTTAAAAATGTTTAAGAAAATAGCGACTAAAATAAAGCAAACAATCTTTAAGGCACAGAAAATCCAGGCAGACGGCCCTATGGCGAAGGCACAGGCTAAGATCATTGACGATCTCGTTAACCAGGCAGACGCTGTAGCCGAAATAGCCAAAGACGCAGCTAAGAATATAGTTGCAGATGCTAAAAAAGAAGTTAAAAAAGCTACTGCAAAAGCTAAGACAACAACGGTGAAAAAAGATTCAGCCGCCCCTAAAAAGGGACGTCCTAAAAAAGACGTTAAATAAATAAATGTCTTTAGCTAAATTTAGAAAAGTTTCTAAAGGTAACGCAGCTCCAGCTAAGGTTCTAGGAGAACCACCATCGGATAAGCCAAAGAAAAAAAACAATGAGTAAAAAATACTTTAGTCTAACTGATTTTTTTTGGAAGATAGTATTTAAGTTGTCTGATATAGCTGAAGCTTTGGAGAAGAGACAGAAGAAATAGTTGCTATGGGTATTGGTTCTGTAGGCAACATTATTGTTAATAATAATATATTATCAACCGAAGACGTTCACAGTTTATTGGGACATATGGAGTGTCCTGATGACTGGAACGATCTGATGCCAAACGGTTTAGGTTGTGATTATTATCCAAACGGTAATCCTGTCACTGTGAAAGCAGTGCCATATTTTTTTATTTCTGATGATCTTAAGCCAGTTTTATTTAGTTTAATTAATCAAATTAAAGATAAGCTTGAGTATAAATACGGGCAAAGATTGGTTTGCGATCCCCAAATATGGGGTAGGGTTTGGTCTGTTGGGGATTTCCAAACGATGCATTCTGACAGTGAGTACAACAATTCTGAATTGTCTTCAGACGTAAATGATTCAGACCCCCATTGGCATACACACATACCTAGGTTCTTATCTGATTATTCTTCTTTAGTCTACTTAAATGATGACTATGAAGGCGGGGAAATTGTATTCCCAGAGTATAATCTAGCGATAAAACCAAAGGCTGGGGAAGTTATTACATTTCCCACGAATGCTATGTATTTACATGCTGTAAATCAAGTAAAAAGCGGTACTAGATATAATATCGTTTTAAAATGGTTTAGAAAAACCACACTAACCGCTAATACGATGCCAAGAAATATAGCTATTGAAAATTTAGTTAAAACTTTTTAAGGATGATTTAATCATGGTTATGAAAAAGAGTATTTATATAGCTGGTCCTAGGATGGGGCAAAATAACTTCCTATATGGCATGGAGTTAAAGAGCGCACCAAAGCCTCGTAAGTCGCCAAAAGTAAATAATAACAAAAGTAAGAAGAAAAAATAATGGCAACCTCTAAGAAGAAATTAAAGATAACTGGAGTAACTCATATTATTTCTGTTGATAAAAAAGGTGATGTCATAGTGAACCATCCTGGCATTAAGAAGGGTGCATGGAAGAAGGCTGATCTGACTAAAGTAGCTGGAGTAAAAACAGTTAAACAAGGAGTCAAGTCAGCTAAGGCATGGCATAAAGATAACCCACATAAAAAAGGAAAAAAGTAATGGCTAAAACTGCTGCTTGGCAACGCAAAGAGGGCAAGAACCCCGCTGGTGGTCTAAACGCTAAAGGGCGTGCTTCATACAAGGCTCAGACTGGTGGCACACTAAAGCCGCCAGTGTCGTCTAAACAAGCTGCTAAATCACCTAAGTCCGCTGCTCGACGTAAGTCTTTTTGCGCAAGGATGGGCGGCATGCCTGGGGCAATGAAAAAACCAAATGGTAAACCAACTCGCAAAGCACTTGCTTTACGCAAGTGGGACTGCTAGTATTTAATCTAACACTAAACAAATAGGAGAAAAAAATGGCAATGAAAAAGCAACCAAAGAAAATGACAAAAGCACCAGCACCAGCAGCAAAAGCTGGCATGACCGCTGCCCAAAAGAAGCTCCCACCATTTATCCAGGCAGTTATTGCTAAAAAGAAAAAGAAATAATAAATTTACAAAAATAGGAGAATATTATGGCTATGAAAAAAAAGAGTGGTAAAGCAGATCCAGCAGCTGTTGCTTCCAAGAAGCAAAAAGTTACTGGCATTATGCAAAAGGGTATGGTTACTCCAACTTTTGATGGAACAAAGAATCGTCCTAAGAAAAAAGAAGGTTCTTATAATGTGGATCATGCCCCTAAGAAGCCAACACGCACCCATAAGATGTAATTATGGCCAGCAAAAAGGGTTCTAAATCTAAGTCTAAAAGTAAAACTAAAGGCGTAGGGTATGATCCTATATCTGGACAATTAAGAGTAAAAGGTAATAATAAGAATGATGATGATGTTACATTAAATCATTTTACTGGCAAAAAATTTGATAATATATCTTATAAGGATAAAAAACCTCCAAAAGGCACTCATCCCATGTCTATAGCTAGGATGAAGCGTAAAATAGAAAAATGAAATAAATCAAGGATTATTATTACTATGTCTAAGTACGTACAAAACGTTATGCCTGTTGAAAAACAGGAACCGGTTAAGAGGGCAGCAAAAAAAACTGCCCCAAAAAAAGCTAGCAAAAAAACCAAGGAGAAATAAATCATGGCTATGAAGAAATCAAAAGGCAAAGGTGTTAGTGCGCCAGATCCAACCGCTTCAAG
>Ga0214919_10011055_pt1 | contig 11305 bp, 10 predicted proteins | sample LL1503_MetaG_FD_177994 | JGI IMG/M metagenome (GOLD analysis project Ga0214919, IMG submission 177994) | Freshwater microbial communities from Lake Lanier, Atlanta, Georgia, United States - LL-1503 | ecosystem: Environmental > Aquatic > Freshwater > Lake | place: USA: Georgia | collected...
TCAGGTTGCGGGCGATTTGCAAGCGCTGGCGCATACCGCCGGAAAAGGTGTCGGGCCGATCGTCCATGCGGGCTGGGTCTATTTCGACCCGTTGCAGCCAATCCGCCGCCTGTTCCCGCAAGCGTCCGTAGTGCCGCTGACCCAAGGCCATCAGGCGCTCACTGACGTTGGCACCGGCCGAGACATTCATGCGCAAACCATCTGCCGCGTGCTGGTGGACAAAACCCCAGTCGGTGCGGGCCAGCAGGCGGCGCTGGGCTTCGGTCATGGCATAAATGTCCTGCAATCTGGGAGCGGATTCAGCTGCGTGGCGCACCGCAAACTCTACCGAACCCGCACTGGGTGTATGGCGCGCTGCCACCGCGTTAAGCAAGGTCGACTTGCCCGAGCCGGATTCACCCACGACCGCCAGCACTTCACCGGGCCACAGATCAAAAGAAATGCCACGCACCACTTCCCGAGCGCCGTAAGCGCAGCGCAAATCCCGCACGCGCAGCAAAGGAGCTTGTCTCATAGCGTGGTACCGGACGACGTAGCAGCCGCCTGCGTTTTGGCGCAGTAGTCGGAGTCGGAACACACAAACAGGCGGCCGCCCTGGTCGTCAGTAATCACTTCGTCCAGAAAGCTGTCGCGCGCGCCGCAGATGCCACAGGGTTGATTCCATCGTTGTACCGAAAACGGATGGTCCTCAAAGCCCAGACTTTCCACGCTGGTGTAGGGCGGCACCGCGTAAATGCGCTTCTCGCGACCCGCACCAAAGAGCTGCAGCGCCGGGCTCATGTGCATCTTGGGGTTATCGAACTTGGGGATGGGAGACGGCGCCATGATGTAGCGGCCATTGACCAAGACCGGATAGTCGTAGGTGGTCGCGATCTGGCCGAAATGCGCCAAGTCTTCATAGAGGTTGACGTGCATGAGACCGTATTCCTGCAAGGCGTGCAGCTTGCGGGTCTCGACTTCCAGCGGCTCCAGGTGCTGCATCGGCTCGGGCACCGGCACCTGGTATACCAAAATTTGCCCTTCACGCAGCGGCGTCTCGGGAATACGATGGCGGGTCTGGATGATGCTAGCGGCCGTGGTGTCGGTGGTGACATCCACGCCCGTGGTGCGCTGAAAAAAGCGCCGGATGTTGACGGCGTTGACCGTATCGTCGGCGCCCTGGTCAATGACTTTGAGCACGTCATCGGCTCCGATGATGGAGGCCGTCACTTGAATCCCGCCCGTGCCCCAGCCATAGGGCAGCGGCATCTCGCGCGAGCCGAAGGGAACCTGGTAGCCGGGAATCGCCACCGCTTTCAATATCGCGCGGCGGATCATGCGCTTGGTGCGCTCGTCAAGATAGGCAAATTGAATGTGCGGGTCACGCATGCTCAGCGTCTCCGGCATCTGGTTCGGCAGCCGCGCTTTCGCGGGCTATGGCCTGGCGCATCTTGCGGACCAGGTCCAGCTCGGACTGGAAGTCCACGTAATGCGGCAGCTTCAAGTGCTGCACAAAACCGGAGGACTCTAGGCTGTCGCTGTGCGACATCACAAACTCAGGCATTTGCGCAGGGGCAGTAACCGCCTCGCCCAGCTCTTGCGCCCGCAGGGCACGGTCCACCAGGCTCATGGCCATGGCCTTGCGCTCGCTGTGGCCAAAGGCCAGGCCGTAACCGCGGGTGAACTGCGGCGGCTCACTCTGGCTGCCTTTGAACTGGTTGACCATCTGGCATTCCGTCACGGCGATGTCGCCCAAAGAAATTTCGAAGCCCAGCTCTTCGGGCACGATACACACATCCACGGTGCCAAACCGGATTTCGCCCACAAACGGGTGACTCTCGGCGTAACCGCGCTGCGTGGAATAAGCCATGGCCAACAAAAAGCCTTCATCGGCTCGCGCCAAATTTTGCAGGCGGGCGCTGCGGTCCGCAGGAAAGCGCAGCGGCTGGCGGGTCAGGTCAAAGGGCTCGGGGTCGCCTGCAGGCACCGCCTGGTCTTCGACCAGACCTTCTTGGTTGAGCAGGTCGATCACACGGGGTGCGGCCTCAGACGGCGCTGATCCAGGAACAGGGTCCGGGCCGGCGGCGGACGCGGCGGCGTCAGGCGCGGTACCCGTTGCCAACAGGCCGAAGTCCAGCAGGCGCTGGGTGTAGTCATAGGTGGGGCCCAACAACTGGCCACCAGGCAGATCTTTGAAAGTGGCCGAAACCCGGCGCGCCAGCGCCATGCGTCCTGTATCAATCGCTTGGGTGTATCCCAGGCGTGGCAGGGTCGCGCGGTAAGCGCGCAAAAGAAAAATCGCCTCGACCAGATCGCCCGCACTCTGCTTGATAGCCAGCGCCGCAAGGTGGGGGTCGTACACCGAGCCTTCGGTCATGACCCGATCTACCGCCAGGCGCAGCTGCGCCATGATTTGCTCCACGCTGAGCTCAGGCAGCGCCGGATTACCCCGGCGCTGCTGCGCCAGCAGGCGGTAGCTGTTGAGAATGGCGGCCTCACCGCCTTTGACGGCTACATACATGCAAGACCCTTCACATCACCAGCGAGGCTGATGTGTACGCTGCGCGGCAAACCCAGCAACGCATCATGTGTACAGCAATACACATCAACGCCACACGGCGCGTGCAGCTGCATAGCATGGTGCTGCCGCACAAAGTCCACGCCAAGGCCGTCTATGTGCAGGCTGAGAAGATCGCGCACGCCGGGACCGCGCAGGCACACAGCGCCTGCATCCTGGGGTTGGGTTGCCTGCCATGCGGTCACGTCGACCACACAGGTGGCGGATTGGTCAGGGTATTCGGCGCTACCCTGCTTCAGGGTATGGAGCGCTGGCAATTCCGCGAACGCGGCAGCCCAGACAAAGTCTGCAGCCGCGCAGTCAGCAGTGATCTGGCATCCCGTATGGAATCGCATCCATGCTGCAACCGGCCCGTCACGCAAAGCAGGCGAGAGCCACAGCATGCAATCCTGGTCCAACAATGCCAACAACAGGCTGGCCGCGGCGCGGCTTCCGCTCGGCAGGGCTGGTACGGCATCGGCAGCCGGCAGGCGCGCGGGGGTGCCCGGCCGCGCGAGCGCGTCCAAGGCGCAGCGGAATACCGCCTGGCTTTGCGCAGTGATGTCCGCAAAGCCGGGGGCCATGTCCTGCAAGCCGGGTGTCGTCATGCGGGGTCCTCATCGCCGCGATCGCTACCGGTCTCGCGGGCTACGGTGAAAAACTCCACGCGGGTCGTTTGGGTCTGCGCGCGAAGCTGCGCCGATTGGTCAGCCAGCAGGGCGGCAAGTGGTGCGATCAGGCGGGCATGCCACTGCGCGTGCAGAGACGCCTCCTGCAGAAGCGCATCAGCCAGCGCAACCAGCAGCGCCTGCCGGTGCGAACATCCCAGCACATAGCCCAAGCCAACCTGGTGGCAGCCCGTGAGCGCGGCGTCAGGGCGGATCACACACCGGGTTACGGTGGCCTCGCCCACATTGAAGCGCTGACCGGTTCCCCCCGCGCGGGCACGAACCATCAACAGGCCGGTTTCCACGGGACGCAGCCACGCGTGTTGTCCCTGCGCCAAAGCACCCAGGTGCAATTCCAGGAAATCCAAGGGCGCGCGCGCCAGAATGGCCAGCCATTGCTGCCGTGCCGTCAACCCGGGTGCGCCAGTCTCATTCACCGCACAGCGCTCCTGTGGATACTGAATAGCGGACGTAACGCATCTGAAATTCTTCGCATGTAGACTGCTCAGCTTACGCAACAAATATGTCGGTTGGGTGACCTTTCTGCCGGAGGCAGCGACCACGAATCTCCGATGCTGGACCATTCCATCTACCGCCACGCGGCCTATTTTGCACCTGCCCAGGACCATCTGTTGGCTGAGCTGGGTGCGCATTGGCTAGGCCGTTGCGCGCTTACCCGGCTCGCGGTGCCTGCGCCCCCGCCCACCGGTATTCCCGGCGCTTTGTTTCGCCAGTACACGGCCGCTGCCACGCGCTACGGGTGGCACGCGACGATGAAAGCGCCGTTCAGTTTGCGAACCGGACTGGACGTACAGGCAATACCTGAAGCCTTTGCCGCCTTCGCCCGTTCAGAGTCAGCGATCACGCTGGCAGCTCTGGAACTTCGCAACACGGGCGACTACCTGGCTCTGGTTCCCGGCGAACCATCGCAGGCGCTGCAAGACTTGGCCTTTGGCTGCGTGCGCGCCCTGCATCCGCTGGCCCAGCCACTCACGGGCCAACAACTGGCGCAACGGCGATTAAGCCCTTTGAGTGCGCAGCAGGATGCCATGTTGCTGCAGTGGGGCTACCCCTTTGTAGGCGATCAATTCCAGTGGCATATGACGCTCACCGGTTCACTGCAGGCGCTTGGGCCACAGGCTGTTCAGCAGTTACACGATGCTGCAATCCAGTGGTTTGGGCCGGTACTGAACCGTCCCATCACTCTGGACGCCATCAGCTGGTTTGTCGAGCCGCTTGTCGGGGGCAATTTTTACGAAGCGCAGCGCTTCACCCTGAGAAACACGTGAGTAATCATCTTCTCTATGTGGTGGGGCCCTCGGGTGTGGGGAAAGACAGCCTGTTGGCGTGGCTGTCCGCCCATCTGCGCCCGGACAACCTGCCGCTTATACGGATCGCGCGCCGTTCGATTACCCGCGCAGCCGACCTGGGCACCGAGGGGCATGAGGCCCTCACTGCCGCAAGCTTTGAGGCGCTGGCGTCCACTAACGCATTCGCCATGCACTGGTACGCGAACGGCCTGCACTATGGAATCCGGCGTACCGAGCTGAGCGGACTGGATGTGGGTCAATGGGTCATGGTCAACGGATCGCGGGCCTATGTACCAAGGCTGCGACAGAACTGGCCTGGGGTCTGTGTGCTGCACATCGAGGCACCAGCAGCCATGGTGCGGGAGCGGCTAGTGGCACGCGGGCGGGAAGCCGCACAGGAGATCGAAGCGCGGGTCGCACGTTCGCAACAACTGAGCGCGGCATCCATGCCAGGCGACTTGCATCTCCGCAACGCCGGCAGCTTGGAGGAAAGCGGACACCAGCTGCTGGCACTGCTGCAACACACGGTACAAATGCGCGCGTACTAGCGGCGCAGAGGGCCTGGGATTAGGCCAGTACCGGATTCGCGGAGGAAACCTGCGGCGCAGGCGCGAAGGCGCCGGCCACCTGATGCCAATAGACCAGCTCCAAACGCCCGTCCATGTGCTCCACCAGCGCGCTCAGGCTTTCGACCCAATCACCATCATTGCAGTACAGCACGCCATCAATCTCCCGCATTTCGGCGCGGTGGATGTGGCCACAAATCACGCCGTGGTAGCCGCGATGACGGGCCTCATGGGCCAGTGCTACTTCAAAGTCGGAGATGAAGTTCACCGCCATCTTGACCTTGTCTTTGAGATAGGCCGACAGCGACCAGTAGGGGAAGCCCATGCGTTTGCGCGCAAGATTGAAATAACGGTTGACCCGCAACGTCAGCTCATACGCGTTGTCGCCCAAATATGCCAACCACTTGGCGAAACGGATGACACCATCAAAATAGTCGCCATGGGTGATCCACATGCGTCGACCGTCGGCGGTCGTATGCACCGCATCGTGCATCACTTCGATGCCGCCAAAGTGGTGGTTGCAAAATTCACGGGCGAATTCGTCGTGGTTGCCAGGAACAAAAATGACTTTGCTTCCCTTGCGTGCGCGGCGCAACAGCTTTTGCACCACATCGTTGTGCGCCTGCGGCCAATACCAGCGTTTGCGCAATTGCCATCCGTCGACAATATCGCCGACCAGATACAGAAACTCGCTGGGGTGGTGCTTCAGAAAGTCCAACAAGGCCTCGGCCTGGCATCCGGCGGTTCCCAAATGCAAATCCGAAATGAACACCGAGCGGAAGCGTGGCGTGTCGTCATCGTCGGGCGTAAGCGGCATCGCCATCGCCGCTGCAACAAAGCCTTTTACACGGGAATCCATAGGTATCTCATGGTGCGATGTTCTTCTGTTTGGTGGACCCGCCCCATGGCATTGGGTTGCCGCAATGAGTGTCTTGCTGGTCCATGTCAAAGGCGCGTCACGCATGTGAAGCTTTTGTTACGGCGGATTCGTGGCATGGGGCGACAATGCGCCGATGACCACGCCCCATGCTCCGCATGCCGCCGCCTTACAGCGCACGGTGGCGGACTTCCGTGCAGCATGGGAACAGGCACACCAACGCATGCCGCGCCGCACAGGCGTCCCAGATATCCATCGACTGCCGCCGGAATTCATCCCCTGGTTTTGTGGCGCAACGCCATTGGGCTTTTTGAGCGCGGAGCGCGCCCAGCTGCTGGCAACGCACCTGGCCCCCTGCCGCGTGCAAGCACACCGCATGGATTGGGATGCTGCCGGCTGGACCACCGCCGCACGCAGCGCAGCCTTGCAAGGCGCGCTACATGAACTGCGCGCGCAAGGCCACCTGAACGGTTGGCGAAACGAGGAATTTGCATTGTGCGCAGAGGGATCCGATGTGCCACTCTTGCAGGCGGAGCGCGCGGGGTTTTACTTTCTGGGCATGCGCAGCGACGCGGTCCACGTGAATGGTTTTCGCGCAGACGCCCGCATGTGGGTGGCGCGCCGCAGCGCGGCCAAACACGTAGACCCCGGCTTGCTGGACAACCTGTGCGCCGGTGGCGTGACAGCCGGCGAGACCCCGGAAACATGCCTGCAGCGTGAGCTGTATGAGGAGGCTGGTATTCGCCTTGACGCCAAACACCTGCTGCGCTTTTGCGGCACCACCGAAGTGGGCAGGGTTCGCGATGGTGGCTGGCATGTGGAGCGCTTGCATGTCTACAACCTGCTGCTCCAAGCGGATGAGCGGCCCTGCAACCGCGATGGCGAGGTGCAGGAATTTCTGCTACCTACTGCCGCAGAACTAGCCGGTTTGGTGCACGAAGGACAATGCACCCCGGACGCCGCTGCCGCAATCGTCCGGGGGCTGGAGCTGCCCTTGCGGGCTTAGCCTTATGGCTGCTTGACGATCACCGGCTCAATACGGAACACGTCGGCACTCTTCACGTCCACATGAACCTTGACCCAGTGCAGCGAGGGGCTGCCAAAGGTCTGCAGGCGCGTGAAGTTGGGCAAGAGCTTGGTGGGGCTGTACAGAGGCTTGTCCAGCTTGAAGTAGTGGGTGTCGCCGTGCACAAACAAGACCTGTCCGGCGAACTGCTCGGTTTCCTTGGCGAGTTGCGCCATGAAGTTGCGAAAGCCGCTGAACTCGGGCAAGGTGCTCTCGTCGAACTCTTCGGTCTCGGGCCAGTCAAAGCCGGGGTCACCTTGGGTGACCACTACGACGCCGGCAGCCTTATGCGCCTTGGCTTGTTCGAATGAAGCGCGCATCCAGGTGATATTTGCCGCATCGCGCTCCAGGTACTCGGCATTAGCCTCGTCACACTTCACAGCGGTGCGGGCGCTCTTGTTGGTGCACTCTTTGGCGCTCATGATCACGTTGTTGTTACTGCCAGGCTGATTCACGCCGACAAACACCACACCGCCATGGCTGAAGCGGGTGTTCTCCACAAACTTCTCACCCAGCTTGCCCTGATGCTCCAGCGGCATCGTCGATTGACCCAAGCTATTGGCATTGGGGAACATCACTTTGCGGATATGGGCCAAGCGCTCCAGGGTGTCATAGCCACCGTTGTTGGTGCGGTGGCAATCGGTCCACTCGTTGTCGCCGGGCACATACACAACCGGCTTGACCATGGAGCCGAACATCGTCAAGGCGTCGGTGTACACCGTGTCCGTGCAGGTGGAGCTGCCGTCTTTGATATCGCCGTCGTACATCGAGAAGGCAATGTCCGAGCGGTTGATGCTTTGCAGGACCGCGGGCAGCTTGGCATCATCACCCGCTTTTTTGTAAGGCATATCGCCCCACAGGCCAAAGCTGAACGGTTTGCTGTCAGTCACCGCGTCCGCGCTTGCCAGGGCTGAAAAAACGCACAAGGCGGCAGTGAGCAGCGCGCGCGATGCAGGGAACAGGGAAGTGGATAGGGGCATAGGTGACTCCAAAAAAAGAGGAGTTACTAGCTTATGGAATGAGTGTGACCTCTCGGTGAAAGCTCTGCCGCTTCGGCCACAGTCCACAGGCTACACACCACACGTTGCGCACGCCGGAATCGGGTTTACCCTTAGTTATATACCGCATATTTATTGCACCTTATTGGCATGAAGATGAAGTTTGCATGGCTGTGCGCCAACTGCAACGTCATGCAATCTTCATGGGCAAATTCACACAACTTTGCACCTTCTTCACGAGACTCCGTTGGGTCGCGTTGACATGCAGCGTGGCTTTTTTTAATTTTTATGGAGTTTTTTATGATGAGGAAAACAGCAATTGCGTTGGGTATCGCCGCGCTGGCCTGTGGCGCACAAGCCGCCGAAGTGTTCAAGAACGACGATACCGCGATCGAAGTGAACATTGACCTGCAGTTCTACAACTTTAACGTTGTTGAATCGACAACCGTCTCAGCGCGTAATTACTTGCTAGGGCGTGGAAGTCAAATTCAGTTGAAGGGCAGCAAGATAATTGACGCCGACTTGACCGTGTTCGGTCAGTGGGAAACGGATCCAGATCCCGTGGGTGACAATGCCACGCTCGTTACCGACGACATAAAGTTTGGTCTCAAAAGCAAGACCTGGGGTACTCTCACAGTGGGTTCTTTCGACACCTACATGGAAGATGAACTGGCGGAAATCACCGGCGCGTTTCTCGTTACCCAAGGTACCAGCAAATTTGGTATGAGCACTGAAATGACTGTCGGCAATGATGGACGCCACATCATGTACAGCCACAAAATCGGTGACTTTGCCTTTGGTCTTGACTATACGCAAAGCTCAAACGCGGCTTCGTCTGCAACCGATACCTCAACTGCCTTCGCCTACACAGGTTCTTACACCATTGGTGGCCTGAAACTCGTTGCCGGCGCGTCTACTGTTGCTCGCTATACCTCGGACACCTACCTTGACACCACTGACAGTACACTCATAAAGTTGAATATTGGAACGTACAGAGAAGCAAAGGGCTTTGGCGCGTCCTACACACTGGACAGCGGATTGGGTAAGACCAGGTTTGCGGCCTTGACCGGAACTAATTTGAGCTACAGCGCTACCGCAGCCTACGATAATCTGACAACAACGTACAACAACTTCTCGGTCAACCACACCTATGGACCATGGCAAGTGGGCTATATCGGCGGCGTCCGTGAGGCAGCAGCGGTCTCTTCATCCTATGCCGCCGCGACATACACCGAAAATGCCGTGCAAGTGGTGTATGACTTAGGCAAGGGCGCTAGACTGTACGCTGCATCTGCCAACCTGGGCTCCTCCACCGGCTTGGGCAACTCCACGGAAGTCGGCTTCCTGATGTCCTTCTAAGCCAGCTAGTTCTCCAAAGTTTTTATGCCCGGGCTTGCCCGGGCTTTTTCATTTTTGCGCGGCGTCGTTTTCAAGCAATTTCAACAGACCTGCGCGAATTTGCTGCAGCGGTGCAGACCAGTCCGCAGCGGCTGTTTGCCGAAGCACGGTGAGACTGGGGTACCACGGGCTGTCGCGGCGATGCAGCTGCCAGCGCCAGCAGGTATCGAAACGGTTGAGTAACCAAACGGGTTTTCCCATCGCGGCTGCGAGGTGCGCCGTTGAGGTGTCCACGCTGATCACCAGGTCCAGACCGGCAATAAGCGCTGCGGTGTCGGTGAACTCTTTCAACTCAGCGGCGTAGTTGAAAAAATTGTCGCCCGCCCAATACCGCCCGATTTCCTCCAAGACCTGCGACTCCGCCGGCTCCCCTTTTTGCAGGCTAAAGAAGTCCACCCCAGACATGTTCAAGGTACTGATTTCTGCCAGGGATATGTTGCGACGTTCATGGGTACTCCATAACTCGGGCTGCTCGGGTCTGAAGCCACCGCTCCACACCAGGCCCACACGCGGCCGCGTCCGAGCTCCCAAGCGCCGCGCCCAGTGCTGTGACTTGTTTGGGTCCGCAGCAAGATACGGCGCGGAGTTCTCCAGCAAGTAGGCCTCCGTGATGCCCAGCTCCAGGGGCAGGGACATCAGCGGGCAATGGAAATCGAAATCGGGCACACCATCCCCCACCGCAAGCACCTGGCCCACGCCCGACAGGGTTTGCAGCAATGCAAGCAAGGGGCGCTGGACTTCAAAAACTACGTGCGCACCGCGATCCGCCAAGCAGCTCACAAATCGGCAGAACTGCAAGGTGTCGCCCATGCCTTGTTCAGAATGCACCAAGATAGTTTTACCCTGCAAAGGGTCGTCGCGGGTCCAACGCGGCGCTGGGAAGTTGCGGCGGGCAATGCGCGACTGGAGGTGCTGGGCCCGCCACTCGTAGGACTGCCATCCGGCCACCCAGTCACCCAGCAACAGGGAGACATACGCGCGGTGGCAATGCGCCTCCACCAAATCGGCATCGAGGGCTATCGCCTCATCAAAACAAGCTTTTGCCTCGTCCGCCCTTTGTAGGGCCTGCAAAACCGCACCACGGTTGCACAGCACCTGGGCCACAGCCGGATTAACCGCTAGCGACTGGTCGTAGGCCAGGAGCGCATCGTCAAAGCGATGCATCGCTTTGAACGCTGTCCCCAGGTTGGAGTAGGCCTGCGACAGGCTGGGCTCATGCGCGATGGCAGCCTGGTAATCGTGCACAGCCGCAGAAAAATCACGCACAGCTTGGTGCGTAAGTCCGCGGTTGTTGTACCCGAGCGCAAAACCGGGCTGCAGGCTGATGGCTTTGTCATAACTTGCTAAGGCTTCCCGGTAGCGCTTGAGGCCATGCAGCGCAAGACCCCGGCTAGCGTGCGCCTCAGCATGGTCAGTTGAAAGCCCAATGGAGGCATCAAAACTCGCCCGCGCCCCTTCAAATTGCCCCCGCGTCAGCAGGAGCAGCCCGAGGTTGTAGTGCGCGGCCGCGTAGTCTGGCTGCAACTGAATTGCCCGCTGGTAATCCTGCTGCGCTGCGTCAAGGTCGCCAAGGTCCGCCAGCGCCATGCCACGGTTGTTATGGGTCTGCGCGGCATCAGGGCGAATATTGAGAGCCGCGTCGTAGCTTCGCACGGCCTCGGCGTTGCGGCCGAGTTGGTGTAAGGCCAAGCCGCGGTTGGCATGCACGTCGGCGTTGTCGTGTTGGAGCGATAGCGATGCGTCAAAGGCGGCCAGCGCCTCGGCCAACTGCCCGCTCTGCAAGTCAATCACACCCGCCAAATGCCAAGCCCCAGCCCGCTTGGGATTGCGATCCAAGGCCTGCCGGGAAAGCCGCTTGGCTTGGACTAAGTCACCTCTTTGGTAGG
>Ga0214919_10011056_pt1 | contig 11302 bp, 8 predicted proteins | sample LL1503_MetaG_FD_177994 | JGI IMG/M metagenome (GOLD analysis project Ga0214919, IMG submission 177994) | Freshwater microbial communities from Lake Lanier, Atlanta, Georgia, United States - LL-1503 | ecosystem: Environmental > Aquatic > Freshwater > Lake | place: USA: Georgia | collected 2015-03-15
GGAGAAAACATGTATTATGGATTTGTAGCTTCCTATTTGCTAAAAGTATCGGAAGGAAACATAAGTAATGTAAAATTTGGCGACAGATTTGATTGCAAAGCTAGATTTAATGCCAATATTGGTAATGTATTAGGATTAGATAAAAAAATGGATGTTTATCCGGGATTAGATTTAGGTTTTAGATATTTTTTCACACAGGGTTTTGGTTTGTATACCGAAGCCGGAATTCCATTGGCAAAATACGACTCAAATGTTCAAGGATTTGAAGAATATAATAATCAGTTTGTGTTTCAAATAGGAGCATCATTTAATTTATAAGATATGAGTGTTATCGACCAAAGATTAGACGAAAGAAGCGGTTCTAAATGTGAATTGTGTGGTTCGAAAGATGATTTAAGAATTCATTTAACAAAAGAAGAAGCCATTTCACTCGACAATTCTGTCTTGGTTTGCTTCACGTGCAAAAACCAAATAGAAAACACTACAGCAACAGATCCAAATCATTGGAGATGTCTTAGCGATAGTATGTGGAATGAAAATAAGCCTGTGCAAGTTGTTGCATGGAGAATGCTAAACAGACTGAGAGCGGAGGGTTGGCCACAAGATTTGTTGGATATGATGTATCTTGATGAAGCAACCTTAATTTGGGCAGGTGCCACTGGCGAAGGTGAAGAAGGTAAGATTGTACATAAAGACAGTAATGGCACTATTCTTAAAGATGGTGACTCAGTTGTTTTGATCAAAGATTTAGATGTAAAAGGAGCCAACTTTACGGCAAAGCGAGGAGCAGCCGTTCATAACATAAAATTAGTTTGGGACAATGCCAATCAAATTGAAGGGAGAGTCGAAGGACAGCATATTGTTATTTTAACGCAATACGTTAAGAAAACAAAGTAAACACATAAAGCATAAAAAAAGCGTTCCGATTTCGGAACGCTTTTTTTTAATTAATTGGACTGTAAATTCACTGTCAATGACTGCGGAATAACGTGACATTCATCTCGTGTTAATACGATTGGCGCTGAAGTATACGTTTGATAGCCCGCTTTAGTGATTGTTACAACATAAGTTCCAGCTCTTTCTCCAGCACCGACAAATGCATACTCTGAGCTTGGAACTAGTTCTAATATTTCTTGATAGGTTCCATCAACTGCTTTTACCTCAATATTTTGAAATATTGGGTTTCCTGTAGACGAATCAAGAACAATGACATTTAATCCATATACAAATTGATCTGTACAAAAAATCCGATCATCATTATCGTCACATGATGACGTAAAGAATAACGTTGAGAACAATAAAAATAAGAATAGTTTCTTCATAGTTTTTAGTTTAGTTTTTTCTAGATAGTAAAACCTTCACAAAGTTGCGTAAAAAAGCCGACTCTATTGAATCGGCTCGATTTTTTATTAAATCTAATTTTTACAAATCAAATTTAATCCCTTGTGCTAAAGGCAATTGATCAGAATAGTTTATCGTATTGGTTTGTCTTCTCATATAGACTTTCCAAGAATCAGAACCTGATTCTCTTCCGCCACCTGTTTCTTTTTCTCCCCCAAAAGCACCGCCAATTTCAGCACCAGAAGTTCCAATATTTACATTGGCAATGCCGCAATCTGAACCTGCAAAAGACAAGAATTTTTCAGCTTCTTTCATTTCGTTGGTCATAATTGCAGACGATAAACCTTGAGCAACACCATTTTGCAGTGTAATAGCATTTTCAACTTCGCCACTATATTTCATTAAATATAAAATAGGCGCAAAAGTTTCATGTTGAACGATTTCAAAAGAGTTTTCAGCTTCAATAATTGCTGGTTTTACGTAGCATCCCGATTCGTAACCTTCTCCTGAAAGAACTCCTCCTTCAACCAATACTTTTCCGCCTTCAGCTTTCGCTTTTTCAATGGCAGCTAAATAAGTATTTACAGCATCCGTGTCAATTAATGGGCCAATGTGATTTTTTTGATCCAATGGATTTCCAATAGTCAATTGACCATAAGCACCCACAATGGCATCTCTTACTTTATCATATACCGATTCGTGGATAATCAATCTTCTTGTAGAAGTACAACGTTGCCCTGCTGTTCCTACCGCACCAAAAACAGCCCCTGGAACCACCACTTTTAAATCAGCTGTTGGCGTAATAATAATAGCATTATTTCCGCCTAATTCTAATAAAGATTTTCCGAAACGTTGTGCAACCGTTGCGCCAACAATTCTTCCCATTCGAGTAGAACCAGTAGCAGAAATTAAAGGAATTCTAGTATCAGTAGTCATCATTTCACCTACTTTATAGTCACCGTTGATGATACAAGAAATACCTTCAGGTAGATTATTGGCTTTTAAAACGTCTGCGATAATATTTTGACACGCAATAGAACAAAGAGGCGCTTTTTCAGAAGCTTTCCATATGCAAACATCACCACAAATCCATGCTAATGCCGTGTTCCAAGCCCAAACCGCTACAGGAAAGTTAAAAGCCGAAATAATTCCAACCACACCAATTGGATGCCATTGTTCTCTCATAACGTGACCTAGGCGTTCAGACGGAATAGTTTGTCCGTTTAATTGACGTGATAAACCAACTGCAAAATCGCAGATGTCAATCATTTCTTGAACCTCTCCGTAACCTTCTTGCAATGATTTTCCCATTTCATAGGAAACTAATTTCCCAAGAGGTTCTTTTAATTCTCTTAATTTATTTCCAAATTGACGCACAATTTCGCCACGTTGTGGTGCAGGCATTGCTCTAAATTTTAGAAAAGCAGCTGTTGCCGTTTGCATTACTTTTTCATAATCAGCAGCTGTGGTTGTTTTTACTTTTCCTATTAGTTGACCATCAACTGGCGAATAACTTTCGATGATTTCTCCATTTGAAAAATGATTATTTCCTGTTGATGTTCCTTCGTTGATGGCTTTTACGCCAAGTATTTCTAGAGCTTCGGTCATGCCGAATTGTTTTGCAATTGTTGACATTATACTATTAGTTTGTTTGTTAAAATTTTAGTAAAAGTAATTGATTTTTTGAGATTATTTGGTCACAAATTTAGGATCATTTTCCATTACAGTTCCACAGTTAGTACAAGTTTTTAATGCAATAGAATTATAGAAATGATCAAAGTGTTTTTGAAAATCATTCTCAATATTATGTAATTCAAAGTAAACGTCATAGAGTTTATGATTACAATTTTCGCAGAACCAAAGCAATCCATCTTTTGCACCTTCTACCAATCGTTTTCTTTCTATTACTAAACCAATTGAGCCCTCTGTTCTTGACGGCGAATGAGGCACTTTGGCAGGGTGCAAATACATATCTCCTGCAGAAAGTTTCATGGCTTTCTTTTCACCATTTTCCTGAATGTAAATAATTATTTCGCCTTCCAGTTGATAGAATAATTCTTCGGTTTCGTTGTAATGATAGTCTTTTCGAGCATTTGGGCCCGCAACAACCATTACGATATAATCTTCAGAATCTATGTAAAGATTTTTGTTACCTACAGGAGGTTTTAGTAGGTGGCGGTTTTCATTTATCCACTTGTTGAGGTTGAAGGGTTTTACTATTGCCATTGGTTAAATTTTCATGTAAAGTTATAAAAATAAAAAAGTCCCAATTATATTGAGACTTTAAATATTATTTAATTTCTTTTATCAAATAAATATAGGCGGGGAAGTGATCACTAAACCCTATTTCATTCATTCCGTGTCGCAGAGGATATCCTTTATATTGGCCAGTTGTAGCTATCATATAAGGTTTATTATAAATGCCGGCTTTCCAATAACGATAGGAAGAAAAATCTTTTTGAATTAAGGTTTCTGAAACCATAATTTGGTCAAAAATATCTCCAGCATCACGGTAGAAAAGAGTGGCATTTCCTTTATAGAACATTTCCTCAAACGGATTGTAAATACCAAATTGTTTTACCTCTTCTTTATGTCGTTTTGCGCCAATACCTTCTTTTACACTTTTGTTGTAGGTTCCATCATTCAAATCACCCATGGTAATGATTTTTGCATTTGGATTGATTTTATAAATAGAATCGATTATTTTCCTGTTTAATCTACCAGCTGCTTCACGAAATGGAGAACTTTTCTTTTCACCACCCGAACGAGAAGGCCAGTGGTTTACCATAACATTCACTTCTTCACCATCTAAAAATCCGGTAACTAATAATATATCACGAGTGTAAACTCGGTCTAAGTCTTTGTCAATTTCTGATTTATCATCAGAAGCATCATCATTTACGTTTTTCTCTTTGGCAGTCGAATTTAATTGATTTTTGTAGATCAATAAAGGAATGTTTTTATAGCTAGTGGGTTTAAAATGTTTTTTTTGATACAACAATGCAACATCAATTCCTCTGAAGTCAGGAGAATCAAAGTGAACAATGCCATAATCTTTATTGATTAAAGCAGGTTCTTTAATTAAATCTTCGAGTACACCTCTGTTTTCAATTTCAGCACCTCCTATCAGTGTTGGGGAATTATTAGGATTATCAGTTGTTCCAATTTCTGAAAGTACGCGTGCTAAATTGTGTAGTTTTTTATGATATTTTTCGGAAGTCCAGTTTTGAATACCATTTGGCAACCATTCTTCATCAATATTTTGACCATTAATGGTATCGAATAAATTTTCAAAATTATAAAAAGCTACAGTATGCACTATATATTTTTTTGCTTGTGCATTTGCTCCAGAAATTAGGAATAAAACAAAGAAAAGAGCTATAAATCTTCTAATTCTCATAATAGTTATATTAATTTAATATCAAGTTTTTATAAACTTTGTGCCAAAAGTAGATAATATTATTAAAAGATGTACATTTGTCGGCTTTAAGTTTTCATTAAGACTTTGCACCTAGAAAAATTAATTTATTTATTTATGAAAAAACTTGTTATTAGTACTTTATTTGTAATGCAGGTGTTTTTTGTTTTTGCACAAACCGCTACTGGAATTAGAGGTAAAGTAGTTGATTCAAAGACTCAAAAACCATTACAAAATGTTGTCACTTCTATTCAAAACACCAATCAAACAACTTTTACAGATGCTGCTGGTGTTTTTATTTTTAAAGAACTGACAAAAGGCAGTCAATTATTACAAATAAAAAGCGCTGGATACAAAGACCAGTTATTATCAGTAGACGTTGAAATCTTAAAAATTCTAGATTTAGGAGTTATTGTTTTAGAGGAAGACATTAGTTCAGAACAACAATTAAGCTTAATCACTATTACCGAAAATGACTTGGGTGATGACAATAGTGGCTCTGAAAGCACTTCAGGATTATTACAAGCTTCTAGAGATGTATTTCAACAAGCCGCGGCCTTCAATTGGGGACAAGCACGTTTTAGAATTAGAGGTTTAGATAATGAATATGGAACTACCATGATTAATGGGGTTACTATGAACAAAATTTATGACGGAAGACCTCAATGGAGTAACTGGGGTGGATTAAATGATGCTACTAGAAACCAAGAGTTTACCTCTGGTTCGACTCCTTCTGATTATACATTTGGGGGAATTCTAGGAACACAAGAAATCAATACAAGAGCGTCAATTTATAGAAGAGGTTCAAGAATTTCTTTTTCAGGAACTAATACAAATTATAGTTGGAGAACAATGGCAACTCATGCTTCAGGTATGAATACTAAAGGTTGGGCATTTGTTGTTTCTGCATCTGGTCGTTGGGCAAAAGAAGGATATTTTGAAGGAACTGATTACGATGCTAAAGCCTTATTTGCCAGTGTTGAGAAAAAGTTTAATGATCATCATTCCTTAAATTTCACTTCTATTTATTCTGAAAACAGTCGTGGTAAAAGTTCTCCAAATACTGATGAAGTTAGAAATTTAGGTGGAGTAAAATACAACTCTTATTGGGGTTGGCAAGATGGGAAAAAGCGTAACTCAAGAGATAAAACTGTTGATGAGCCCATCTTAATGTTGACACATTACTGGAAAATTTCAGACAAAACTAATTTGAATACTAGTGTGACTCACCAATTTGGTAAAATTGGCAACAGTCGTTTAGCCTTTCAAGGTGTGGGAAATCCAGATCCAACCTATTACAGAAACTTACCTAGTTACTTCTATTCAGCATACAATCCAGATGATTATACAGATTACTTAGGAGACGACCCTTTGAATGTTGCTAATGGTATAGCTGCAGCGTCAAATTTCTTAGGCAATAAACAAATTGATTGGAACAAAATGTACAACGCAAACACACTTTCAACTGATGGACATAGTGCTTACATTTTATACGAAGACAGAACCGATGATAAAGTTTGGACAGCAAATTCAATATTGAGTTCTCAACTAGCAGATAATATTAATATGAATGCTGGTGTAACTTTTAGAAATTTGAAGTCACATAATTTTGCTAATATTTTAGATTTATTGGGTGGAGATTATTTTGATGATAAAAATTATTTCACAAATTCTGCTGACCAACAACAATCTGATTTAAATAATCCAAACAGACAAATTAATGAATATCAGGTTCGTCATGGCGATGGGACATTTTCTTATAATTATAACTTATTAGCAAATACGGTTGATGCTTTCACTCAATTTAAATTTACTTATAAAAAAGTTGATTTTTATTTAGCAGAGTCTTTTTCAAGAACCCAATATCAAAGAGAAGGATTATATAAGAATGGAATTTATCCTACAAACTCTTTTGGAAAAAGCAAAACATATCTTTATGAAAACTTCGGTTTTAAAGGAGGCCTAACGTATAAAATTTCAGGTAAACAATTCATGAATTTGAATGCAGCATATATGACTAAAGCACCTACATTAAGAAATGTTTTCCCAAATGCACGTATTAATGATAATACTTCTGTTGGTCTTCAATCAGAAAATATTACAAGTGGTGATGTTAGTTATATTATCAAGGCTCCAAAATTCAAATCAAGATTAACAGCTTTTTATTCTAATGTGAAAAATGGTACTGAAACGTCATTCTTTTATGGAGAAGGTATTTTCTTAGACGATGGTGGTGACGGTGGCGATGCCTTTGTAGCAGAAACATTAGCAAATGTTGAAAAGCAAAATGTTGGTTTAGAATTAGGGACGGAATATCAAATTACATCTACAATCAAATTAACTCTTTCTGGAGCATACGGAGAATATACTTATAACAATAACCCAAATGTTTATTTGAATAACGATAATTTGGCGACACCAACAAATACAAATCCAGTGGCTGATTTTGGTAAAGCCAATTTAAAAGGATACAGAATTGGTGGCGGACCACAAACAGCAGCTTCATTTGGAGTTGAGTATAGAGACCCTAAATTCTGGTGGGTTGGTGCTAATGCAAATTATTTAGCAAATAATTATTTAAACATTTCGTCTTTATTAAGAACAGCTAATTTCTTCAGAAATCCAAATGATTTAGAAGGATTAGATTTTCCAGAAATAACCCCACAAAGAGCGGCTGAATTATTAAAACAAGAAAAATTCGATGATTTTTATTTGTTAAATTTAACGGGTGGTAAATCTTGGAAAGTTGGAAATCAAATAATTGGTTTCTTCGCCAGTATCAACAATGTATTAGATGTTACTTATAAAACAGGAGGGTTTGAGCAATCAAGAAATGCTAATTATAGAGAAGTAAATCAAGATGTAACTCTTCATGACATTACGCCTAATGATGGTATTACAAATTTAGTAGCTACTCCTTCATTTGCACCAAAATATTTCTACGGTTATGGTAGAACATATTTCTTAAATTTATATATTAATTTTTAATTATTAAAGTTATGAAAAATTATAAAAAAATAGCACTTGTATTTATAGCTTTATTGCCATTTATAGGTTGTTCTCCAGAAAGTGATATAAAAATTGCTGAACCTACAGATTATACTTTTTATCAAGAGTTTTTATCAAACACTGTTGATGGTGATGATATCAATATAGAAGGATGGACAAATTTTGCTCAAAACGGAACCGTAAAATGGAAACAAGGTATCTATAGCGGATCCAAATATGCTGAATTTACATCCTATCTATCAGGACAAGTTACAAATGTTGCTTGGTTAATTTCTCCAGCAATAAATATGGATACTCGTGATCATGAAACATTAACTTTTGATGTGGCTCAAGCCTATGTTTCTTCTTCGGCCAATTCAATTGAACTTTTTATATCAACGGATTATAACGGAACAAATGTGTTGACTGCTAATTGGCAAGCTATTCCATTTTCTACACCTCCTTTAGTTTATGAAACACGATTTAAATTCTTTAGTTCGGGTTTAATTGATTTATCTGGTTATACAGGGAACATTTATATTGCATTTAAATGCAAAGGTTCTGGAACTAATTTTTCTTTAGACGGAACATACGAAGTTGATAATATTAGAATTTTTGACAAGAAATAATTTTTAAAAAATGAAAAATATAATTTTAAAATCCGTACTTTTAGTATCATTAACAACTGGATTGTTTTTTGGTTGTGCTAATGATGATCATTTCACAACTCCAAAGAATGCTTTGGTTACCTATGAATTGACAACAACAAGAACTGTTCAGTCAGTTAATGCTGATGCAGTTGCAGCTAATAATAGTAATCCTGATGTTCCTGTTGCTTTCCCAACTACACCAACAGATCAGATTATAGAAGCCTATGTAACATCAAGCGATGAAAAAGGGACTTTTTATAAGTCAATATCTTTTCAAACTTTAGGTGCTAACCCAATTGGATTTAGTGTTCCTTTGAATGTTACTACTTTGTATAGTGAAGGATTTATACCAGGAAGAAAAGTATATATCAAATTGAATGGTTTATATAGTGCTATTGTTTATGGTTCATTGCAAATAGGTTCTTTATATAACGGAACTATTGGCAGGATTTCAGAATTTGAATGGAAAAATCATTTATTTCCATCAGCTACTGTAGAACCAGAAAGCGCATTAGTAAGAACATTGAGTTTGACAGATGCATACACAGACGCTAATCAAAATACGTTAGTTGAATTAAATAATGTTCAATTTTCAGATTCATCTTTAGGAAGAACTTATTATGACATTGATTCTGGTGGTGGTGCTACAAATCATACTATTTCATCAACAAATGGTGGTACTGCACAAATAATCCGTTTCAGTAGTTTTTGCCCTTTTACATTTAATCAAGTGCCATCGGCAAGTGGAAAAATAAGAGGTGTTTTAACTAAATATGATACCGATTTCCAATTTATTGTTAGATATCAAAGTGATATTAAATTAGATCAAGGTCGTTTTGATTTGACACCTGCATTGGGCGGAACTGCAATCCAATACCTTGGAGCTTTTTCTGAAAATTTCGAAACTTATCCTGCCAGCACAAGTATTTTTCCAAAATATATCAATGATGCTCTATTAGGAACTAGATATTGGGCAACAGAGTCTTTTAGTGGGAATAAATATCTAAAACTTTCTGCATTCAGTAGCAATTCAAACTATCAAGAACAAAATAACAAAGCATATTTTGTAGTTCCAGTCAATTTTACTGCTGCTAATGGTATGTCATTCAAGACTCAAGACCGTTTCAATGTAGGCGATGTGTTAAAAGTATATTATTCTACTGACTATGTTCCTGGCGGTAATAATGCCAATGCAACACTAAACAATATTACCTTTAATTTCAATATCTCTTCAGGAAATACTGGGAGTGCGTCACAACCATTTGTAAATAGTGGAGTTTATAATTTTCCTACATCTTTAATTGGGAATGGATTCATTATTTTTGAATATACAGGAGGATATAGTTTTGATCCAGATTTAACTACAACAATACACATTGATGATATTACTGTAAATTAGTAAAAGCAATATTCAATTATATAAAAGCCATCTCTAAGATGGCTTTTTTTATGATAAGAATTCACTATTTTTAGCCTTTAAAAATCATCAAAACATGAAAAAATTATTTTTTATATTCGTTAGCACCATGAGTATAGTAACATCAGCGCAAGAAGTACTTTCTCCCGAGACTCTTTGGAAACTTAATAGAGTAACAGCATTGGGTATTTCAAAAGATAAAAAATCAGTAGTTTATAAAGTAAGTACTCCAGTAATGGAAGAAAATAAATCGAATAGCAAATTTTTTACTATTCCAATAACAGGAGGAATGCCAACCGAATTGAAGGATACTAAAGAAATATTGGCAGATAAAAATAGCTCTCCTGACGGTAAATACATTCTTTCTTCGCAAGAAGTAAAAACAGAAAATGTTTTAGGCAAAGATTTTTACTCTGATTTACAAAAAGCCGATGCTCAAATCTACAATGGTCTCGATTACCGCCATTGGGACACTTGGAATAACGGAACACACAATCATGTTTTCTTTGCCGAGAATAAAGATAAAGCTACTCCCATAGATATTATGAAAGGTGAGCCATTTGATAGCCCTCAAAAGCCATTTGGAGGCGATGAGGATTATATTTGGACACCTTCAGGTAAAAGTATAATTTATGTTTGTAAAAAGAAATTTGGAACTGCTTATGCTATTTCTACCAATACCAATTTATATGAATACAATCTCGAGACTAAAACCACCAAAAATCTAACCGAAGACAATTTAGGTTACGATACTAATCCTGTCTTTTCACCAAAAGGAGAATTGACATGGCTACAAATGAAACGCGATGGCTACGAAGCCGATAAAAACGATATCATCGTTCGTTTTAACGGAGCTTCAAATATAAACCTTACCGCAAAGTGGGATGGCTCGGTAGAAAGTTTTAAATGGAGTCTAGATGGTGCTAAACTATATTTTTTAGCCGCTGTTGACGGAACCCAACAACTATTTGAAATAGCTTATCTCCCATTGGCCAAAAAAGCAAGCGAAGTGAAACAAATTACTTTTGGAGACTTCGACGTGCATGATATTGTAGATGTTTCAAGTGAAAATTTCATTTTGACTAGAACGGATATGAACCATGCTTTGGAAATTTATTCTTTTAATCCCAAGAAAAAAACTTGGTTACAATTGACTAAAACTAATGAGGAAACCTATGCTAAATTGGCTTTACCAAAATTCGAAAGACGCTATGTAACCACAACTGACAATAAGAAAATGTTGGTTTGGGTAGTACTTCCACCCAATTTTGATAAAACCAAAAAGTACCCAACGCTATTGTATTGTCAAGGTGGACCACAATCGCCGTTGACACAATTCTATTCCTTTCGTTGGAATTTCTCGCTGATGGCTTCACAAGGTTATATCCTAGTAGCGCCTAACCGTCGCGGTATGTATGGTCATGGACAAGCTTGGAACGAACAAATCTCAAAAGATTGGGGCGGACAAGTAATGGATGACTACCTTTC
>Ga0214919_10011058_pt1 | contig 11299 bp, 9 predicted proteins | sample LL1503_MetaG_FD_177994 | JGI IMG/M metagenome (GOLD analysis project Ga0214919, IMG submission 177994) | Freshwater microbial communities from Lake Lanier, Atlanta, Georgia, United States - LL-1503 | ecosystem: Environmental > Aquatic > Freshwater > Lake | place: USA: Georgia | collected 2015-03-15
ATCTGGGGCAGTGGTTCTCCGTGGCGTGAATTCCTGTTCAGTGGTGATCTTGCCGATGCCTGTGTTTTTTTGATGGAGCGCTGTAATGCGGTAGATCTCGGCGAGTTTGTGAACATCGGCTTCGGGCAGGAAATCACCATCCGCAAACTGGCCGAGTTGGTGGCCGAGGTTGTTGGCTTCAACGGCAAGCTGACATTCGACACTTCAAAACCGGATGGTACACCGCGTAAATTGCTGGATATCACCCGTATGAAGGCGCTTGGATGGGAGGCGAAGACCGGTTTTCGCGAGGGTATCCAGCAAGCTTATGAAGATTTTCTACACAACGACCGCTAGTGCATCTATTTCAGGAGCGATCAAGTTTAAATCAGTGGGGGTTGCTAATTGAAATCTACTAACACCGCCCCTTCGCTGCCACACTTGATTGTTGGTATCTGGAATCACCTTAGCCGAAGACGTCAGTGGCAGTTCATGTTACTAACAGGCTTAATGCTGGCCAGCGCTTTTGCAGAGGTCATTAGCTTGGGCGCAGTGTTGCCATTCCTAGGCATTCTCACTGCGCCTAGTCTGGTATTTGAACACCCTGCGGTTGCGAAAGTGGCGCAGGCTTCGGGTATCACCTCAGCCGGTAACTTGGTTCTGCCCCTGACCATCGCATTTGCTGCGGCAGCATTGGTAGCGGGAGCGATACGAATTTTGCTGTTGTGGATCAGTATACGGCTTGCTCATGCCAGCGGTGCAGACCTTAGCAGCGAGGTCTATCGACGCACCCTCTACCAACCGTACCAAGTGCATTTGGCCCGTAACAGCAGCGAAGTGATCAGCAGCATCACCTCTAAGGTGAGCGGTGCCGTCAATGTACTGAACTATTTGCTGGTACTGATTAGTTCAGTAGTATTGCTGGTGGCTATAGTGTTTGCCTTGATTGTTATAGATCCGGTAGTAGCATCATTTGCTGCCATAGGCTTTGGTACAAGCTATGGGTTCATTACTTGGTTATCGCGTCGAAGGCTGCATCTCAATAGCCAGCGCATCGCTTATGAACAAAATCAAGTGGTTAAAGCATTGCAAGAAGGACTGGGCGGGATTCGCGATGTGCTGCTGGATGGCACGCAGCCGGTTTACTGCGATATCTACCGCCATGCGGATCTACCCCTACGGCGTGCCGAAGGCAACAACGCCTTCATTACCCAAAGCCCCCGTTACGTCATGGAAGCCCTTGGGGTGGTAATGATCGCAGCCTTGGCCTATGGCCTTAGCAGCCAAGTAGGGGGTATAGCTACAGCTCTGCCTGTACTAGGTGCGCTGGCCCTCGGTGCACAACGCCTGTTACCAGCCATGCAGATGATCTATAACGCTTGGTCGACCATTGCTGGCAGTCAAGCGGCTTTGGCCGATATCATCGAACTTCTCAATCAGCCCCTTCCCGCAGAGGTATTGCGACCCGCTCCAGCACCGTTGTCCTTTCATGACTCTATCCGGTTCGACGATGTACGCTTCCGTTACAGTAGTAACGGTGGATGGGTGCTGGATGGACTCAATCTCACCATAGCTAAGGGTGCCCGAGTCGGCTTTGTTGGTACCACCGGCAGTGGCAAGAGTACTACTTTAGATCTTCTAATGGGACTGCTGATACCTACCGAGGGCGAGCTAAAAGTGGATGGTCAGTCTCTTCGTGGAAACCGTCTGAAGGCTTGGCAGCTAACCATCGCTCATGTGCCGCAGAGCATTTACTTAGCAGATGCAACGTTAGCAGAGAATATTGCCTTTGGCGTACCCCCTGGTGCAATTGATTTGGAGCGGGTACGACAGGCGGCTCGCCATGCCCAGATAGCAGATTTCATCGAAAGCCTGCCCGATGGTTACCGCGCTTACGCAGGAGAACGTGGCATCCGCCTTTCCGGGGGTCAACGGCAAAGAATTGGAATCGCAAGAGCTCTCTACAAGCGGGCCAGCGTGTTGATATTCGACGAAGCCACCAGCGCACTCGACAACGCAACCGAACAGTCCGTGATGGACGCCATCGAAGGGCTTAATCGCGAACTCACCATCCTGCTTATCGCTCACCGCCTTACCACCTTACGACGCTGCGACATTATTGTGGAACTAGAACATGGTCGCGTGGCGGCGCTGGGTACATATGATGAACTTCTAAACTGCAGCCCTAGTTTTCGGCAAAGTGCCCATAAATCAATGGACTAGCCAACAGATGAAAAAAGCCCTTATTTGCGGAGTTGCTGGCCAGGATGGATCCTACCTGGCTCGGTTGTTGCTTCAACAAGGATACGCAGTCATTGGCACTTCCCGCGACGCCCAAATGAATGATTTCGGTAATTTAGACAAGCTGGGCATACGTAGTTGCATACAACTAGTGTCTATGGCGTTAAACGACTCTAGAAGTGTCATGCAAGTATTGAGCCAGGTCCAACCGGACGAGATATATAACCTAGCCGGGCTAAGTTCAGTCGCGCTGTCATTTGAACAGCCAGTACAGGCTTTGGAAAGCATAACCATAGGTACTCTTAATCTTATTGAGAGCATTCGTTTCCTCAAGCGCGAGATTCGTTTCTATTCCGCCGGGTCCAGTGAGTGCTTTGGCGAAATTGGGGAGGTAGTGGCGGCGGATGAGAGCACAGCCTTCCGTCCGCGAAGCGCTTATGCAGTAGCCAAGGCCGCGGCATTCTGGGAGGTGGCCAATTACCGCGAGGCTTACGGCCTGTTTGCCTGCTCCGGCATTCTGTTCAACCACGAGTCACCCTTGCGGCCTGAGCGTTTCGTGACTCAGAAAATCATAGCAGCAGCTTGCCGTATTGCCGCGGGAAGCAATGAAAAGCTTCGCTTGGGTAATGTTTCCATTCAGCGTGACTGGGGTTGGGCGCCTGACTATGTCGAAGCGATGTGGCGCATGTTACAACAAGATGAGCCAGCTGATTTTGTGATTGCCACGGGAGAACTCCACAGTCTCGAACAGTTTGTGGAAACTGCTTTTTCAATTGTCAGACTTGATTGGCGTGACCACGTGATAGTTGATCCTGCACTTTTACGTCCAATAGATATTGGGGTAGGTTGGGGGAATCCTGCTAAAGCGCAACTTAAGCTTGGATGGCATGCGCAATACAATATGCATGATGTTGTGAGAATGATGGTTGAAGCACAATCAGCCAATCGAGCAAGATTATGAAAAGGCGCGACTAGCTTGTTAATGCAGACTGCACTCTTAGTGGGCGGTAGCGGTTTCGTTGGCCAGCATATGCAACGCGCTCTCCTTCCAGGCTATAAAGTAATCGCGACAAATCGTAGCTCCGACATAAGAGATACTGTCGTAATCCGAAATCTTATAAAAAGCATATCCCCGGACATAGTTGTTAATTTTGCCTCGATCACAACAGTTAGAGAGTCCTTGCAAGATCCACTTGATACTTACCGTATCGGATTCCTTGGCACCCTCAATTTATTAGAGGCATTAAAAGAAAGCGGCTTCAAAGGTAGGATGCTAAACATAAGTTCAAGCGAAATCTATGGATTTCCTGCCAGTGACCTGTTGCCGGTCAATGAAGAGGCGTCATTACGTCCCATGAGTCCTTATTCGGTGAGTAAAGTTTCAACAGAAGCATTATGTTTTCAATGGAGCCAAACCGAAGACTTTAAGATTGTGACGGCTAGGCCATTTACTCATATTGGTCCGGGGCAAAGTGACCGTTTTGCAATATCAAATTTTGCCAAGCAGCTTGTTGAGATATCCCTCGGCAAGAGGGATCCTGTCATAACCGTTGGGAATTTGCACGCCACCCGTGACATTACTGATGTTCGTGACGTTGTCGGTGCCTATGGCATGTTGTTGAAGATGGGCCGCAATGGACAGGCATACAATATTTGTTCCGGTATAGAAATCAGTATCAACACGATATTGAATGAACTCATTGAGTTAACAGAGCTAGAAGTAAAAATTGCGCTCGATGGTTCGTTGCTGAGAAATATTGAGCAGAAGCGTATTTATGGAAGTTACGAAAAAATCCATACAGAAACGGGCTGGAAACCCATGATATCTCTCCGGCAATCTCTTGCAGATACACTTTCATATTGGTCGGATGAGCTGAAATGATTAGCCTAATTAAATCAACCATTTATTATAAAAGCGGTATTTATGCATCTAATATTTAGAAAAAGTTGTAGAGTCTGCGGATCTAAAGCGCTCACGAAGGTTATTGAACTTGGGGAGCAGTACTTGCAAGGCTCATTCATCAAGACAGGTAAGGAGCTTCCTCCAATTAGGAAGATTCCAACAAAACTGGTTAGGTGCGACCCAACGATTGATGAAAAAGCCTGCGGCTTATTGCAGACAGAAATATCAGTTCCACCCGTGATTCTATATTCAGCATATTGGTATAGGTCTGGAACAAATCAGACCATGCGTGATCACTTGAAAGGTATTGCAGATGCTGCATCCGCGTTAATCGGCAAACTAAACGCTCGGGTATTGGACATCGGGTGTAATGACGGGACGTTATTGTTCAGTTATCCTGATTCATTCGTAAAATTTGGTGTGGATCCGTCTGATATAGCCCAGGAAATCTCTAGTGGTGTTACTGTCGTTCAAGACACATTCCCCTCGTTTGAGCTTGATAGCTTGATTACTGGTCGACAGTTTGACATTGTCACCTCAATAGCTATGTTCTACGATCTGGAGAACCCTGTTGGCTTTGTGGAGCAGGTTAAGGCGGTACTGAGTGAAGATGGGATATGGATTTTCGAAGTATCTTACATGCCGGCCATGCTAGCCATGAACTCGTACGACACCATATGTCACGAGCATTTGGAGTACTATAGTTTTTCTGTCATTGAAAATTTAATGCAGAGATGTGGTATGAAAGTTGCAAAAGTTGAATTTAACAAAATAAATGGTGGAAGCATCCGCTGTTTTGTAACTCATGCACCTAACTTCAAGTTCAAAAATAGGGAGAACCAGCGAGAAATAGAGCAGATCAGGCAGCAAGAGTTCGACCTAGAACTTGATACGGATAAGCCGTACAAGAATTTCCAAGACAGGATCACTCAGCACAAGGAAGAATTGTCCAGCTTGTTAAAGAAGCTTAAGCGCGAGGGCAAAAAGATCCACATTTATGGGGCATCTACAAAGGGTAATACCATTTTGCAATGGTGCGGCCTTGACAATACCATTATTGACTATGCGTCCGACAGGAACCCCGACAAAGACGGAGCTAGAACCATCGGTACCGACATTCCCATTATCAGCGAAGAAAAATCGAGAGCTATGAAGCCGGATTATTATCTGGTACTGCCTTGGCACTTCAAGGATGAGTTTTTAAAAAGAGAAAAGATTTTTTTAGATGAAGGTGGTGGTTTTATCTTTCCACTGCCGACTATCGAACTCATTAAGCGATGATTGGGTATTGGAATGAGTAGCGAGGACAAACAAATACACTACTTTTGTCTAGATTGATCCCGTACCTGTATCTTCAAGATCGCCACAAACTTCGTCTGATGGTGTCCAATTTTCTTTTTATAAAGCAGATCGTACTTGATGTCTATTTCTCAGCAAAAAACTTATGTTTACATTTTTGAAGTTTCATTCCTTCACCTTGATTGACAAGGAAACCTGATTTCTTTGAAATATTTAATTTGATTCACATTTATTACGAATATTGCAGAATAGAGAATGGGAATAATGCATTACGGCCTTGATTCAAATCTGGTGCCGCCACCGTTTTCTGCTTTCATTGCTTTGGTACTAATCGCAGGCTGTGATGCACTAGGTATACGTGTAGCAAATTGTTTTGGATTGTTGGGCCCATTTGCGCCGACTTGGCATCGTTTTCAAGCGCCTATTCTTGGGTTAATGCTATTGAGTGTCGTTCTTTATCCTCTAGCCTTGGGAGGCGTAACTAGTCGAGAATTTTTGCGGATTATTGCCGTAAGCCTGTCAATCGTTGGTGTTGTGCACTTAGTCATCACATTACGAGCGTCTTCGATGAGGAGTGTTGTGGCTCAGGGAAACTTTTTCCTGAGGCTGAATTCCCTAAGAGGTTGGTATCTGCATTTAGTACTTCTACTAATTGGCATGGGATTAATTGCGCTGGGCCCTGTAACAAACGCCGACAGTTTAGATTATCATATCGGCGTAGCCTTAACTATATTAAATAATGGAACCTTCCCATTTATTCCTGAGTGGTTCCACTCACGATTATCTGGCAATGGAGAGGTATTGATTGCACTTGGACTATCTATTGGTTCAGAACAATTTGGATCCATTGTGCAGTTTACTGGCCTTATTGGGGTGGTTGGATTATTTATTGGCGGCGAAGTAGATAAGAGTAATAGTAACGAAGTATCACATCGTCGGCCTATTCTGGCGGTAGCAGCTGCATCAGCGCCAGTTTTACTTTTTTTAGTCAGTTCTACAAAACCACAATTTTTACTGGTCGCAATGACGACCTTGGCGTTCGCTCTTATTGTTTTTCCCTCTAGACGTACCCTTGCACCTCGACCCGCTTTATTAGGGTTCACTCTAATTTGCTTACTAGTGATGACTGCCTCACAAGGGAAGTTTTCATTTTTACTTGGCGGGGGTGTAATCGGTTTATTGGGGTTCGTAATAATAGCTCGCCAAGGATTATTCCTTCCAGCCATTGGTATAGGCGTTTTGATTACGCTAATTGTGCTTGCTCCTCCTTTGCTTTGGAAGTATTTTCACTTCGGCGGAGACCTCATCCATGCACTTATCAAACCATTCCCCGGTGATTGGGCCGGTTACGATGGTTTTGAAGAGGCGCTACGTGGGTATCAGGAAAGTCCTGTTCCCTTTCCTCTGTCGCTTGTTATTCCATCTGGAACTGGAACGATTTCGACCATCATTGGGGCGGGTTTGATACTCCTGCTGGCCCTTCGACCTGAACGCGATCCGTGGTCATGGACATTGGTGCTTGCTGCTCTATTTGCTACAGTGATTGGGGCTACTTTAGGCCAAACAACATCCCGTTTTTTCCTGGAACCTTATTACTGGTTACTATTAGCGTTGCTGATCGCACCTGTGAGTCAAAGTAACAATTTGGAATTCAAGTGGTTGAGATGGACTGTCAAGTGTCAAGCGGTGCTAACCATAATTTTGGGCTTTTATGGTGCTGTGACGCTGGTGCCTGGCGCGATCACTGTAGCTTGGCGAAATAGCGTAATGGGAGGTTACGCGAATGGGTATTCAGTAATGAAATGGGCAGATTCAGTTCTCCCGGCGAATGCTGTTTTGTTATCTGGCCATAGATCTGTAGCATTGGCTCCGCGGGAGGTTGTTCCTATTGATTGGGCCAATTTTGTTAAATTCGACACTGCTCAATCGATGCCTTACCTTTTAAGACTTAAGGCAAGGGGCATCAGTCATATGCTGGTGATAGGGGATTCAGCCTATAGTGGTCCGTTTAGGGGGTGTCTAGGTAAGACCATAGCTGGCCCCTGGTATGGTCGTTCAGCCACAAGGAATCCTTTTAATACCGGAGGTCAGTACACAGCATGGATTGTTGAAGTAAACCTAGGCGGTCTTCCAAATTGTGCATTAGAGGAAACAAAGCCCTAAATGGGGTCTTAGGTAGCAACCAATGACCCAGCCCATTCCATTCCTTACAAGCCTCCGCACCATAATTGATAAGCTATTTCCGCGCAGGGCAAGCAACTGGTGCTGCTGCTAGTTCTTATGCTCATTGCGGCTATGGCCAAAGTGCTAAGTTAAGGAGTAATTTTCCCTTCTCTGGCTATTCTGGCTGACCCGGAACAAGCCATGCAAAGGCCAATGGTGGTAAGGATAGCGCCTACTTTAGGTTTGAGCAATGCCGAAGACGTACGTGAACAGTTTACCCTCTTGTTCGCAAGCACAGGCGTTGCATCCTGGGCCGTTAGGTTCTTGCTGATCTACGCGATAGCCAAATTCAACTACGGGATTGGTCATGAACTTGGTGCTTAGGTTTACTGGCGCTCGCTATACCAGCCCCATGAAGTCCACGTAACACGCAGCAGTAGCAAAATAATGGGTGGTGTAAACACGGTAGACATTGACAGTCACGGCAGTGTATATAATACCAAAGAATTGAGCTGCACAATTTAATTGCAAAGCTTGCTGTACTAAAGTAAAACTTATCAGCGTTGATAATAAAATTTCAGCAAATAAAATGAATAAAAAAATTAAATCTTTTTTAAAACCTATTTATTACTTTTTAGCAAATATTTGCACAGACCCTCACCGAATTTTTTCTCTACGTCACTATCTCAAATATCAAAATCACTATAGGGAGTTTAAAAGGCTTGGCGGAATTATTAATCATAGATTTGCTATACTAACTGACTATGATGACCAAGCAGGTATAACGGGTGGCGCTTATTTTCATCAAGATTTACTTGTAGCTCAATTTATTTATAAAAATAACCCATTGCGTCATATTGATATAGGTTCGCGAATTGATGGTTTCGTAGCTCACGTGGCAACATTTAGAAAGATAGAAGTTATGGACGTGCGAGAGTTGAAATATATTGGTAATTGCAATATTTCTTTTATACAAGCAGATTTAATGAATGAAGATTGTGCTATAAATAATATTACAGACTCAATTTCTTGCTTGCACGCTATTGAGCATTTTGGACTAGGACGATACGGAGATCCCGTTGACCCTAAAGGCCACATAAAAGGTTTTAATAACATCATTAGGATGTTAGAGACAAATGGAACTCTATTTATTAGCTTCCCGATTGGAAATGAAAATGAAGTTTATTTTAACGCACACAGAATTTTCCATCCAAAGGATATTTTTTCATGGTTGGAAAATAAAAATAGTATTAAGTTAGAAAGATTTGATTACGTTGATGACGTCGGAATACTTCATCAGAACATAGATATCGATAATATAAAACTGAATTTTAAAAATAGTTGCGGCATATATACTTTTAAGAAAATAACTTAAACCATAGGCACAGCGATGCAAAGCTAAAAAGTGATGAAACAGTTATCATAGGCGCGATTTGATGAGATTACTACATAACTAATGTGATCGGCATTGTCCGGTCACATTAGTTTATCATAGCTTAGCCCTGCAAATCCAAACTGGATGCAATTTGCAATTTACTCAGAAGTAGAGATTTCTAATTGTGCTCAACATATATTAATTTAAAACATGTAATTCATAATCTCCTATACGAGAATGGATAAATTAAATAAAGTGGAGCAGTTGAGCTTCCCGACGCCAGTGCAGTGAAAACATGGATCGAAACAAGCAAAAGACATGGTTAGTTGAAAAGTTATGATGGTAAACTCTGGGGCTTTAACTTATGGTGCATAGATCTAATAAAGCAAAGGCAGTAAGAGCAGTAAAATTATTAATTATGAAGGGCCTGTCGCTAATGACCGGCAATGCATTGGCACAAAGTTTCCTAGAATTTATTGTCATTCTGGCGCAGTATTTGATGGGAATCGGGTCTGGCGGAGTGGTTGCAGATTCAGGTGAAAAAATTGCATTAACCTGGGCGATTGGCAACCGTAAAGGCTGTCTTCTTGGGGACAATAGCTTAAAAAGAACTCTTTGCATATTTGATATCGGAGCGAATATTGGTCAGTTTGCAGGTATTGCAAAAGGTGTTCTAAACGCGCATCCTTACTTGATCCATTGTTTTGAGCCAAGCAGGTACACTTTTGAACAGCTCAAATTCAACATTGGAGACGACAACCGATTTCGCCTCAATAACATCGCACTTGGAAAAAATGTTGGATATTCATCACTTTTTTATGACGAAGAGGGATCTGGTCTTGCATCAATGACGAAACGCAAATTGGAGCATTTCGGAATTGACTTCGACCTCTCGGAGTTAATCTCGGTCGATACCGTAGACAATTATTGCGACCGGTTGCAGATCGACAAAATCCACTTGCTAAAAATGGACGTTGAAGGACATGAGCTGGATGTATTAAGTGGCGCGTCACGTTTTCTTGAGGATCGTAGGATTGAAGCAATTTTGTTTGAGTTCGGTGGTTGTAATATCGATAACAGATCGTTCTTGCAGGATTACTTCTACTTTTTCAAGAAATACGGACATAATCGAATTTTTCGGATTACACCGAGTGGCTATTTATCACCACTTGATAAATACAGGGAAATCAATGAACAATTTCGAACTACCAATTTCTTAGTTAAATTTTATTGAACTGTAAGAGATAACTAGAGTCATAGTTTGTAGTTGCTAATGAATAATTTCGTAAAGCAAGGAAGAGAAAAATACAGTCAAGCGCAATAAGCAAAAAAAATTGATGTTGGACTTGTGCCGATCCACAATGTCGGCTATTTCATATTGATCGTGCCCGGCTGTAGTGAAGGCGTTAATTATATGTCTTTCAGCTTGGCTGAGGTGTTTGTAATTGAACTGAAACCCGTGATGGAATGTCACGAGCCCTTGAATGCCAAAATCCTCAGCCACATAAATATCAGTTAATTATAATTTAATTTCGTTTTTGAACTCGCGGATTCATAATCAAACTACATAGTGATGAGAGGAAGGCAAATATGTCAACTATAATAAAAAAGCTGAAGCGTCAGATTGTTCAGGCGTCACATTCTGCGCGAGAAGTGCACGCACCAAGTGCATTTTCAATTCTGGACTTACTTTGGGTACTTTACGACCAGCTGATTAGGGTTGATCCCAAACTACTAAATAATCAAGGGCAGGATCGGTTTATCTTAGGTAAAGGGCACGCGTCACTGGCTCTTTATGCAGTTCTTGCTGAAAAAGGATTCTTTTCGGATAAAGACTTTTTAACATTCTGCAAGTATAATGGCAAGCTTTGGGCGCATCCTGACTGCAACAAAGTTCCAGGTGTAGAAGCCTAAAATGGCTCACTCGGGCACGGATTTCCGATGGCGGTTGGAATGGCTTTAGGATCGAAAATACGACTGATTGACAATCGCGTGTTCTGCCTCGTAGGCGATGGTGAATGTAACGAAGGCACCATTTGGTAGTCCGCTTTGTTAGCTACACACCATCAGCTTTCCAACCTATGTTGCATCGTGGATTACAACCATTCCACGTACCGCGCACTCAAGGTTGGCAATTTTACAGCTAAGTTTCAATGATTCTGTTGGGAGGCCCTTGAAATCGATAGTCACGACCAAAGTCAGATCTACCGCGTATTGAAACATTGCCATATGAACCGTCCTCTTGCAATAATCGCTGAGACTATAAAAGGTAAAGGAGTCAAGCGGATGGAAAACGAACCAGCTTGGCACCATCGATCACCAACTACCGAAGAACTTAA
>Ga0214919_10011060_pt1 | contig 11296 bp, 3 predicted proteins | sample LL1503_MetaG_FD_177994 | JGI IMG/M metagenome (GOLD analysis project Ga0214919, IMG submission 177994) | Freshwater microbial communities from Lake Lanier, Atlanta, Georgia, United States - LL-1503 | ecosystem: Environmental > Aquatic > Freshwater > Lake | place: USA: Georgia | collected 2015-03-15
TAACATCAGGTTCGTCCAATTTAACAACCACAAATGGTTCATCTATTGTGTTTGCAGCAACCGAAAGTGGTTCAGTTCAGGCAGTTAATAGATTCTTAATGGGCACCAACGCACCAAATATATTTAGTTCATCTATCTATAATGGTTTAGTTCAAGGTGTTCCTTACTATGCAAGTGGTAGTTCAACTTTATACTTACTTGGTTCTGACAAAAATGATATCCCAGATTTAACGGGTAACATTAGTAATTTCAGTTCATCGGTTTCAACATCAATAAGTGCATTATCTGCATCAATTGGTGGTGGTAGTATTGGAGTAGCAGTAGCAGCATTAAATACATTTAGTGGTTCTCAATTAACTCAAAATACTGCATTAGCAACTATTTCTGGTTCATTGATTTTATCAGCATCAGCAGCAAAAACAACAAATGATTCACAAGATGTTTCTATAACAAACTTAAATACATTTAGTGGTTCTCAATTAACTCAAAATAGTGCATTAGCAACTATTTCAGGTTCGTTAATCAGTTCAGCATCCGCTGCTAAGACAACAAATGATTCACAAGATGTTAAATTAACAAATTTAGAATTAACTTCGGCAAGTGTAAATACTTCAGTTACAAACTTAAACTCATTCAGTAGTTCTCAACTAACTCAAAATACTGCATTAGCAACTATTTCTGGTTCACTAATTGGTTCAGCATCAACTGCAAAATCTACAAATGATGCACAGGATATTTCTATAACAAATATAAATTCATTTAGTTCTTCAGTATTAACACAATTAACTCAAATAGGAGTTGTTAGTGGTTCATTAATTAGTTCAGCATCAGCAGCAAAAACATCAAACGATACACAAGATGTTAAATTAACAAATTTAGAATCTAAATCAGCTAGTGTTGATACTTCAATAGCAGCATTAAATAGTTATACATCTTCAAATGTATCGACTAACGCTTTAAATACATTCACAGGTTCTGCAAATGATAGATTTACTGAAATTGGTGTTGTTAGTGGAAGTTTAATAGCATCAGCATCCGCTGCAAAAACAACAAACGACTCACAAGGTGTTTCAATAACAAATATAAATTTAACTACTGCGAGTTTAAATACTTCAGTAACGGAATTAAACTCATATTCATCTTCATTAAAACAAGCATTTACTGCAAGTGGTGCTAATGTAACATTTAGTGGCAATGTAACTATTCCAGGTAACCTTACGGTTAGAGGTACTCAAACTATTGTAGATTCTACAACCGTACAAATTGGTGATAATATACTTGAATTAAACGGAAGTGCGGCTTCTAATGGTGGATTGTATGTAAAAGATGCAACTGCACCAAATACCGCAACCGGTTCAATCGTTTGGGATTCAACAAATGACTTCTGGAAAGCAGGAGTTAAGGATTCTGAATCTAAAGTATTATTAGCAGGTGGTGATAGTGTAGTAAGTGGTTCTTCACAAATTACTATTTCCAATACAACTGGATATGGTGATTTTAGTGGTTCTATTTCATCTTCAATTGCAGCTTTAAGTGCATCAGTAGGAAGTGGAGCTGGAGTTTCAATAGCAAATCTAAACTCATTCAGTTCATCTCAATTAACTCAAAATGGTACATTAGGAAACTATACCGCAAGTGTTGATACAAGATTAACCCAAATAGGAGTTGTAAGTGGTTCATTAATCGATTCAGCATCAACTGCAAAATCTACAAATGATACACAAGATATTAGATTAAATAATTTAGAATCTAAATCAGGAAGTGTTGATACAAGATTAACTGAAATTGGAGTTGTAAGTGGTTCATTAATCGCTTCAGCATCAGCAGCTAAAACTACAAACGACTCACAAGGTGTTTCAATTACAAACTTAAATACATTTAGTGGTTCTCAATTAACTCAAAATAGTACATTAGGAAACTATACCGCAAGTGTTGATACGAGATTTACTGAAATTGGTGTTGTTAGTGGAAGTTTGATAGCATCAGCATCAGCAGCTAAAACTACAAACGACTCACAAGGTGTTTCAATAACAAATATAAACTCATTCAGTTCTTCAGTATTAACACAATTAACTGAAATTGGTGTAGTAAGTGGTTCATTGATTGCATCGGCATCAGCAGCAAAAATAACAAATGACGCACAAGGTGTAAGTATTACAAATATAAATTCATTTAGTTCTTCAACATTAACTCAATTAACCGAAATAGGTGTAGTTAGTGGAAGTTTAATTGCTTCAGCATCCGCTGCTAAGACAACAAATGATTCGCAAGGAGTTTCAATTACTAATATTAATACTACAACTGCAAGTTTAAACACATCAGTAACTAATTTAAATTTATCATCAGCTTCTCAACAGACAAGTATAGATGCATTAAATAGTTATACTTCTTCAAATACATCTACAAATGCATTAAATTCATTTACTGCATCTGCCGAAACAAGATTTACTGAAATTGGTGTAATTAGTGGTTCATTAATTAGTTCAGCATCAGCAGCTAAGACAACAAATGATTCACAGGGTGTAAGTATTACAAATATAAATTTAACTACTGCAAGTTTAAATACTTCGATAACTAATATTAATGGTACAACTGCAAGCCTAAACACTTCAGTTTCTAACTTAAATTTATTTACACAATCGGCCGATACAAGATTTACTGAAATTGGTGTAATTAGTGGCTCATTAATTAGTTCAGCATCGGCAGCTAAGACAACAAATGATTCACAGGGTGTTTCAATAACAAACTTAAATTCATTTAGTAGTTCAGTTAATGATAAATTTGGTACTTTAACAACATATACTGCAAGTATTGATACACGATTGACTGAAATTGGTGTAATTAGTGGTTCATTAATTAGTTCAGCATCAGCAGCTAAGACAACAAATGATTCACAGGGTGTAAGTATTACAAATTTAAACTTATCATCTGCATCACAACAAACAAGTATTGATGCATTGAATAGTTATACGAGTTCGAATACATCAACAAATGCATTAAATTCATTCACTGCATCTGCTGAAACTAGATTTACTGAAATCGGTGTAGTAAGTGGCTCATTAATTAGCACTGCATCAGCAAATACTATATCAGTTACTAACTTAAATTTAACATCTGCAAGTGTTAACATATCAGTTTCTAATTTAAATTTAACAACTGCAAGTTTAAACACTTCGGTAAGTAATTTAAATCAAACTACTGCAAGTTTAAACACATCCGTAAGTAATATAAATACATTAACGGCTAGTGTATTATTACAATTAACCGCAATTGGTAACGAAACCGCTTCATTAGAAACTAGAGCAAGTACATTAGCAACTCTTACAGGTTCTATTAATAATTCAATTGCTACATTAAATTCATATTCATCATCAATAAAAGGAGCATTTGAATTTACAGGTTCAAATGTTGTAGTATTGGGTGATTTAACTGTAAAAGGTACAACTACGCAAGTTGATTCAACAACAATCAATTTAGCAGATAATGTTTTACAATTAAATGCAGCAGGAACAAATGATGGTGGTATTGTTGTAAGAGATGCAACGGGTGCTTCAACAACATCTGGTTCATTACTTTGGGATGTAACAAACGATTATTGGAAAGCAGGAAAAGTAGGAAGTGAATCTCCAATCTTATTAGCAGGTGGCAGTGGTGTAGTAAGTGGTTCTTCACAGATTACTTTACAATCAACTACTGGATATAGTACATTACAAACTTGGAGTGGAAGTATTGATGTACAACTTTCAAATATAAATTTAAATACGGCTAGTGTTAACATTTCGGTAACAAATTTAAATCAAACGTCTGCAAGTGTAAACACATCAGTAACAAATTTAAATTTAACATCTGCAAGTGTAAACACATCAGTATCATCTTTAAATACGGTTAGTGCATCTGTTCTTACTCAATTATCAACATTAGGAACTTATACGGCATCAGTTGAAACTAGATTATCTACATTAGCAACTACAACTGGTTCGTTAATAACTTCTCAATCAAATGCAACTATTTCGGTAACTAATTTGAACGCAGCAAGTTCATCATACGAAACTAAAGGTAGAGGAATTGTATCAGGTTCATCACAAATTGATATCGCAAACACAACTGGATATTCAACATTTAGTGGTTCAATTGCAACGGCAATAAGTGCATCAGTAGCGGGAGCAACTTGGGAAAATTTAGTTGGTAAACCTGCAGGATTGGTAAGTGGTTCAATACAAGTTGATATCACACAAACAACTGGATATTCAACATTTAGTTCATCAATTGAAACAAGAATTTCAACAATAGACGGAGGAACTTATTAATAACAAAAAGAAAGAATAAATAAAAATATATGTCATTACCAAATCAACCAACTTCATCGATTTTATTAAAACGTTCAGGTGTCGCAGGTTCAGTACCTACAACCGCATCGTTAAGAGTAGGTGAAATAGCATTAAATACCTATGATGGTAAAGCGTTTTTACACAAATCAGGCTCAACTGATGAGGTAGTAGAGATTGTTGTTACCGGAGCAGGTATAACAGGTTCAATCAATCTTACAGGAGCAGTAACTGCATCAGCCTTTGTTGGTAGTGGTGCCGGATTGACCGGTGTAACTGCATCAATGAGACCTGATGACTTTGATTTCAACTCCGACCCGTTTGCAGGAACAATCGGATACATACAAGGTAGTGGTTCTCTTTATAAAGTAGCAACTACAACAAGTTCAGTTGATTTTAGATATAACGATGTAACAATCGCAACTATCACAACTGCACAAGGATTTAGTGGTTCTCTTTACGGAATTGGTGATGTATTAGCATTTAGTGGTTCAGTAGCAACTAGATTGTTCAACTTAGAAATATCAGCATCATTTGGCCCAGATGCAGGAGAAATTTAATAAAGATTTATAAAAATATAAGTTAAACCCCTCTAAGTAGGGGTTTTTCTTTTTATAATATATTTATGTCAGTAGTATATACTACATTTTTGTTAGATAACTTTAAAGGATTAGACATATGTCATCAATTGTTCAACTCAAACGCTCTGCGTTATCGGGTAAGGTACCTGGTACAGGTTCACTTAATTTAGGAGAATTAGCATTAAATACTTACGATGGTAAGATATTTTTCAGACGTTCAGGTTCGACAGACACAATCCAAGAAGTAGTAACAACAAATGTTTTAAACACAGGTTCCGTAACCATTACAGGAACATTGACAGCAGGGTCTATTGTAGGTTCAATAACAGCATCTAATGGTGTGGTGAGTGGTTCATCTCAAATAATTGGAATACTCTCTTCATTGAACTCTTATACATCTTCAATTAATGTTTGGAGTAGTTCATTAGCAACCACAGGTTCAAATCAATTTAAAGCAGACCAAAACATTACAGGTTCTTTAAGAGCAACTGGAACTGGTTCGTTTGGTTCTTTAAAAGTTAACGATACTCTTACTATTAATCATGGTGAAACAATAATGAGTGGGTCTGCATTGGTAACATCCGACTTAACTATATTAGGAGCAGTTAATGCGAGACAATTCAATATTTCAGTAATTTCGTCATCTGTCCTTTTTGAAAGTGGTAGTTCTAGATTTGGTAATACATCAGACGATACACATGACTTTACGGGTTCAGTTAATGTAACGGGTTCACTATATGTAAATGGTTCTCAAGTTGGAATAGCACCTGGACCAAACACATACGATTTCAATTTAGACCCTGAAGCAGCAGGTACTGTAAACTATATAACGGATAGTACCTCAAACACATTAGCATTAGCACAAACTGGTTCTTTTGATATAAAAATATCAAACATAACAACATTATCAGTAAGTTCATCAGCAATGTGGGTGACAACGGGTAGTATAACTTCAAACTATATGCACTTAGCAAAATACATAAACACCGCAGGTGATTTAGATTTTAATATTTAAGATATTTATAACAAACAGAAAAGATAATAAATGGCAGCTATATTTCAAATTAGGAGAGGTACATCTGATATATCATCATCAATTCAAGATGGTGAATTATATTTACACAAAGGAAAGGGTTCATTACAATTTAGTAGTGGTTCTGGTAATCCAATTACTTTATTGCCTTTAAATGTACCGGTTATAGGAGACATAAATTTATCGGGTTCAATTTCAGCATCCGGTGATATTAGAATTGGTGGAAACATTTATTTAGGTAATGACACTAGTAGTGCACAGCCGGATAGTATTTCTGCATTAGGTATTTTTACAACAAATTTAGTTCCAAATGGTACAATTGATTTAGGAACAACTTCTGCAAAATGGAATAATGTTTATGCTAACAATATATCGGGTGCAATCGCAGCAACAAATGGCGTTGTATCAGGTTCGTCACAAATTATATCAATATTAACTTCTTTAAATACATTTAGTGGTTCTCAATTAACACAAAATACTACACTAGCAACTATTTCGGGTTCATTAATTTCAACCGCATCAGCAAATGTAATATCAATAACGGCATTAAACTCATTTAGTAGTTCTCAATTAACTCAAAATATTGCATTAGCAACTATTTCGGGTTCTTTGATTTCAACTTCATCTAATCACGAACAAAGATTAGGACAAATAGAATCTAAATCAGGCTCATATGATACTAGATTTAATTCTTTAGCAACTATAAGTGGTTCTTTGATTTTAACTGCATCGGCAAATACAATTTCGGTTATAAATTTAAACTTATTTAGTAGTTCACAACTAACTGAAAATAGTAATTTAGCAACTATTTCGGGCTCATTAATTTCAACTGCTTCGGCAAATGTATTATCAATAACATCATTAAATTCATATACATCATCTTTACAACAAGCAATTACTGCAAGTGGAGCAAATCTGACAATCAATGGTAATTTAACTGTAAAAGGAACTACTACTCAAATCGATTCAACAACTATCCAAATTGGTGATAATATTATTGAATTAAATGGTACAGGTATTGCAAATGGTGGCCTATTAGTCAAAGACCCAACCGGAGGTTCAACTTTATCGGGGTCATTATTATGGGATTCTACAAATGACTATTGGAAAGGTGGAACATTATCAAACGAAAGTAAGTTATTAAGAGCAGGTGGAGATAGTGTAATATCAGCATCGGCACAATTGACAGAATTAAATAGTTTTACAGGTTCTCAATTAACTCAAAATAGCAATTTAGCAACTATATCTGGTTCATTGATTTCAACTGCATCGGCAAATGTAATATCAATAACAAATTTAAATTCATTTAGTAGTTCTCAATTAACACAAAATACTGCATTAGCAACTATAAGTGGTTCTTTGATTTCAACTGCATCAATGAATACAATTTCAATTACAAATATTAATACTATTACTGCAAGTTTAAATACTTCAGTAACAAATATAAATAATTTTACGAGTTCCCAATTAACTCAAAATACTACATTAGGTTCTTATACTGCAAGTGTTAATCAAACAACATCATCTTTAAATATTTATACTGCATCTGCAAATACATGGAGTGGTACAATTGACACACGATTTACAACATTAGGTACTTATACTGGAAGTGTTAATCAAACAACATCTTCATTAAATCTATATACCGCGTCTGCAAATACATGGAGTGGTACAATTGATACAAAATTTTCAACATTGGGTTCTTATACCGGAAGTGTGAATCAAACCACTTCAAGTTTAAATACTTTTTCGGCATCCATTAATAATTTTACTGCAAGTATGACCGCATCTTTTGTGGCATTGAGTGCATCGGTTGCATATTTAAATGGTGGTGTAGATTTTAATGCAATATTTTTAGGAATACAACAAGTAACATCATCATTACATTCACATACTGCATCTGCTAATATTAGATTTTCAAATATAGAAGCAGCAACTTCATCTTATGAAACTAAAGGTAGAGGAATAGTAAGTGGTAGCTCTCAAATATTAGGTGGTAGTGGAGTATGGAGTGGTTCTGCACAATTACCTGCAGGAGTTGTATCGGGTTCTTCACAAGTTTTAGGAGGAAGTGGTGTAGCATCAGGCTCATACGAAACAACGGGTAGAAGTATTGTAAGTTCATCGGCACAAATAGTACCATTGTTACCATCAGGAGTTGTATCGGGTTCATCACAAATATTGGGTGGTAGTGGAGTATGGAGTGGTTCTGCACAATTACCTGCAGGAGTTGTATCGGGTTCTTCACAAGTTTTAGGAGGAAGTGGAGTGTGGAGTGGTTCTGCTCAACTACCAGCGGGAGTAGTTTCCGGTTCTTCACAAATATTGGGAGGAAGTGGTGTAGCATCGGGTTCATACGAAACAACCGGTAGAAGTATTGTAAGTTCATCGGCACAAATAGTACCATTGTTACCTTCGGGAGTAGTATCAGGTTCAACACAAATTATAACGAACAATTCTATTACATTGGGCACACATACTGTGGGTTCATATATACAAACCATTGCCGGTACTACAAATCAAATTATAATAGCAGGTTCAGGTTTAGAAAGTGCAGATGTAACACTATCATTACCTCAAAATATTCACACATCAGCAACACCAACATTTGCAGGTTTGACAATCAACGGAGCAATAACCGCAACAGGTGATATAACTGCATATTATTCGGATAAAAGATTAAAAGATATATCTGGTAATATTGATAGTGCATTGGATAAAGTTAATCAAATTAGTGGTGTATATTACAAACAAAACGAACTTGCTGAAACATTTGGATATACGAATTATAATCAACAAGTCGGAGTTATTGCACAAGAAATACAATCAGTATTACCTGAAGCAATTGCATTGGCACCATTTGATAGAGACGAAAACGGAAATTCAAAATCAGGTGAAAATTATTTAACAGTACATTACGAAAAAATAATTCCACTTTTAATAGAATCTATAAAAGAATTATCAGCAAAAGTAAAGGAATTAGAAAACAAATAGATATTTATAAAGGTATAAGAAATTTCCTATACTTTAAACTAAAAAAAAGAGTAAACTAAAATGGGACTTAAATTTAGACGCGGTAGTACCGCACAACAATCCGGTTCATTAGCATTCGGAGAACCATATGTGAACACCACATTGGGAACATTGATAGTAGGTGGAGCAACAGGTGACATCATATTATCATCAACAGGTACAGGAAGTACTGGAAACTTTGGAGCAATTTCAGGTTCTGGTTTAGATATTACCGGAAATGCAAATATTGCAGGTAACTTAACATTAGGTGGCGCTATCACAATTGGTGATGCAACTGCTGATACTGTAAATGTTGTAGCATCTTTAAGTTCTTCACTTATTCCACAAACAACTAACGCATTTGACTTAGGTTCTGCAAGTAAAATTTGGAGAGATTTATATATCTCAACAGGTTCAATTAAATTTGTAGAAGGTACAACTGTTGTAAAATCATTAAGTGCAGCAACATTAACTGCATTAGAAACTGCAACAGGTTCATCAAATGTATCTATAACAAACTTAAATACGACAACTGCAAGTTTAAATACTTCAGTAAGTAATTTAAATACATTTAGTGGTTCTGAAAATACTAAATCTACTACATTAGGTAGTTATACTTCATCTTTAGAAACAAGAATGACCGCAGTAGGAACATCAACAGGTTCTTTAAACACTTCGGTAACTAACATAAACTTAACTACTGCAAGTTTAAACACTTCGGTAACTAACATAAACTTAACTACTGCAAGTGTTGAAACTAGATTAACTACAATTCAATCTCTAACTTCATCAAATGCAGTTAGATTAACTAACTTAGAAAGTACAACTGCAAGTTTAAACGTTTCAGTAACAAACATAAACTTAACTACTGCAAGTTTAAACACTTCGGTTTCTAACTTAAATACAGCAACCTCATCATACGAAACAAAAGGTAGAGGAATTATAAGTGGTTCATCTCAATTAAGTGGAACTACTATTACGGATTTAACTATTACAAATTTAACAGTTGTCAACGAAACGGCATCGGTTTTATTCAGTAGTGGTTCAAATAGATTTGGTGACTTTAGTAATGATACACATGATTTTACTGGTTCAGTTAAAATTAGTGGTTCAATTACAACAATAGGTACATCAACTGCAACATCATATAATGGTACAATAAACGCAACTAATGGTGTTGTATCAGGTTCAGCACAAATAGATGGTTCTTTATTGGGTTCAAATAAAACAATAACAATTGGTTCAACATCAACTACATTAGGTGGAACTTCTACTACATTAGCAGGTTTGACATCAGTAAGTTCAACCGGATTTACAGGAGCATTGACAGGTAATGCATCAACTGCAACTACTTTACAAACTGCAAGAACAATCAACGGAACTTCATTTAATGGTTCTGCTGATATTACTATTGCAAGTTTAGTATCAGCATCTGCACAAATTGACCATAACGCAACTACAAACTATGTAGCAAATAAACACATCGACCATACTGCAGTTTCAATTTCGGCAGGTAATGGTTTGACAGGTGGTGGTGATATTTCTGCAACAAGAACTTTAACATTAGATACTACATCAGCAACATTTACAACAGGTGTTAAATCTAAATTAGATGCAGATGGTGTAATTAGTGGTTCTAAAACAATAACAGTTGGTACAACTGCAATCGCATTAGGTGCAAGTTCAACTACATTAGCAGGTTTGACATCAGTAAGTTCAACCGGATTTACAGGAGCATTAACAGGTAATGCAAGTACAGTAACAAATGGTGTTTATACAACAGATACTGGTACTGTAACAAGTACTATGATTCTTGATGGTACAATTGTGAATGGGGATATTAACGCTTCTGCAGCAATTGTTGATACAAAATTGGCAACAATTGCAACTGCAGGTAAAGTAAGTAACTCAGCAACGACTGCAACATCTGCAAATACAGTTTCTGCAATTGTTGCAAGAGATGCAAGTGGTAACTTTGCAGCTGGTACAATTAGTGCAGCATTAAGTGGTAACGCAACTACTGCAACCACATTAGCAACTGCAAGAGCAATTAATGGTGTAAACTTTGATGGTTCGGCAGCAATAACGGTAACGGCAGCAGCAGGAACTCTATCAGGTGCAACATTAGCATCGGGTGTAACGGCATCTTCATTAACATCAGTTGGAACATTAACTTCTTTAACAGTAACAGGAGCAATAACTGCAAATGGTGGTGTTGCAGTAACCGGAGCATTAACTGCAACTGGTGATATTACAGCATACTATTCGGATGGTAGATTGAAAGAAAACCTTGAAGTTATTCCAAACGCATTAGAAAAAGTATCAAAATTAACTGGATACACTTA
>Ga0214919_10011061_pt1 | contig 11293 bp, 4 predicted proteins | sample LL1503_MetaG_FD_177994 | JGI IMG/M metagenome (GOLD analysis project Ga0214919, IMG submission 177994) | Freshwater microbial communities from Lake Lanier, Atlanta, Georgia, United States - LL-1503 | ecosystem: Environmental > Aquatic > Freshwater > Lake | place: USA: Georgia | collected 2015-03-15
CGCTCTTGTAATTCTGCTATTGTTACTTGTTCAAGCTTGTAAGAAAGATACCAATAAAGAAATTATTATTGAAAAAGGAACTGTTACAGACATTGATGGTAACCAATATCAGACTGTAAAGATTGGCAATCAATGGTGGATGGCTGAAAATTTAAAAGTCGAGCATTATAGAGATGGGTCTCCTATTACTGAAATTCCAACCACTGAAGCAGAATCAGTTTGGGCGCAAAGTTTAGTCGGATCCTACTGTTCATTCGAAGATTCAATTTATGGACACCTTTATAATCATTTTGCTATAGAAGATATAAATCAATTGGCTCCAGAAGGTTGGCATATTCCTTCTGACGAAGAGTGGAAAACTCTTGAAAATACTATAGGTATGTCTAGCCAACAAGCAGATGCATTAGCTTGGAGAGGAACAAACGAAGGAGAAATTTTAATGAATAAAGCGCTCGCTGGATGGCCTCAAGCTAGTCTTGCATTTGGCTCTGATCTCTATGGTTTTGCCGCTTTACCTGGTGGCTGTCGTTTACAAAATGGCTTTACCAATACAGAAAAAAATACTGCTTTTTTCTGGTCGAGTAGTGCAGATGGAAATCAAGCATGGTATCGCTATTTAGATGCTCAGAAAAAAACAATTTTTAGACAACAAACGTATAGATCGTATGGAATGAGTATTCGATGCATCAAAGATTAAATTAGAAAGTATGAAATTGAATCGCATCTTATTATCCTCAAGTATATTACTAAACACACTATTTAGTAACGCGCAAACGAATATTCAAGAAAATCAGTCTAAAATTAGTATTGGCTTAACCCAATCTATTGATTTAGGATATAGATTTTCTAGTGCTAATTCAGCTAGTATTTGGATGAAAAACATAAGTGATTCGATTGAAAAACCAACACTTGCAAATTCAAGTGCTGTAAAATTTCAGTTTGATTTAAATAAAAAAATCACCTTAAGAACTGGTATTGTATTTTCCCAAAAAGGATATCAATATAAAAGTGCTTCTTTAGCTGGTTTTGATCTTTATAAAGAGAAATTTTCTCTAATTGAAGTTCCTGTTCAAGTACTTTATAAATTCGGTCAAAAGAAAAATATTCCCTATATCTCTTTAGGAACAAGCGCCGGATATTTAATTAAAAGTCAAGCCTTTTATACGCTTGAAAACAGTACCAATGAAGTTAAAATGGATTTAACTACCGACTTATCTAAGTTTCAAATTAACGGTATCTTGGGGCTTGGAATGTCATTTAGCTTAAATCAAAAATGGAATTTAATCAGCGAATTAAGTTATTCTCAAGCGCTCTACTCCATCTCCAGTGGACCTCTTAAAAAACAGCTTTTTACAGCAGGGATTAACATTGGATTATTCCGTTATTTTTAATTTTCTCTACCAAGAAAATCATTTTTTTTAGCCCCATCTTATTTTTTAGAATTAGTATTTGAATTTGTTAATATTTAGGAAACATTAATTTGTTAAAATCTAAATAATAATTTCAACTAAAAATAATACACCCTTAAAATAAAACCCAAATTCTATACGGAAATTTGTATCGTAAACTAATTATAAACTTAAAAATGAAAAAAATGAAAAAAATTAATCTATCAAAACTTTTTGCGACAGCTTCTTTGTCGTTGATTGCTGCGAGTCCAATTTTGGCGCAGTCTAATTTGGGGGCTTCATGTGGTTGTCCTGCTGTTGCATCAAGACCAACAGTTTTAATGTCTTCACTTTCTGGTTACACAGCTATTTCAGGAACTCAAGGTGGTGAGTTAATTGCAGGAGCATCTTTAACATGTCAAAATACTTATATTTTAGATGCAAAGATTTATATTCCTTCTGGACAAACACTTACAATTGCTCCAGGAACTGTTATCAAAGGAAGAGATAATTCAGCTCAAGGTCCAACTTACGCTACGGCATTGGTAATTGAAAAAGGTGGTAAAATAATTGCGCCTGGAACTCAATCATGTCCAATTGTTTTTACTGCTGAAGGAGATGCTTTAGATGGTTCATATTTAATTAAAAATTCAGGTAAATGGGGTGGGGTTGTTTTATTAGGTAAAGCAACTAATAATTTAAAATTATCAAACAATGGTCCTTTTGTTGCTGGATTAGGTAATGGTAAATTATGTGTTGCAGATGGGCTTGGTGTAATTGAAGGTTTTGCAACTTCTAACTCACAAGATCAATTTGGAGTTAACACAACTGCAGGTGGTGTATTTGATGATAATGATAATTCAGGAATCATGAAATACGTGTCTATCCGACATGGTGGTGCTATTCTTTCTGTAGGTTCAGAAATTAATGGTTTAACCTTAGGTTCTGTTGGTCGTGGAACAACGTTAGACCATATCGAAATAGTTTCTTGCGGAGATGATAACATCGAACTTTTTGGTGGTACTGTAAATTTAAAATATTGCACAACTTTATTTGGTAATGATGATATGTTTGATTATGATTTAGGATGGTCTGGAAAAGCTCAATTCCTTTTCGGAATGAAAGCTCCATGGTCTTCAAGTAATGCTTCTGCATCTGCAGGTACAATTACCGTATCAGGTGGAGCTGTAACAGCAATTGCTGTCGGAGCTGGTGGATCAGGTTATACCACTGCACCTACAGTATTTATTTCTGGAGGAGTTGGATCAGGAGCTACTGCTACTGCTACAATAAATGGTTCAGGAACTGTAACAGCTATTACTGTAACAAGCGGTGGTACAGGATATACAAGCAATTCAGGTGTTGGTGTAACTTTTATCGGAAACAATGGAATTAGCCCTGATTCAGATTCAGGTTTCGAATGTGACGCAGATGACAACACTTCAAATAATCTTCCAAAATCTCATCCAATCATTTATAACGCTACGATTATGGGTAATGGGAAAAGTATTGGATCTTCTGATAACAAAGGTTTAGCAGCAATAAATATGAAAGAAGCATCTGAGGGCGAGATATACAATTCTGTTTTTGCTAATTTCAAAAATGGTTTGAACTTACAAACTACTTATAATTCAACTACAAGACCAGTTGGAGATACATGGCAAAATTGGTCTACAGTTTCAGGAACAGTTTCTGCAACTGTAGGTAATAGTACTCAAAGTGTAAAAATCAAGTGTAATACTTTTGTTGGAGTAACAAATCCATTTGCTAAAGATGCTTCTACACTTAATGGTACAACTTCAACTGCAAATACAGCAGCAGATTTAACACAATTTAATACAACTGATAATAATATAGCTGTAGCTTCTATTCCTGGATTTAGTTATGCATTTACTATGTCTAGCCCAATGACTTCTAACGTTGTTACTGAAAAAAATGATGTTGTGCCAACACCAGCATTATCGGTAACTGGTTGTCCTACAGCACCAGTTGATGGATTCTATGAAACTGCTAACTATAGAGGAGCATTTTCTTCAACTTCAAATTGGTTGAGCGATTGGACTTATTCTCAAGTTATGGGTGCTACATCAGGTGTTGCAGCTTGCCCTACAGACTTAAATGCTGATGGCGTAACAGATGTGAATGACTTCTTAATATTCGGTCCTGCATTTGGAACATCTTGTAATTAATAATTAAATAAATCTTTATCCATGCATGTTCGCATGCATGGATTCATTTAAAAAAAAAATAAAATTTATGAAAACAAAAAATTTAATAATCGGACTTGGAATTTTGTGTCTTAACGCAGTAGCGTATGCTCAAGGTTTACAAGGAATAGTAGTTGAAAAATACTACCAAGCAAATTCAGCAGATGTAACAAATGCGAATGATGTAAATGGTGCTGTTACACCTTTAACAACTGGTTCAGTTACATATCGTATTTATGTTGACATGGCTAGTGGATATAAATTCAATAGTTTGTTTGGAAGTTCAACTCATAATTTAAAAGTAAATTCTACTGCTGGGTTTTACAATGACCCAACTTATGGTGTTTCTATTAATCCAGGAACTATATCTTCTACAAACATAAGAAAACATACTGCAATGCTCGACTCTTATTTTACAACTGGTGGAGCAGGTGGCGGAAAAGTTGGAGTTTTAAAGACTGAGGATACAGATGGATCTATTGGGAATGCTCAAGGTATTTTAGCGAATAATCCTGGTGGTTGTTTTGGACTTCCAATAACAGGATCTGGCGCACAAGATGGTATGAGACCTTTAGCTTCTAGCCCAGCTACTTATTTAGTACCAAATTTATTGGGTATTGCATCTGCAATAGATGTATTGGACCAAACTAATGGAAATGCTATTTTATTAACAAATCATGCAATCGCAGCATTGGGTGGTGTTGTTGGACCAACATCAACAAACATGGTTTTAGTAGCTCAATTTACAACAAGTGGTGATTTAACATTTGAATTAAATTTACAGTTACAAAACACAACAACTGGTGTAGCTGAAAATTATGTTTCATCTAACCCAACTGGAAATGAATTAACTCACGCATCTCTTACCCGTGGATTAAATCTTGCTCCAGCTGTGTTGTGTTATCAAACTGCAACATTTAACAACCAGACTTGTACTTATGACATTACAGGCACACAGCCAGTACAACCAACAACTGCTTGTTATCAAACTGCAACTTTTAATTCATCAAATTGTACTTGGTCTCTTACTGGAACACAAGCTGCGGCTCCAACAGGTCTTTCTTGTTGGCAAACACCAACTTTCAATTCCTCAACATGTTCTTGGGGTGTTACAGGCACACAGCCAGTACAACCAACAACTGCTTGTTATGAAACTGCAACTTTTAATACCTCAACATGTGCTTGGGTAGTAAGTGGAACGCAGCCAGTACAACCAACTCTTGCTTGTTACCAAACAGCAGCTTTCAACACAGGAACATGTGCTTGGGTAGTGAGTGGAACACAAACATCTAATACTACAACTCAATCTGCAAACAATTCATACACTTGGTCTAACAATGGTCAAACATATACAGCTTCTGGAACCTATACTGGAAACGCAGTTAACTGCGTAGCTCAAGTTTTGAATTTAACAATTACACAAACAATTTTCACTGCACCAAGTTCATTAGTAGGACCTTATGTATTACCTGTTGCTGCAGGAGTAACTACTACTTCAATGTTAACTGTACCAGAAACGGTTGGTGGATACAAAATGGTTGGTATTCCTGATGGTTTAGGTGCTTTTGACAATAACAATGGAACATTTACTTTATTGATGAATCATGAGTTGGGTAGTACTGTTGGATCAGTTAGAGCTCATGGAGCAAAAGGGGCTTTTGTATCAAAATGGATTGTTAATAAAGCTAATTTAAGCATCGTTAGCGGAAGTGATTTAATTACTTCTGTTTATGGTTGGAATTCAACTACGCAAAGCTTAAATACTACTCCATCAACATTTACATTTAATCGTTTTTGCTCAGCTGATTTGCCTCCAGTAAGTGCTTTCTACAATCCTGCTTCAGGTTTAGGTACTCAAGATAGAATTTTTATGACTGGAGAAGAAGGTGGTACTACAGGTTACCAAGCTGCTGTTGTAGCTTCAGGAGCTGATGCTGGTAAAGCCTATATTTTGGGTAAATTCAATATTTCTACCAATGGTTCAGGTTTAACTGGTGTTGGGGCTTGGGAAAATGCTTTAGCTAACCCGTTCCAACAAAATAAGACTATTGTTATTGGAAATAATGATGGTGGAACTGGTATTATGTACAATACACTTTGTGTATACCAAGGTACTAAAACCAACAGCGGAACAGCTGTCGACAAAGCAGGACTTACTAATGGTACATTAAAATTTGTAAATGTAGCAGGTAATCCTTTTGAAATTACACATGCAACTGATCCTACCGTAAATGGATATAGTACATCCACATCAAGAGCTACCAATATTACTAGTGGTACTGCTTTTACATTAAGCGCTACTGCTTCAACTTCTTTCGCAAGACCAGAAGACGGTGCTTGGGATCCAAGTGATGCTCGTAAATTCTATTTTGTAACTACAGATCGTGTGGATCAAGTAGCTGATGGAATTGGAACTCAAGTAGGTCGTAGTCGTTTGTGGAGATTGAACTTCACAGATATTACAAATCCTGATTTAGGAGGTACTATCGATATGTTATTAGACGGTACTGAAGGTCAAGTAATGATGGACAATATTGGTTTTGATAATTACGGTCATCTATTATTATTAGAAGATGTTGGAGGAGCACCACGTAACGGTAAAATATGGCAATATACTGTTGCTACAGACCAAATTAAAATGTTGGCAAAACACGATCCTGCTAAATTTGGTGATATTGTTAATGGTGTAGCTCAAGCTGCTACTCTTCCTTTCACAAACGATGAAGAAACATCAGGTATTATTGATATGTCAGATATCTTAGGTGCTGGTAACTTCTTAGTAGTAGATCAAGCTCATTATACAACTGGAATTGATGCAGAGGCTGTAGAAGGTGGTCAGTTATTAAAACTATATAACCCAGACACTTATGCTGCTGCACAATGTGCAACTACTTCAAGCGTTACACAAGCAGCTTGTAATAGCTATGTATGGAATGGTATTACATATACTAATTCTGGTTCTTTTACACAGACTTCTACAAACCAAGCAGGATGTTTCCATACCACAACGTTAAACTTGACTATAACACCAAATTCTACAAATACAACAACTGCTTCAGCTGTTGGATCATATACTTGGAATGGTCAAACTTATACAACTAGTGGAGTTTATACTGGAACAACAGCAAACTGTGTAACACAAGTTTTGAATTTAACAATTCTTCCAGAGTACAAAGTACTTTCTGCTTCTACAATATGTAACGAGACTCTTTACCAAGTTCCGGTTGCTACATCTTCTCCTTATTCAGTAGATGATGTTAAGGGCTATGATGTTGTTATAAATTATGATGCTACAAAGTTAGTTCCAACAGGAAATGTTACAATTTCAAATGATTTGATAAATTCAACGTATGTTGAATCAAGTTCTTCAATTCCAAGTCCTGGAGTATTAAACTTAACTGTAAATTTAAATGGATCTGCTCCAGCAAGTGCTGAATTTAATGGTACTGGTACTATTTTTAATGTAGGTTTCACTAAGTTAGCAGGCTTTAATGCAATTGATTCATCTATTGTTTCAGTTCCATTTATGCAAGAAAGTTATATAACTGGAGTACAAGCTAAGTCTGTTAAATCAGCTAAAATGTATTCAACAGCGGTACAAAGTTATACTGGAAACCTAGTTTTTTGGTCAGACTCAAGTCCTATCACATACAATTCAGCCTCTCCATCTAGTGCTTTGATAACAAACATCTATGGTTCAACTGGTTCTCCTGTAACTCCAAATCAAAATGGACAGTTTACAAGAAACCTTTCTTCAGGACTTGATCTTTCTATACAAAGAGATGTTATTAACACCAATAGTGTTCAAGCAATAGTTAATGCTGCTGATGCTGTTTTGGGTAAAACGTTATTGATTAACGGAGCTTTTACTCCTTCAGTATATCAAATCATTGCTTTAGATGTTAATTTAGATGGCGTTGTTAGTGCAGGTGATATTTCTCAAATGAAACAAAGAACTACATTATCTATCCCTGAATACATGCAATCTTGGAACTATAATAACCAAGGTGTATCAAATGGTTCACCATCTAAAGATTGGATATTTGTTGATAATGCTAGAATTGCAACACCTGCTTATCTTATTTCAGGTACATTTCCAGCAAACGATAACATAGGTTTCTCAAAAGCAAGAGTTCCTCAGGTTCCTTTTACTATTCCTATGGTTGTTTCTAATTATACTTCTAATAATTCAACTTGTCCAACAGTAGGAACTGAAACATATAAAGGAATTATGTTAGGTGATGTAAATGGAAGTTATGCTTCTTATACTGCTGATGGATTGTTAAAATCTGAAGATGCACTAATTACTATTGATTTAAGTCAAGCTGTAATTAATGGTAACAAGGTTACTGTTCCAGTAGTAATTACTTCAGACGAGCCTGTTAATGCATTAGACTTAGCATTTGAATTTAATGAAAGTAAGTTATCTTTTGATAATGTTTCTGAGTTAGCTCAAAATATAGAAGCTGAAAGTTTTTTCAATCAAAATGATAGAACTTTCCGATATTCAGCTTATACATTAGAAAACTTCAAATTAAATCAATCAGTTGCATTAATTTCTTTTGAATCAACGGATGGTACAATTAACAAGAAAGATTTCCATTCATTAATGGGACTTTTAAATGGTAAGCCAGTTGATGTTTCTTTTGAAAAAGCAGGAATTACTTCATCTATTCTTGATAGAATTTCTATCTATCCTAATCCATCAAACGGAAACTTTACTGTAGTTTCTTCTGAGGATGTAAACATAGAAATTTTAGAAATGAGTGGTAAATTATTAAAAGAAGTTTCTGTAAAATCAAATCAAGAGCAAGCGATTAATCTTGATAATGTTAGTGCAGGAGTTTACTTGATTCGTGTTTTTAACCAGAATTCAAGTTCGACTCAAAGAATCGTTATTGCAAAATAACAACGTTTTTTTTTAGTTAAGGAGAGTCGTGGCAGTATTGTCACGGCTTTCTTTAATTAATAGTGTTTTTTAATTATTAGGATGAAAAAAATTGTTTTATTATTTTTTTGTACTCAATTAATAAGTTTTACTTCTTTTTCTAGTTTATCTGATACAATTGTCTTTGATATCAGTCAAGCAACATATTCAAGCTTCAACAATGTTAATTTTATTGAGATTCCAGTTCAATTATCGGCTGGTAATAATTCTGTAAATTCTTTTGATTTTTGGTTTCAATTTGACCTTTCAAAACTTTCATATATTTCTACAACTTCTTTATTGAATGGTTTAGATGCATTTTCTAATTTCAATAGCACAAATCTCTATTTAAGTAATACAACATCTGGAACATCAATAAATTACTTAATACCTTCAAATACAAATTTGATTATTTTAAAATTTATTGTTTTAGGATCTTGTACAGAAATAACTTCAAACGATTTCTATACTACAACAGCATTAATTAACGGTGATGTAAGTAGTTCTATTTTTATAAATGGCGAAAATAATTTTGAGCTTACTGCAAGTGCTAGTTCTTCCTCTATTTGTATTGGAGCTAGTGTAACTCTTTTTGGTGGTGGTGCCACAACTTATACTTGGTCGAATGGTGTTACAAATGGCTTAGCATTTAATCCTGTTGAAACAACATCTTATTCTTTAATTGGAAGTGATCCAAACGGCTGTCAAGATACTACAAGTATTAGTATAAGCGTATTTCCATTGCCAAATGTTACAGCAAATTCAAGTGCATCTATCGTTTGTTTGGGGCAATCTGTTACTTTAAGTGGGAGTGGGGCAGCAACTTATTCTTGGTCTAATAGTGTTGTAAATGCAGAAAGTTTTGTTCCAACAATGACTACAACATATTTTCTTACAGGAACGGACTTAAATAATTGTTCTAACACTGATAGTATAATCATTACAATTGACTTGTGTAATGGTATTTCAGATATAAATGAAAATTTATTTTTAGTCTATCCAAATCCCTCCGATGATTTTGTAACTATTCAAATAGTTAGTAATTTGGTAAATTCTAACTATAGAATTTCAAATAATGAAGGAAAAATAATGTTGAATGGCACTTTAAATTCAATAGAAACCAAAATTGATCTATCAGGACTAAAGCCTGGAGTTTACCTTTTTTGTTTTGGCGAGGACTATTATGAAAAAATTAAATTATTAGTTAATTAGAGATTGACAAAAATAATTCTGCTTGAGAAATAAACCTGATAAATCTAAAACCCTATAATTTATTATGAATATAATAAACAGAGAGCTAAGTTGGCTTTCCTTTAATGAAAGAGTTCTTCAGGAAGCTTTAGATCCAATTGTACCTCTAACTGAGCGCATGCGGTTTTTAGGAATCTACTCGAATAACATGGATGAATTTTATAGAGTTAGAGTTGCAAATTTAAAGCGAATAGAGCATTTAAAAAAACAAAAAATTGATGGTTTTAATGGCAATGCTGAGCAACTTTATCAAGAGATTCGAAAAGTTGTAATGAAGCAACAAAAGCAATTTGAAAATGCATTTATACTAATAAAAGATGATTTTGAGAAGGAAAATATATTTATGCTGAATGAAAGTACAGTGAATAATATACAATCAATAATTATAAAAGATTATTTCAATGAAAACTTAAAGCACGTTATTTTCCCAATTATTTTAGAAAAAAAAAATAACTTTCCAAGACTGCGAGATTATGCTATTTATTTAGCTGTTAAAATTGTAGAATCAAAGAATAAAATTCGCTTTGCATTAATTCAAATTCCAAGTGAATACAGTCGGTTTTTCGTTTTAAATGAGGAAAATAGAATTGATTTTATTTTAATTGATGATATTATTCGTCTTCAGCTTAAAGAAATTTTCTCAATCTTTAATCCGATTGAGATTATGGCATATACTTTTAAGTTTACAAGGGATGCTGAATTAGACATTGATGATGATTTATCTTTGTCTTTTTTTGATAAAATAGAAAAAAGTTTGAAGCAAAGAAAGAAAGGAGATCCTGTTCGTTTTGTTTATGACTCTAAAATGCCAAGCGATTTATTAAAATTCCTTATAAAATCTCTAGGTATAAATAGTACAAATAATAAAATTCCAGGTGGTCGATACCACAATTTTAAAGACTTTATGTCCTTTCCTGATTTTAACATCAAAAAATTTAGATATCAACCTGAACCAAAACAAGCACATCCTCTATTTTTAAGTGAAAAAAGCCACATAGATATAATTTTAGAACAAGATGTATTATTACATTTTCCATATCAAAAATTTGATCATGTAGTAGATTTACTTCGTGAAGCAGCTTTAGATCCAAAGGTGAAAGATATTAAAATTAATATATACAGAATTGCTAAGAATTCAGATGTGATGAATGCTCTGTTAGCATGTATTTTTAATGGAAAGGAAGTTACTGTAGTTTTTGAATTACAAGCTCGTTTTGACGAAGAAAATAATCTTTGGTGGAGTAATAGACTTAAAGAATTTGGTGTAAATGTGATTTATGGCTCACCAAACTTGAAAATTCATTCTAAACTTCTCCAAATTAGAAAAATTATAGATGGAAAAGATCAATATGTCACGTTTGTAGGGACTGGAAATTTTAATGAAAAAACTGCAAGTATTTATTCGGATTTGGCACTTCTAACTTCAGATCGAGAAATTTCATTGGAAGTGAATAAAGTATTTAAATTATTGGAGAACAATCTAGAAAGATATCAATTTCGTAATCTATTGGTTTCTCCTT
>Ga0214919_10011062_pt1 | contig 11293 bp, 22 predicted proteins | sample LL1503_MetaG_FD_177994 | JGI IMG/M metagenome (GOLD analysis project Ga0214919, IMG submission 177994) | Freshwater microbial communities from Lake Lanier, Atlanta, Georgia, United States - LL-1503 | ecosystem: Environmental > Aquatic > Freshwater > Lake | place: USA: Georgia | collected...
AGCATTTAAAGGCGATGATGCGAAATCTGGGCAAAGATTTGATGTAGCTACTGGGCATGATATGTCTGCTAAATCATTAGCATCACAACCGTGGTCTATGAAAAATGATGTAGAATTTAAACCTGGTTGGACGAAGCCGGAAAAAGAACCTGAAAATACTAGAGTCGCTAGTATAGATGAAAATGAAGATGAAAATAAAAAAATTGCTGATGGGGCTAACAGAGAAGAAAATCGTGCAATTGGTATAGATAAACTAAAAGATGCTTTCAAACAAAAAGATAATGAAACAAAAGAAAGAATGGACAACACCATTGATAATCTTAAGAAACAAGATTTCTTTGATAGAAATCTAAAGACTCCTCCAAATGAAAATCAGAGAGATATATGATAATTTAAATACAAAGAGTAAAAACAGCATCAGACAATGATTGAAAATTTAAATGATGATAATTTTATAATATATGCGATTAAATCTTATGATAAGCCGAATTGTATAATGGCAGAATTTGAAGAAGATATTAAACGAATAAAATATATTAAAAGATTAATAAAGAGATATATGGTAACAGGTGATTTAAAAGAAAGATTGATATTGAATCATATCATTATTCTTTCAAATGTATTTGGAGTAGAATCAACTGTTAGAATGTTGTTTATGAAACTTGATAAATCATATTATCCTATACTTAAGACTTTTTTAGTATTTCTGAACTTTATGCCTAAAATAGTATTCAATATAAAAAACACTAATATTATTTCTGCTGATATAACGATTGATATAATAAGTACTAATAAGCTAAGAAGTATCTAATATCATTCATTCACCGCAGCACATAGCTAATATACACCACTGTCAAGAGGTTGTCAAGTAAAAAATGAATAAAGATCACGGATTATATAAATTTAATAAAAGATCGGGTTACTGGGATCGTCAAAGATCAGTAACACCCGAAACTAAGGATCAATGGTTAGATCATTTTAAAAAAGATGAGCCCGAAGAACACTTCATCACATCTAAAAATAGACCAAAGCATAATCCTCTAAAAGAAGATGCTCCCGCAAATGGAGCTGGTGGAGGAGCTATAGCGGGTATAGGCATTGGCGGAAACGGTGAACCTGGTGTATCGCCTCAGCAGCAAAAGAAACGACGAACAAATATTTTCCGCCGTAAAGCTCCTGGTGCACTCCAAGAAAAATCTGATCCAAGCCCAATTGTTCCTACACAAGCAGTTAGTGGCTATAGCGAATCTTCTGTCAAAAAGGGCAGATTTGCTGGTAATGATACTTTCATAGTTCCTTCTGATACATTCTTTCGGGCCCGCAATGAAAAGAAAAAGGGTAAGCACTGGAAGACATATATCGGTGAAGATGACCATGGCATGCATATACGTGAGTATGCTAAAAGAAATCGGAAACATCCGATCATTCTTCAGTGTGAAAGAACTGGTGCAATGCATTATGCGAGATATGGTAAAAAATAATGAATAAAGAACATTGGAGTCAGAGATTTTGGAGACCAGCAATGGCATGGTCTTATCTGACAATATGCTTATTCGATTTTATGGTTGCACCCATCCTTACAGGTATATTAAGTATAATTACAGGCAAAGCAATGATTGCATGGGTTCCGCTAACGCTCCAGAATGGAGGATTATATCATATTGCAATGGGTGCTGTGACTGGTGTAACTGCATGGTCAAGAGGTAAAGAGAAAATTACTGCTATGCAAACATCAGATGGATCAACATCACAAACAACTGAAAACACACTTGAAGTAACATCGACACGCGGTAAACCAGACACATAAATAAATAAAAAAAGGATAATACAATGTTGATGCTCCTTGCACCTTTTCTTGGTATATTAGGCAGTGCTATTCCAGCACTCCTTGGATTCTTTCAGAAAAAAGAAGATAATAGTCATGAATTACGAATGGCAGAATTTAAATCAAAACAGATCGAGCAGCAGGGTAAGATCGACGTGGCTGTTTCAAATATTACAGCGGACTCTGACGAGGGAAAATCTCTTCGATCTCATGATGCTGCTCTTGATGGCGGAAAGTTTATCAATGCACTTCGAGCTTCTATTCGGCCAGTCATTACATATGTATTTTTCGGACTCTTTGTTGCTGTTAAAGCCTCTGCTGCGTATGTAATGTTTGAGCATGATAAAACAACACCAGATATTCTAAAGGCTGTATGGGATTCAGAAACACAAGCATTGTTTGCAACTGTGATTACTTTCTGGTTCGGATCTCGTGTATTCGAGAAGATGCGCGAGAGAAAAGTAAAATAATATGACACAAGTATCAACAGATTATAATCCAATTATTGAAATTGAATTGCTGAAAAAAGATGTTAATATCATAACATCTTTATGTGAAAAATTCGACACAACAATAGATAAGATGCAAGAGATAGCATCTAATCTATCCAAAATGGTTTCTCTCCAAGAACAACGGATTGAAATGCAAGACAAAGCTACAAGAGAAATGGAGAGTGTTCTAGAAATGCGCCGTGTAGAACATAATAACGATATAAAAGAATTACATTCACGAATTACTACTGTAAATAGAGACCTTACGACTAAAATTGATGAAACAGAAAAACGAATTCTTGATGAGATCCATCTCCTCAGGGACGAACTATCAAAAGACAGCGACAAAATAGGAAAAAGAGTTTTTGATATTGAAACATGGAAGTGGATGGTAATGGGAGGCATCTTTGTTGTTGGTTGGTTAGCAAGTAAGATGCTTCATGGAATTAAATTTTTCTAGTTGCTTTTTGCAATAAGATAGTGTATACTGATAAGTCCTATGTGATGCTAAGGACTTTATATAATGGCACTGTTTATTGATCGCAAGTTCATATCATTAGTTTCCGTAAAATTGGAAAGATTCACACAGAAAAGTGATTATCTGTGGAATTTCCGTTGCCCATACTGTGGTGATTCTAAAAAGAATAAACTGAAGTCCCGAGGTTATATGTATAGGAAAAAGAATGATTTATTCTTTGCTTGTCATAACTGCGGAACATCATCATCTTTTGGTAATTTTCTTAAGTCTGTGGATATTACACTATATAAAGAGTATCAACTTGAACGATATAAGAATGATAATCATAGTAATACTAAACAGCCAGACTTTTCAATGGCCAAAACTAAACCTGTCTTTAATATAACTAAGAAAATAAATTTACCTACAATCGAATCTTTGCCTGATACTCATCCAGCAAAACAATACATAGTAAATAGAAAGATACCATCACACATATTATCTGAATTATTTTTCACAGAAGATTTTCTGTTGTTCATTGATGAATTGATACCAGGGCATAGCAAGAATCTTATGAGAAAAGATCCTAGAATTGTAATACCTTTCTATGATGATAAAAATATTTTATTGGGTGTGCAGGGCAGAGCTATTGGTGTTTCTGAACTGAAATATATAACAATAAAGATAAATGAAGATTCAAGAAAGGTATTCGGTCTTAATAAAGTTGACTTCTCGAAAAGAATATATATCGTAGAAGGTCCAATAGATTCACTATTTTTAAATAATTCATTAGCAATGATGGATGCATCATTACATACAGTATCACTGACTGTTGGTAATCATGATTATGTGTTGATATATGACCATGAGCCAAGAAATAAAGAGATTGTGAAATATATGAAGAAGGCTATCGATCTTGGTAAGAATGTGTGTATTTGGCCTAAGCATATAAAAGAAAAAGATATAAATGAAATGATATTAGCTGGATATTCGACATCCGAGATAATGCATCTTATAGATAGTAATACACATGAAGGATTACGGGCTAAACTAGAATTTGAACAATGGAAAAAAGTATAATAGGAGCACTAAATATGAATAATCACGGGATGTCAGATTTTCAATATTATGTATATATATCACGATATGCGAGATTTTTGCACAACAAAGGTAGGCGCGAAAATTGGACAGAAACTGTTGATAGATATTTTAATTTTTTTGAGGGACATCTCAAGAATAATCATGATTATACATTATCAAAATCTTTGCGATCAGAATTAGAAAATGCTGTGTTGAATATGGAAATTATGCCCTCTATGCGATGTATGATGGCCGCAGGACCAGCACTTGAAAGGGATAATATCGCGGCTTACAATTGTTCCTATGTCGCAATCGATTCTCCTAAAACATTTTCTGAGATCATGATGATTTTGATGTGTGGTACCGGAGTTGGATTTTCTGTTGAAAATCAATATGTCGATAGATTGCCAGATATTCCGGAAGAATTGCATAATACAGATTCTATTATTGTAGTTTCAGATTCAAAGATAGGTTGGGCAAAAGCATTGAATGAACTTATTTCAATGTTATATTTGGGCCATATACCAAACTGGGACGTATCAAAAGTTCGACCAGCAGGATCGATCTTGAAAGTTTTTGGTGGTAGAGCTAGTGGTCCAGATCCACTTGTCAAGGCATTCAAATTCGTTCTCGATACATTCATAGGAGCAAAAGGACGTAAGCTCACTTCTCTTGAATGTCACGATATATGTTGCTGCATTGGTGAATGTGTAGTGGTGGGTGGAGTCAGGCGCTCGGCAACCATTTCACTTTCTAGTTTATCTGATGAACGAATGAGAACTGCTAAGTCTGGACAATGGTGGTCTATCACACCATGGAGATCATTGGCAAATAATTCAGCAGTCTATCTAGACAAAAAACCGACCACAGAAACATTTATGAGAGAGTGGAAATCTTTATATGACTCGAAATCAGGAGAAAGAGGTATCTTTTCAAGATATGCTGCCAAAAATGTCATCAATAGAGCTAATGCCTTTAGAGAACTTAATTTCGCGAAAGAATCTAATATAAGATATAGAAAAGTCGATTATGAGTGGGGATGTAATCCATGTTCCGAAATCCTACTTCGTGATAAAGAATTTTGCAATCTCTCAGAAGTTATTATTCGTGAAAATGATACGATTTCGGAACTTAATAGAAAAGTCAGATTAGCCACTATATTAGGGACATTCCAGTCAACTCTTACAGATTTCAGATTCATATCAAAAAAGTGGAAAGACAATACAGAAGATGAACGACTTTTGGGAGTCTCATTGACGGGAATTATGGATAATAATATAACATCAGGAAATAATGGAACAGTTGAACTGAAAGATACTTTAACCGAATTGAGAAAAACAGCAATCGCAACAAATTTAGAAATTGCGAAAGATATTGGAATTGAAAGTTCAACTGCTATTTCGTGCGTAAAACCCTCGGGCACGGTTTCCTCTCTGGTTAATTCTTCAGCTGGTATTCATGGGAGACATTCTCCATATTATATTCGAACTGTTAGATCGGATAAGAAAGATCCTGTTGCTCAATTACTAATTGATTCTGGTGTTCCATATGAAGAAGATAAAATGAGACCAGAACATAATTGGGTATTTTCTTTTCCGGAAAAATCTCCAAAAGGTTCTACATCAAGAAGTCAACTTTCGTCAATAGATCAATTGAATATTTGGCTAGTATATCAGATGTATTGGTGCGAACATAAACCATCAATAACTGTATCGGTGAAGGAAGAAGATTGGATAAAAACAGGCAGTTGGGTTTTTGATAATTTTGAATATATGTCCGGAGTAAGTTTTTTGCCATATTCAGACCACAATTATGTTCAATCTCCATATCAAGAATGTTCTGAAGAACAATATAAAGATGCGCTCAATAAGATGCCAAAATCTATACTTTGGGAAAAACTTTCTGATTATGAGAAAACCGATACGACAACAGGAAGTCAAGAATTATCTTGCTCAAGTTCAGAAGGATGTGATATATAATCACATACCAAGAGACCATCCATTAGTGATAAACTCATCAACTTTTTCAGCAGAAACTCTCTTTCTTTCACCGTTTTTGTTTATCCAAAATGTATTTTTGGTTTTACCTTCTTTACCTTTACTGGGAGAAAAAAGTCTGCCAGTAGACCATCCATTTTGAACATATTCATCAACTTTCTCAGGACGAACTCTAGAATCTTTAAAACCATTATTCATCCAAACACTACCTCTTGTAAAATCCAAAAGTTTTATAATAGCTTTTCTTCCTCCTTCTTGTTTCAGATACAACTTAGAAGGATCATGTATTCCTACTTTTCTATTTCTGGCTGCAAGACCCCCTTTAATACAAAGATGGGGGTTATTTCGGATAGTCTCCGTTCCTTTTTTAGCGCCAAATTTTTGTCTCATCCTTTTTATTTCAGTCATAGAGGCTTGTCCTGATAATGCTAACCAGGCCAACTTATCCTCTTCCTTATGATATTTCTCGTATAATATATGGTGCGCTTCCGCGTGTTCTTCTATTGTTAGAGAAACTAAATTTGATGGATCGTCGGATCCGCCCATGTGACGAGGAATAATATGGTGTGTATGATACATAGTCATGATGCTGATACCTCTCTTCAGGTGTTAGGATAGGTGGATGTTTCTAGCATCGCGACCTATAACTATTTAGCAAACAAGGAAATATAAATGTCAAAAGAAATAGAAAATAATATTTGTTCATTTTGTGAGAGTCAATATAAACTCAGTTATGACGCAGAAGATTCTTCAGGTAAACCTAAGTTTTGCCCATTTTGTGCTTCAGAAAATTATGAAGATCCTGAAGAATATAATCAAGATGAAAACTAGAGTATATGTCTTATGAAAATCCTTGGAGATATAATGATGAAATTGTTGATGAGAATGTACCTGAGGATGCTGTATCTTTCGTCTATCGTATTACCAACCTCATTAGTGGACGCCAATATTTGGGCAAAAAGACTTTATCTTTTAAAAAAACTAGAGCGCCACTCAAAGGTAAAAAAAGAAAAAGAAAAAGTTATACGGATAGCGGATGGAGGGAATATTATGGATCAAATCTGGAGCTGAATGAAGAACGAACTTTGATAGGCAATCATAACTTTAAAAGAGAAATTCTCCGATTCTGTAAAACAAAAGGCGAAGCATCTTATTATGAGGCCAAATATATCTTTGGTGAAGATGCTATTATTAAAGAAACCTATTATAATGAATGGTGCTCATTGAAAGTTTCTAAATCCCACATAAGACTATAATCATACATCAAAAAGTTGCGTCACACAACTTAAAGTATATGCTGCTATGCTTTCCAGCATACCAGCTATGCAAAGATAATGCTTGACTCTATACAGCCATGATGATATTATATAGTCGAGATAGAGAAACAGAAAGAGAGATTCCTAATGACTAAGATGAAACAACTCCTAACCAAGCTCGATAACGTCCTCGCATATATGAGCGTATTTTCAAAGTATCCGCTCTGTCTCTATGCTCTCAAGCTCCAGATGCTCCTAAACCTAAAGCGATTCCAGTCCGATGCTGAGATGCGAGAGAGACTCCTAAACCTAAAGCGATTCCAGTCCGATGATGAGATACCCTATGGACTTTCGACCAATATACCCGAGCTACAGTCTTGGATCGATAATAATATTAACTCTAAGTAAACACTATCAAGATAGAGAAACAGAAAGAGAGATTCCTAATGACTAAATCTACTTTTTACGCAGACGGCTACCGGGACGGGAATCGCGGTGATGATGCCAGCCCACCAGATGTAAAGGTTTACGCTGACGAATATTGGACCGGGTACGTCACAGCCATCGAACGGAATGTTGATCAGCGCAGTTCCTATGAGGGTGCGAACGATACCAACGCCGATTATCCCAATTAACCAAACAGGAGAGTTATGCATTTCCGCATACCAGCTATGCAAAGATAATGCTTGACTCTATATGGAATAACTGCTATTCTAATAGCATAAGTTGAACAGACAAAGAAAGACCTACACTATGAACAAGCGTAAAAATAAAATCGAAATGAACAAGCGTAAAAATAATATCGAAATGAACAAGCGTAAAAATAATATCGAAATGAACAAGCGTAAAAATAATATCGAAGTCCGAACCATCACGACATTAACTGTTTCGGGGCTTCTTGAGGCTCTTGAAACGGGATTATTCACGGACAAAAAAATCAAGAATGTAAAATGGCTCTATGAAGATAAAATGGTCGACGCTGGCCGCGGCAATCCGACTTATGAGAGGGTTCTCAGTGGTGTTGAAATGGATCTTATCTAACAGGAGAATCTAAAATGACTAAGATGAATATCGCAGATTCCGCAATGCAAAAGTATCTTGATTATATCAAGGCCGACTATGCCGCCACAGTTTCCTTCTTGCCGCGGTCAGCACCTCGCAGTAATGATCCTTTTGTTCAGGATATGATTGCTAAGTTCAATAACGATATATCTTATAAGGTGAGCCCAAAGTATATCAAGGTTATCAAGAATGGTTCTGTTCACTCTGGTTCTGTTCACTCTTTTGTTGTTAATGACCTGAACAATAAGTTCCCGCTCGGATCTATTCTTAAGGCTGCTTCATGGAAAGCACCCGCATTAAACTTCAAGCGTGGTTGTGTATTGAGTGAAAACTTCTCTAGTGTGAGTTGGGCAGGAGCTTGATGATGAAAATGTATAAAACATATACGGAAATTCCACTTGCTATGAAAGAGTATATGACAACCGTTGCAAATGTAAAAGACATTATGGAAATATCTCTTGAGGATATCAACATATATCTGGAAAGTCTGGGCGACTATGAAAAGTCTATTCGTGCTGAATATGAAGATGGATGGGTGCTGTAATGAATTGGCGTGATAAAACTGTATCGATAACATTCTATGTCGTGACACAAGCGATTGTTGTTTCTACTATGATCATGATCTGGATTATGATCTGGGCTTCTTTACCAGAATGATAACACTTCAGGTCAGAAACAATATCAATAATAGAGGCTCAGCATATATTCCTGATGTCTCAGTATTCACAGGTGCTATCATTCCTAATCCTAACTGGATCGCGAGTGATAGTCTTTGTTTGACTACTGGTGAACCCTGGTTCCCATTCCGTATTATCAAAAAGTCGGAGATTGTTTCATCCTCGATTCCTATTGAATATACTCCACTCAAGAGTAATAGTAATGTATTTATGGCCAGAGGAACAAAAGGTAATCAGTATACTATTACTAGGCAAGGAACACAATGGTCATGCACATGCGTTGGCTTCGGATTCCGTAAAGATTGTAAACATGTCAATGCGGCCAAGAAACTACTTGACAAATCTCCATAATATGCTATTATAAGACTATGTTCGTATATGTGAAACAATCTTCTCCGAAGAAGAAGCGGAAGTCTGTTCCAAAAAAATTGGCACAGGCTCGGCTCGATCATGCTGTATTTGTAAAGTCAATGATGACCAATAGAGTCATGCGCGATACGCAATTTGCGTATAACTTTCCTGATTTATCAGTCGACCATAATGTTGCTGCTACTTCCGATAATCTATATATCACGGGTGGTTTCAAGCGAACTGTTGATGATTATAAGTGGCGCCGTGGCATGACAGAAACAAAAGAAACTATCCAAGAGATCGAAAGAAAGAAGTCGCAGATTGCTCCTGCTTATAATAAGGGCCCTGTGATGTATATCAATAGCCGAGAAGAAGCTAAAAGCATCGGGAGAAAAGTATGAATATAATTATATATACAAAAGAGAATTGCCCATGGTGTGACAAAGTAAAAGCTTTGCTTACGGAATATGGTGATAAGTTTATCGAACTTCATTTAGGAGTTGACTTTAAACGACAAGATATTATTAATCTTATTGGGCCTGATAAGAAGCCAACTCTGCCTCAGGTTATCATTAATGATAACCTTATTGGTGGTTATGAAGACTTGTTGGTGTATTATGAAGATACTTTTCGGTTTGGAATACAAAACTAAACACCATGGAGTAATCGATGATGGATATCGATATCACAAATAAAATTGCTATACTTGAAAATGAATATGCCAGAAATGATAGTTTTATTAAACTCTTGAAAAATATGCACAAGCAGGATGAACTGATATCTGAAAGATTGATGAAACTCAATCAAATAAAAAATGAAATCGAATTGTTGAGATCACAAAACACTATACTAAGGTAAATGGAAATGAAAAAACTTGTATTGATTGAATCTATCTCGCAGCATCGTATTCGCCATTGTGTTGAAGTAGAAGACAATATCGATCATGCCCTCGATTCTTTTGCAGCGGGCGATCTAGATGATAAAGAAATGTCGCAAGAGTGGCTTGGAGAAATACCAGTTTCTCACCGTGAGATTACTGAGGATGAGTATCTAAAAATCTTTGATAAGGATAATGAATATCTCAAAGATTGGGATAAAGAACAGAAGTTGGATATGATTCATAGGATAAAGTATGATGACTGATATCACTGACAGACTTGAAACTTATGCTAGTGTGAATGATGAATTGGGTTTTTATACAGAAGCCAATTGTGCATCGGACGCTCTCAAAGAGATCAAAACACTGAGGTATATTCTTCACCTTATCGGTAATGATTATTATGAATTGAGTCATGAAAAAGTAAAAGCTCAAAGAGATTATCATATGGAGCTTGCCAAAGAAGCACTTGATATATCTTATAGAGAGAGATAATGATATCAGTTAAGAATCAAGTCTGGAATCAAGTCGAGGTTCAAGTCTGGAATCAAGTCGGGATTCGAGTCTGCGATCAAGTCTTGAATCAAGTCTATGGTCAAGCCTGGAATCAAGTCGGGATTCAAGTCAGAAATCAAGTCAAAGAGAACACCGATGATATCAGTTAAGGATCAAGTCTGGGATCAAGTCAGGAATCCAGTCTTGAATCAAGTCTGCGATCAAGTCTCGATTCAAGTCTGGAATCAAGTCAGGAATCAAGTCAGGAATCAAGTTGGGCGTCAAGTCTCGATTCAAGTCTCGGATCAAGTCTGGAATCAAGTCAGAGAGAACACGAAATGATATCAGTTAAGGATCAAGTCTGGAATCAAGTCTATGATCAAGTCAGGCGTCAAGTCTGGGATCAAGTCTGGAATCAAGTCTCGAATCAAGTCTTGGATCAAGTCTATGATCAAGTCAGGAATCAAGTTGGGCGTCAAGTCTCGATTCAAGTCTCGGATCAAGTCAGGAATCAAGTCAGAGAGAACATAAAATGAAATCGGTCGTGGATCAAGTCTGGAATCAAGTCTGGAATCAAGTCTGGAATCAAGTCTATGATCAAGTCAGGCGTCAAGTCTGGGATCAAGTCTGGAATCAAGTCTCGAATCAAGTCTTGGATCAAGTCTATGATCAAGTCTGGAATCAAGTTGGGCGTCAAGTCTCGATTCGAGTCTCGGATCAAGTCT
>Ga0214919_10011063_pt1 | contig 11293 bp, 8 predicted proteins | sample LL1503_MetaG_FD_177994 | JGI IMG/M metagenome (GOLD analysis project Ga0214919, IMG submission 177994) | Freshwater microbial communities from Lake Lanier, Atlanta, Georgia, United States - LL-1503 | ecosystem: Environmental > Aquatic > Freshwater > Lake | place: USA: Georgia | collected 2015-03-15
GACATGAAGGCCTACCAGGCGTTCTTGAAAGACATTGGCTATTTGGCACCCCTGCCCGCCAAGTCGCGCATCACCACGAAAAACGTCGATGCCGAATTGGCTATCCAAGCGGGCCCGCAACTGGTAGTGCCGGTATTGAATGCGCGTTATGCGCTCAATGCCGCCAATGCGCGCTGGGGCAGTTTGTATGACGCGCTCTATGGCACCGATGTGATCTCCGAAGACGGCGGCGCCACCAAAATCAGCTCCAGCGGCAAAGCCTATAACCCCAAGCGCGGCAAAAAAGTGATTGCCTACGCGCGCAAGCTACTCGACGAAGTCGCCCCCTTACGCAAAGGCTCGCACAAAGACAGCGTCGCCTACAGCGTGAAAAATGGCAAGCTGGCGGTAGCCCTGAAAGACGGTAGCAACACCAGCTTGGCCACACCCGCCCAGTTCCAAGGTTTTCAAGGCGGGGCTAAAGCGCCCTCCTCGGTGCTCTTAGAGCACAACGGTTTGCACCTGGATATCTTGATCGATCACAACACCCCGATTGGCAAAACCGATGCCGCCGGGGTGTACGACGTCGTGGTGGAAGCTGCGCTATCTACCATCCTGGACCTGGAAGATTCGGTGGCCGTGGTCGATGCCCAAGACAAAGTGCTGGCCTACCGCAACTGGCTGGGCATTTTGCAGGGTACGCTCACCGAGACGATTAGCAAAGGCGGCAAAACTTTTGTTCGCGGCCTCAACCCAGACCGCGTCTATACCGGCGCCGATGGCAAACCCGTGGTGCTGCATGGCCGCTCGCTGCTGTTTGTGCGTAATGTGGGCCATTTGATGAGCAACCCGGCCATCACCTACACCGCCAAAGACGGCAGCACGCAGGAGATCCCCGAAGGTATTTTGGACGCGGTAGTCACCACGGCGATTGCCATCCACGACATCCAACGCACCAAAGCCGATGCCGCAGCAGGCAAGGTACGTAACTCGCGCAAGGGTTCGGTGTATATCGTCAAGCCCAAAATGCACGGCCCCGCTGAAGTGGCGTTTGCCGATGCATTATTTGGCCGCGTAGAGGCCTTGCTGGGCTTGCCCGAGAGCACCGTCAAGCTAGGCATCATGGACGAAGAGCGCCGCACCAGCGTTAACTTGCAAGCTTGTATTGCGGCTGCGCCCAGCCGTGTCGCCTTTATCAACACCGGCTTTTTGGACCGCACTGGCGACGAGATGCACACCGCCATGCACGCCGGCCCCATGATCCGCAAAGCGGAGATGAAAGCCACCCCCTGGATCGCGGCTTACGAGCGCAGCAATGTGCTCACCGGCCTGGCCTGCGGCCTGCGCGGCAAGGCGCAAATCGGCAAAGGCATGTGGGCCATGCCCGACCTGATGAAGGCGATGGTGGAGCAAAAAATCGTACACCCCCAAGCCGGTGCCAACACCGCCTGGGTGCCCAGCCCCACTGCCGCCACGCTGCACGCACTGCACTACCACCAGGTACTGGTCAGCGAGGTGCAAAAGCAACTCGAAACCATCGACTTGCGCAAAGCGCGCGCTGGCTTGCTCAATGACTTGTTGACCATTCCCGTAGCTACCAACACCGGCTGGAGCGAGACAGAAAAGCAGCAAGAGCTGGACAACAATGTGCAAGGCATATTGGGCTATGTGGTGCGCTGGATTGACCAGGGTGTGGGTTGCTCCAAAGTGCCCGACATCCACAACGTCGGCCTGATGGAAGACCGCGCCACGCTGCGTATTTCCAGCCAGCATATTGCCAACTGGCTGCTGCACCGCATCGTGACCAAAAAGCAAGTGCAAGCCACTTTCGAGCGCATGGCCGCCGTGGTGGACGGGCAAAACGCGGGAGACCCGCTGTACCAACCCATGGCTGGCAATTTCAAAACCTCCAAAGCCTACAAAGCCGCCACCGACCTGGTGTTCAAAGGCCTGGCGCAACCCAGCGGCTATACCGAGCCGTTGCTGCACGCCTGGCGTTTGAAAGTTAAGGCGCAGCGCAAGTAATGGGGTAATCGCCTCCAAAGAAAAACGGCACCTGCGGGTGCCGTTTTTATTGCCCTAGGGCCCGTCGCGCAGCCCGCGCCCACACTTAGCGCGTGGCGCCTTGTGTTTCGGGCGCGTGCAAAGCATGCTCGCTGTGAATGAATTCTTGGCTGGCATGCGCTACCCAGCCGATACCCGCCTTGGCTTCTAACAAAAACTCGCCTTGCGCGGTGGTAAAGCTGCCCACGGCGTATTGGTCAGCCATGGCCTGGGTGATAGAAAAACGCCCGGCCAAGTCCAGACCCAGGAGGCGGCCAGACCAGCGGTAATGCCCGTTGACGAGTTCCACCGAGTCAATTTCAGCCTCCAGCGCCGGCACACCCGGCAGGGGCAGGACCAGGCGGTCACCTTCGACGCGTGCGGCCAGCACCTGCATGTTGTAGTCCATCCACAAGCGGCCATCGCTCAAGCGGCGCGGATTGGCTAAGGGCGACTGCCGCACGTCCTGATCGCCATGAAGCGGCGTAAAAAGCAGCGTCTGGGCGCGCGCCCGCTCGATGTCAGATTGCGACGCAAAGATGGCGCTGCCACCTGCCTGACGCAGCAACAATCGTTGTACCCGGTCATCGGCCTGCGCGCCCATCCATAACTTTTCGGACACCGTGCCCGGTGGCGGTAGGCCCAGTGCAGATCGGGTCATCGCGGGCAAAGCAGGCGCAGGTGCTTGCGCCGCTGTTGGAGCCAGATTGGTAGGTCCATCCACGGCCAGAAGGTAAGCGCCCAGCAACAACACACTCGCCGCGAGTACCCGCATCGCCCACCCGCGCAGCATGGGTGAAGGTGGCACTAGGGCGTGAGGTGGAACTTGGCCACCGCAGGTGCATTGGCATCCATGACGGATACCTCGTTAGCGACCGAGGCGCGGTAGCTCAGGGGCAGCAGGTTGCTACTGTCATAGCGATTGGGCGTGGCGAAATAGGCCAATGCGTTACCGCTCATCACGGTGGCGGCCAGGCCGTTGCCATGCCCCAGGCCCATGTTGTGGCCGAGTTCATGGCGCATCACCGTCGTGCCGCAGTTCAGGGAACCCGATGCCGCCATATTGAATTTATTGGGCACGCTGTTAACCCAGGCCAGACCGCAGCCGTCCTCTGTGCCTTCGTAGTACACCGCATCGGCGGCGACCAATTTACGCTGGTCTTGAATGGATTTATCGCTACGCATCACATTGAGCGCCGTACCTAAATCGGTACCCAGGGTAGGCGCGGTAAACAAGGACACCAACTGGTAACGCAACTTGCTGCCCGAATTGGCCAGGGCCTCGTTAGACAGTCGCAATGACTCCAGCTGACGCGCCTGCGCTGCGGCCAATCCGAGCCGATTGACCACGGCTTGGCTAGAAGCCAGCATGAGCCGGACCGTGTTGGTTTCGCGCGCCCAGCCCTTGGTAGCGTCATACACAAAAACCACTTCTTCCCCCGTGCTGAGTAATTGCACCGGCAGGCCACGCCCTGTGACACGCATGTTCCAGGTGGCAGAGGATTTGACCGTCACCCGGTCATTGCTTTGCGCTGTGTCAGGCAAATAGAGTTGTGGCGCCCAGTTGCCATCCCAGGCCTGTACGGTGGTCTGGGGCGTTTGCACAGGAGGTATAAGGCCCTGGGGGCTGAGCGCACCGGCTTTGAGCAGCGTGGTGGGCGCATTGAGCAGCACCCAGCGCGGCTTGGGCAGACTGGCATCCCACATAAATTCATAGCTTTCACCCTGGCCGATGGTCAGCGTACCCCAGCTGGCGTCGCCGGCGATGCTGGAGCGGCTGGTGGATTGCGATTGCAGTACCAAGCGATTGCGGTCATTGGCGCTGGCGGGCAACTGAAGCTTGAGCGCGGCAGTGCCGATCGGCAGTGACAGCCTGGACACCGGTGTCGCAGGCGGCGGGATGGCAGAGCCACCGATCAAATCCTGGGGCAATAGCAGCGTTTCCGGAGATTTCACCAGCACCCATTTGGCCAGCGTGGCATTGAAAACAAAGGCATAGGGCGCTTGGCCCATGCGCAGCGGCGCCTTGTAGTCGAACAACAAGTTTTGACCATCGATGGCGCTGGCCCATTGGGCTGCGCTGGACACCAGTACCACGGCATTGGCCGGTGCCGTGGCCGGCAACACCACACTGGGCGCCCAAAAACCGTTGGCCAGCACGGCGCGCACGATCCAACTGCTGCCCATGGTCACTTGCAAGGCACTGCCGTTGTTCGGGCCATATACCGTCGGGGCCTGCACTTCCCACAGCTTTTTAGCCAAGGCATAGCGGTATTGCACGCTTTGCCCGGTGGCCAGGGTGACCGAAGGGAGGGGCACATCGGTATTGCTTTGCAGCACGGTGCTCGCCCAGGTGGAGCCGACCTTGATCTGAATCGTCGCGCCATCGGCGCCGGCGGCCGGCAGCGTCAGTGTGGGCGCCCAATTACCGTCGGACAAAGAAAACACCAGACTCTTGTAGCCCGCTGGAATATTGCCGCCACCGACTTGCTTAGGCGACAAATAAGTCTGCGCCCAAGCGACGGCCCCGTGGCAGCACAAGCCCACCAAAAGGATGAAGGTTCGCATAGCCGTTTCCTTGTTTTTATCGCGCTTGATATCGTTTAGCGCGTCCAACTACGCAAACTATAAGGAAAATATTTGTGAAATTTAATGAAATCAGTGTTTACCCTAGGCTGTTTTGGTAGGTTTTTGTGGGGAAATCGCAATGCCAGCGCTTGTCTGGAGCATGGGCGCAAGCGGCCCATCTGCATTCGGGGCTTGGGTGTAGCCGGCCTGCGGCCACGAGAACTCGCTAGTTTGACAAAAAAACCGCGCCTGTTGGCACTTATCTAGCCGGAAAAAAAGCGCTGTACCTTGTCGCTTGGTGGGCCAGAGTTTGAGCGCGAACGCCACCGTACTCAGAATAAAGCCTTGCTTACACGCCCAAAAACCCAGCCAGCGCCGGATCGCGCAGCAAGTCCTGGCCGCTGCCGCGCAACACCACCTGGCCTTTTTGCAAGACGATGGCGGTGTCGGCACGCTCCAGCACTTTGCGGTAGTCGCGGTCCACGATCAAGGTGGCAATACCGCTTTGGCGTATGCCCTCGATCACGCGCCAAATTTCGGCCACGATCAAAGGGGCCAGGCCCTCGGTGGCTTCGTCCAGGATGATGAGTTGCGGGTGCGTCATCAGGGCGCGGCCAATGGACAGCATTTGCTGCTCGCCACCCGAAAGCTCGGCGCCCAGATTGGACAGGCGCTCGGCCAGGCGCGGAAAGGTATCCATCACCCGCGCAAACGGCCAGTCGCTGCGACCGTCAGTGCCCGGTCGAGCGGCCATCAGCAGGTTTTCGCGCACCGTGAGGTTGGGGAAAACGCCCCGCCCTTCGGGCACATAGGCCACGCCCAGGCGTGCCATTTCATGCGGGCGACTGCGCGACACATCGACGCCGAAAGCGCGGATGCTGCCGCTGCGTTCGGTCACATGGCCCAGCAGGGTACGAATCAGCGTGCTCTTGCCCATGCCGTTGCGCCCGAGCAGGCCCATGGTCTGGCCGCGCGCAATATCGACATCCACGCCATGAAGCACCTGGCCCGAGCCGTACCAGGCCTGGATGCCGCGGGCTTGCAAAACCAGCTCAGTCATGCGCAAAGCTCCTTGATTGGCGCTGGGCCCTCCCGGCGCAAACGGTGTCCGCAAGGCCCAGGCAAGGCATCAGTGATCTCCCAAATAAGCGACGCGTACTTCGGGGCTGTTGCGCACCGCTTCGGGATCGCCGCAGGCAATGCGCTGCCCATTGACCAGCACAGTAATCACATCGGCCACACGAAACACCGCATCCATATCATGCTCGATCAGCAGCATGGCGTGGCTGGCTTTGAGCGCCGTCAGCAATTCCAGCATGCGTTCGGTTTCTTCGGCGCCCATGCCCGCCAGCGGCTCATCAAGCAACAGCACTGATGGCTGTGTGGCCAGGCACATGGCGATTTCGAGTTGGCGCTTTTGCCCATGCGACAACAGGCCCGCTTCACGGTCTAAGCAATCCTTCAAGCCCGCTTGCGCTGCTGCATCTTGCGCAGCCTGCATGCTCTTGACGCAAGAAGAGGCGCTCTGCCACCAAGCCCAGGGCTGCTGGTGCATGGCCTGCGCGGCAAGCCGGCAGTTTTCCATCACGCTAAAGCTGGGGTAAATCGTGTTGCGCTGGTAGCTGCGGCCTAGCCCGGCGCGGGCGCGGCGCGGCTGGCTCCAGCGGCTCACATCCTGCCCCAGCAAATGCACCGAACCCGCAGAGGCTTCCAGCTCGCCAGACAAAATATTCACCAAGGTGGACTTGCCCGCGCCATTGGTGCCAATGACTGCATGCACGCTGCCGCGCGCCACGTCAATAGACACATTGTCCAGGGCGGTCAGCCCGCCCCAGCGGCGGCTGATGCCGGTACCGCGGAGCAAAACTTCGGCGCTATGCATGGCCTGCCTTTGTGGGCGTTGCTTGCGCCAAAGCACCACCGCCATGCGCACCGGGCTTGCGCCCGAACAACTGTCCCGGTATGCCCACCAGCCCGCGCGGCAGCAAGGCTACGCTGGCGATGATGGTCAGCCCCAGGCCCAGATGCCAATGCTTGGCAAACTCGCCAAAAATCGCCTCGGAGCGGAAAAATTCTTGCAAGAGCGCAAATGCAAACGCACCAATCAGTGCGCCGCGCAAATGCCCCAAGCCGCCCAAAATAATGATGATGAGCACCTCGCCCGAGATATGCCAGCTCATCATTTCCGGGTTCACAAAACCGTCTTTCACGGCAAACAAAAACCCCGCCAGTCCGGCAATACCGCCGGACACCACAAAGGCCGCCAGTTTGTACGGGTAGGTCGAAAAGCCGGTGGCGCGCATGCGCTGTTCGTTGACGCGGATACCGGCCAGCGCGTGGCCAAATTTGGAGCGGCCCAGCAAGGCCAGAAACACAAAAGTGGCCAACAGACACAGCAGCGTAAAACGGTACATCACCAAGGGCTTATCCAAATCCAGCCAGTCACCGAGTGCCGGTTTCATCATCAGGTAAATGCCGTCCGTGCCGCCGCCCAAAGGCGTGTCATGCACCACGTAATAGGCCATTTGCGCAAAGGCCAAAGTCACCATAATGAAATACACGCCCTTGGTGCGCAAAGACAGCGCGCCCACCACCAGCGCATAGGCGGCGGCCAGCAGCACGCACAGGGGCAACAAGGTCGCAAGCGACGCAGGTCCATCCGACGGGGACAAGAGCACAGCAGCATAGGCACCGATGCCAAAAAAAGCCGCCTGCCCAAAGCAAACCAGACCCGTGGTACCCACCAGCAATTCCAGGCTCAGCGCCAGCACCGCAAAAATCATGATCTTGGTGGCCAGATCCACCCCAAACTTGCCCGCCACATGCGGAAACACCGCCAGCGCCGCAAAGCTGGCCAGCACAAACAAAAATTTAGGTAACTGCGCGCGCATTAACCCGCCTTGAACAAACCATCGGGCTTCCACAGCAGGATGACCGCCATCAACACATACACCAGCACGCCCGCCACCTGCGGCACCAGCACTTTGCCAAAGGTATCGACCACGCCGATCAGCAAGGACGCCAGCAGTGCCCCCCGAATAGAGCCAATGCCGCCAATCACCACCACCACGAAGCAAATAATCAGCACCAGGCCGCCCATACCCGGATACACCGAGGACACGGGCGCGGCCACCATGCCCGCCAACACTGCAATCGCCACACCGGCGGCAAACACCACGCGGTACAAAAACTTGATGTCGATGCCCAGGGATTGCACCATTTCGCGGTTGGTACTGCCCGCGCGAATCATCATGCCTAGGCGGGTTTTGGCAAACACAAAGTACATGCCCAGCGCCAAGAGCAAACATACGCCCGAGATAAAAAGGCGATACACCGGGTACACCATCATGTCGCCTAGCGGGATGCTGCCGGATAAAAAGTCCGGCGCCTGCACGCCGTGCACATCGTCGCCCACCAGCAGGCTGCGCAGTTCCTCAAACACCAATATCAGGCCGTAGGTCATCAGCACTTGTTGCAAATGCTCGCGGGTGTACAGAAAACTATAAAACGCCCACTCCAGCAAATAGCCCAGCGCCACGGCCAAGATCAGGCCAAACAACAAAGTGGTGAAAAAACCGCCGCCCACCGTGGCCGCCACCAAGGGCGCCAAGGCAAACGCCATGTAGGCGCCGATCATGTAAAAGCTGCCATGGGCGAGGTTGATCACGCCCATGATGCCGAAAATCAGCGTCAGACCCGAGGCCACCAAAAACAGCAACAAGCCGTATTGCAGCGCGTTCAAGCACTGGATAAGAAAGGTGGTGAGGTCCATAAAAATACAGGGCTGTGCCTAACGCAGCGCAGCGTTAGGGCACAAGCCCTGTGTGCATTGTTTCAGTGGCTTACATCTTGCAACCGCGGCCGGGGTCGGCCAACTTGGCACTGGCCATACCCACGATCTTGTTCTCTTTTTCTTTGTCGCTGGCCTGGCGCAGGTAAAAGTCTTGCACCGGGTTGTGCGCGGCAGAAATCGTGAACGGGCCACGGGGGCTGTCGATGGTGGCTTTGCGCAAAGCCGCAGAAATCTCCACGGCCTTGGTCGCGTCGCCTTTGGTCGCATTGAGGCCCACGGCCAGCATTTGCGCGGCGTCATAGCCTTGCACCGCATAGACATCGGGCTGCAGGCGGTAGGTCTTGGCGTAGTTCAGGCGAAAGGCTTTGTCACGCTTGGTGTTCAGGCTATCGGCGTAGTGCAGTGCGGTGAAAATACCATCGGCCGACGCGCCCTGTGCATCCAAGATGCCTTCGGTCAGAAAGCCCGATGCGTACAAAGGGATAGAGCCCTTGAGTCCGGCGGCCGCATAGTCCTTGACGAATTTGACCGCGCCGCCACCAGCAAAGAAGGTAAATACTGCATCCGGCTTGGTGGCTGCGATTTCGGTCAGCAAGCCCTGGAATTCCACATTAGGAAAGGGCAGGCTCAGTTCTTTGACCACCGTGCCGCCACCTTTTTCAAAGCTTTCCTTGAAGGCTTTGACCGACTCGTCACCTGCTGCATATTTCCAGGTAATGGTGACGACTTTTTTGATCCCTTTTTTGGCCATCACTTCGCCCATGGCGTAGCCGGGTTGCCAGTTGGAGAAAGAACTGCGGAAAATATTCGGGGCGCACATGGCACCGGTCACCGCATCGGCACCGGCATTGGGCACGATTAACAAGGTGCCGCTTTCCTTGGCAGCTTTGGCCATGGCCATGGCCACGCCGGAATGGACGGTGCCAATAATCACATCGACCTGGTCGCGCTTGATGAGTTTGTTGACGTTATCGGTGGCTTTGGAAGGCTCGGACTCGTCGTCCACCTTGAAGTACTCCACTTCGCGTCCGGCGACCTTGCCGCCGAGTTCTGTGACATGCTGGCGAAATCCGTTTTCAATCGCAATGCCCAAGGCGGCGAAGGTTCCGGTGTAGGGCAGCATAAAACCGACTTTGAGCTTGCCGGTATTCTGGGCCAGGGCCACAGAGCTTGTGAGCGCAGTCACTGCAAGAGCGCTGCCAACCCAGCGGACGATGGGCTTAAGAGGTGGATACATGTCTAATCTCCTTGTAAAAATGTCAAAAAATCACAAACTCCGGTGGTCAAGGCATCGGGCTGATCGCGATGCGGTGAATGCCCGCAAGCGGCCAATTCCAGCAAACGCGTCGGCCCAGCTAGTTCGCGCAGCGCATGCAATTGGTGCATTGTCCCGTATTCATCGTCCACGCCCTGCACTCCCAGCACCGGGCAGCACAATGTCGCGATTGTGTCAGCAATCGCCCAGGCGGCAAATTCCGGCGCCAGCCAGGCCCGGCTCCAGGCAGCAAATACCGCATCAGGATCCCGGTGGTAGCGCGCCAGACGCGCTAACAAGGGCTGCTGAAGTAGCGGCGCTTGCAAGCCCGCAATCGCGCTAAGGGTTTTGTCTTCCACAAATAAATGCGGCGCTACGGCCACCACAGCAGCGGGCCAGCCGGGGTAGCGGGCGGCAAACAAAAGCGCAATCGATGCGCCGTCGCTGTGGCCGAAAAGAATCAGGGGCGGTGCAGAGCGTGGTGTATCCGCATTCAACTGCGGCGCCGATACAGCCTCACCCGGCGGAGCCAAACCCAGCGCCGTCAGCAAAGCCGGTAGCACCTCGTAGGCCTGGACATGCATAAAGTCAGTGCCCCAAGGCTGGGGCAAGGGCTGCGACTGCCCGTACCCGGGGCGCGAATACACCAGGCCCCGGCACTGCGCTGCCGCGCAGAGTTGGGCCGGGTAGTCTTTCCACATGGCTAAGGAACCCAGGCCTTCGTGCAAAAACACCATCACCGGCGCGTCAGCCGGCGCGGCTTCCAGCCACGCATACTCGATGCGCACCGGGCCGCTGGCCAGTTCTAGGTCTATCCATTGCGCCAATTTGCTTAGTCCTTGCTCACCGATTGCGCCCGCAGGCGAAAGCGCTGGATTTTGCCGGTGGCGGTTTTGGGCAACTCGGCGCAAAACTCGATCCAGCGCGGGCATTTGATATGCGCCAGGCGCTCGCGCAAAAAGCTGCGCATGCCATCTTGCAAGCCAGCATCCCCGGCGACGCCCTGGCGCAGCACCACATAGGCCTTGGGTTTGATCATCTCGTGTTCATCGGGCGCGCCGATCACCGCGCATTCCAAAACACTGGGGTGCTCGGCCAGCACCGACTCGATTTCGGTGGGCGAGACCCAGACGCCACCCACACGCAGCATATCGTCCATGCGGCCTACATAAAAGTAATTGCCTTGCGCATCCTGGTAGCACTTGTCCCCGGTGAGCACGCCGCCGTCCCACATGGTGACAGCGGTTTTTTCCGGCTTGTTCCAGTACTGCTGCGCGGCGCTTGGGCCTTTGACAAATAAATTGCCAATCTCGCCCACGGGCAAGGGCGCGCCGTTTTCGTCCAGGCAAATGCCTTCGTAGCCGTCCACGATTTGCCCGCAACTGCCGGGCACCACCGCGCCAGGCGGGTTGATCATGAACATATGCGTCAGTTCGGTGGTGCCCACGCCATCCAAAATTTCTTTGCCGGTGACCTCTAGCCATTTGCGGTACAAGGCGGGCGGCAGCAGCTCGCCGCCGCTAATGCACACGCGCAAGCGGCTGCAAGCGGCGTGGATTTGTGCGGGCTCCATGGCACGCATCAATTCCAAAATACCGGCAAACAAAGTGGGCACCGCCATCATGGCGCTGGGGCGCTGGGCCAGCATATGGTCT
>Ga0214919_10011064_pt1 | contig 11292 bp, 9 predicted proteins | sample LL1503_MetaG_FD_177994 | JGI IMG/M metagenome (GOLD analysis project Ga0214919, IMG submission 177994) | Freshwater microbial communities from Lake Lanier, Atlanta, Georgia, United States - LL-1503 | ecosystem: Environmental > Aquatic > Freshwater > Lake | place: USA: Georgia | collected 2015-03-15
AGTTTGATCCTGAATCGAGTTTTCGCCGACTTGCCGGATGGAGTGCCAAGATCATCATGGTCCTGTGCGCGGGCCTTTCTGCTTGGCACTACTACACTGCAGGCTTTGGTCTGCACAATGAAATTGCACATCGCGCAATTCACTTGTCTGTGGTGCTTGGCCTCTGCTTTTTAGTGTTCCCCCGACAAAAACGCCTGCCAGGTCCCTGGGAGTGGACGGTATCAATCGGCCTCGTGATGTTTTACCTGTTCATGGGTTGGAGCCTCCTGAGCAAGCTCTCAGAACCGGTCCCAGACGCTATGCGATACGCTTTCATGGCTGTCTTGGCAGCAATGGCCGGCTTGTCTTTGCCTTTTAAACATTTTGATGGCAGCCACACACACATTCCATGGCGAGACTGGGTGTTTGCTGCACTGGCTTCAGGATTTTCGCTGTACCTACTGGTGTACTTTGAAAACATTTACATTGAACGACCCGGCCAGCACACGCCCCTCGACTTGATGATAGGCGTGATTGCGATTGCGATGGTCATTGAAGCAACGCGCAGAACCATGGGCATCTTCTTGCCTTTGTTGGCAATTTTTTCCATTTTTTACGGCTTGCTGGGTCCATATCTACCAGGGGGCCTTTCGCACCGTGGTTACAGCCTCGCGCGCATTGTGGCCCATTTGTACAAAGGCACTGAAGGCATCTACGGTATTCCCGTTGGTGTGGTTGCCACTTTCGTCTTCCACTTTGTGCTGTTTGGCATCATGGCCCAGCTCACCGGATTAGGGCAGTTGTTTGTGAATTTGGCCACCATAGCAGCAGGACGGTTTTCTGGCGGCCCCGCCAAAGTGAGCGTGGTGTCGTCTGGCCTGTTTGGCATGATCTCGGGCTCAGCCATTGCCAACACAGTCACCACCGGTGTCATGACCATTCCGCTGATGAAGAAAGTGGGATTTTCACCGCGCTTTGCGGGTGCAGTGGAGGCCTCTGCCTCTTGTGGTGGACAAATCACCCCTCCCATCATGGGCGCTGCGGCCTTCATCATGGCCGAAACCTTGGGCATCCCCTACAACACCTTGATCATCGTGGCCATTGTGCCCGCCATGCTGCACTATTTCGCCATCTTGTACATGGTGCACTTAGAAGCCAAGCGCCTGAAATTAGAAGGCATGAACCCAGCCGACATTCCTTCTTTAATGTGGGTCATTAAAAGCTCATGGCATTTGTTCATTCCGCTGGTGGTCATGGTGACTCTTTTGTTGATGCAATTCACGCCTTTTCTGGCGGCCTTCTGGGGCATCACGCTGACAGTTGCTTGCTCTTGGATTCCGCGCTTGATTGGGCCACTTGGTAAAAACATGACTGGACTGGCTGTGGGTCCTCAAGCATTGGTGCAAGGCTTCGAGATGGGCGCAAAAGCAGCCTTAGGCATTGGTGCAGCCTGTGCCTGCGTGGGCTTTATTTTAGGCATTACCACGTTGACAGGTATGGGCTTCAAATTCTCAGCCTGGGTCATCGATGTGTCTGGTGTTGCAGCACAGTGGGTCATGGTACTTGACTTGTTCAATCTGCTTGAACTCAAACAAGTCACCATTCTGTTTGGACTCTTGTTCACTGCGATTGCCTGCATCATCATGGGCTCTGGCGTGCCCACAACCCCGACCTACATTATCTTAGCCGCCATTGTGGCGCCTGCGCTGGCGGGCCTGGGCGTGCCTCAACTGGCCACTCACTTCTTTGTTTTTTATTATGGCGTGCTGGCCGATGTAACACCACCAGTAGCCCTGGCAGCCTTTGCAGCAGCAGGCATTGCGCGCAGTGAACCCATGGGCACCGGCTTTACGGCGTTCAGGCTGTCTATGGGCAAGGCCTTGGTTCCGTTTGCATTTGTGTATTCACCCGCTTTGTTGTTCATTGACTTCACTTGGCCATCATTTTTACTAGCATCTGCATGTGCCATTGTGGCTGTCATGGGGCTAGGTGCAGCCTACACCGGTTTTATAGCAAGGCCAATCCGAGGACCCTCATTTTGGCTATTGAACGTGTTGTCAATTTCTTTGGTTTTTGCAAACCCAGTAGCAGCTTCAGTGGCTATTCCTTGCATATTGTTAATCTTGCTGTGGCACAACAAGCCTGTGCCTAACACTACTTAGTTTCAACTGAGATCTATCATTGATCGCAATTTAGAGTTCTGCCATGGTTTTTAGAAAATCAGTGCGCCACTGAGTCACTTTGTGCTCTACCTTTTTACCAGCCACAAATACATTGTCAAAGCTGGTAGAAGGTGTTGAAAAAATCAAGGCATCGATCAGACGTTCAGCAGGCACACCTAAAAGTGCATCCGACTCTAAGTTGAATTCAACCAAGTCAGCACGTTGGCCCAAAGCGATACCTGCCAAAGGCAAACCAGCAGCTTGCGTACCACCTTGAAGGGCATTTTCGAACAACACTTGACCCGTTGAGCCGAGGCTATTTTGATGAAGCAAACTCACATTGCGTTTGCGCGATGACAAACGAGCACCATACTCTAACAACCTCAGTTCTTCAGTCCAGTTGCGGTTGACATGGCTGTCTGTACCGATAGACCAACGCATAGATTGACGAAGGGCTTCGAGATAATCAAAAAAGCCATCACCCAAGTTGGCTTCTGTGGTGGGGCATAAAACAACTGAAGCCTGCTGTGCTTGAATGCCTTTTATTTCAGTCGCATTAGTGTGTGTGGCATGAACCAAATTCCACCGCTCGTCCATCTTGAGATGCGCAAGCAACCATTCCACCGGGCGTAGACCTGTATGTGCAATACAGTCGGCAACTTCTTTAGTTTGCTCTGCAACATGAATATGAATTGGCTTAGAGCCACTGAGAGAAGTTAAGTTGAGAATCTCGGCTTGATCTACAGCTCTCAGCGAATGAATAGCAACACCGGAAGTCAAACAAGCTTGCTTGCCGTTCTCATTGGCATGCTGAATGACAGATTGCTGTATGTCCAGAATAGACTCCGGCGTGGAAGCAAATCTTCTTTGCATAGAACTCAAACCGGGTTGACCAAAGCCCTGGTTCATGTAGAGTGTTGGCAACATGGTCAAGCCCATGCCCACCTTTCCAGCAGCACGGACCAAGGCCCAGGTCATCTCTGCAGCATCATCATAATTTTGCCCATCTGGATTGCGATGCAAATAGTGAAATTCACAAACATGTGTATAGCCGCTTCGCAGCATTTCGCTATAAAGCCACGTTGCAATAGACTCCAAATGATCTGGACTAACTCTCAGCGCTACTCGGTACATGCGATCGCGCCAACTCCAAAAATCATCACCTGATCGTTCACTGTGTTCAGTCAGGCCAGCGATTGCTCTTTGAAAAGCATGGCTGTGCGCATTCACCAAACCAGGTATGACACAACCAAGCGCCAAAGCACCCTGTGAATCTGCATCAGTCGCGTTCGTTTGAATGTGCGACCAGAAACCCTGCGCATCCGATTCTAAGAAAACATCAGATGCCCAAGCGCCATTGATCCAGGCTAAGTTAGCTTTGAATTTCATAGACTCAATGTTTTAACTTGATTCAGTGCAGCAGACACCATGTTGTGTAGCAGCGGCTGAACGTGGGCCGCAAGTTCAGGTTTGTACTCATAGGGCGGCAACTCATTCATATAAACAGACTGACATTTTTCAAGTTGAACTGCATGAATACCTCCTTGAGGATTGCCGTAGCAACGTGTGATGTAGCCACCTTTAAAGCGACCATTCAAAACATGTGTAAATTCATTTTGTTGTGCACAAGCTTTCATAACAGCAAGCCCCACAGACTCAGCAGCAGACAAGCCATTGGCCGTACCAACGTTCAAATCGGGCAATTTGCCATCAAACAGCCAAGGAATCTCACCTCGAATGCTGTGCGCATCCCACAAAAGCACATTCGCATGCTGTGAACGCAGCCTGCTTAATTCGCCAGATAAGGCTTGGTGATACGGTTGCCAATAAATTTCTCGCCGACGCAATTTCTCATTAGCGTCTGGCTCGCAACCGGCTTTGTACAGGGGATCTCCCGTGAAAAAACGTGTCGGACAAAGCTCTGTATTGGAAGCCCCAGGGTACATCGGTGCATCATCAGGTGGCCGATTCAAGTCAATCACGTACCTAGAAAATACTGGCGTCAAAATACTCGCGCCCATGTCTTTCAGAAAATTGTACAAATGATTCAAGTGCCAATCTGCATCCTCTACCTCTAGGGCACGAGGTACATAGTTTGGTTTTAACTCATCAGGCAAGGCTATGCCTAAGTGGGGCATGCTGACAAGTAAGGGCGCTGTGCCTTGGTGTAGATTAAAAGTGAGTGTCATTTTTTAAGATGATTTTGAATTTGAAGTTGTTTCTCTAACTTGCCCACCCCATACGGTTGACAAACAAGGATTGGATCCAAATGCATAGGCCAGTTCAGCGGGATGTTTAACATCCCATAAAACAAAATCGGCACGCTGAGCTACCTTCAATACGCCTCGATCTTTCAAACCCAAGGCTTGCGCCGCTATTCGGGTGACGCCAGCCAAGGCCTCTTGTGGCGTTAGGCGCATGAAAGTACAAGCCATGTTCAACATCAGCAAAATAGATGTGCAGGGTGAGCTGCCTGGATTGGAATCGGTAGAGATGGCCATTGGCACTTGGTGTTGCCTTAAGAACTCAATGGGCGGAAGTTTGGTTTCACGAAGAAAATAAAAAGCACCTGGCAACAACACCGCCACGGTACCAGCCTTTGCCATGGCAGCTGCACCCTCTTCGCTCAACCATTCCAAATGATCACAACTTAAAGCGCCATACTTTGCAGCCAAGTATGCGCCGTGACTGTCTGTCAATTGCTCTGCGTGCAACTTGATAGGCAAATGCAGGCGTTGCGCTTCTTTGAAAACCTTTTCTGTTTGTAAATATGTAAATCCTATTCGGTCACAGAAAGCATCGACAGCATCGATCAAACCCTCGGCCTTCAGAGGTTCAATCATGGCGACTACTGAATCGATGTAAGCATCGGGATTGTCTTGAAATTCTGGCGGCACGGCATGTGCCCCTAAAAACGTGTTTTTAATTTGCACAGGGTGAAGCTGTGCCAATTGCCTAGCAACACGCAAACACTTTGCTTCTTGTGCCAGTGACAAGCCATAACCAGATTTCACCTCGAGTGTTGTCACACCTTCTTTAAGCAAATTAGTCAAACGCTTGGTAGCTGCTTCAAAGAGTTGCGCTTCTGTGGCCAAGCGCGTGGCTTGTACTGTCGATTTAATTCCGCCACCAGCACGCGCAATGTCTTCATAGCTTGCACCATTCAAGCGCAATTCAAACTCATTGGCACGGTGTCCGCCATAGACCAAATGGGTGTGACAATCAATTAAGCCAGGCGTAATCAGTGCATGGTGTGCGTCATGCAGCACTGCGCCATGGCGGAACTGCGCAGGCATCTCGGATCGCAGCCCAACCCATGCCAAAAACTCTCCCTCAACAACAAGTGCACCATCTTCAATCAAGCCATAGTTGGCATCTTGACCTTCTTGCATGGTTGCAAGGCGAGCGTTTTCCCAAATCTCAAAACTCATAGAAAAGACTCCACTTGAATTAGCAGCAGGTGCATGTCATTGAATTCGATCTCACCATCTTGGTCAAGCTTTATCCAATACAAAGAATCTGCATTGAGTTCGTAATTCTGAGATCCCATCCGAACAAGTCCACCCGCTTCTACAACAAAAATTGCCAATGTGGTTTGTGCTTTGAATTTTGCAACATAGGGCGAGCGGTCAATTCTGGCCATATTGGCAGAAACACCCTTGACCATCAAATTGAAATCTACGGTGGGGCCATTGGTCAACGAACACTGACAAGGCACATCGCCAGAAAACTGAACAGCCTTATCCAAGGCGCCCACCTCGACCCGGCGCTCTGGAAACTGCAAAACAACGCCCTCACCACTGAGGACGGCAAACCATCGATCTACACCTTTAAATTCCGAGAATGGCCCATCGCTGTCGATGCGCGCCACAGACATGCGAAATACCCAATCCGAAGGGTTGGGCAAACAAACCAAGGTCTGAGTAGTTCCGCCGCCATTTTTCCAAGGACTGACAGGTATATCTTGAAGGCGAATCTGATACCAATCTTGCAATTGCGTCATTGAAATGCGCCTTTAAAACTGTACCTGCTAGCAGGATAAATCAGGCGTGCCAAAGAGGCCACCTGATTTGAACTCGCTGTCGTTCTCACCATGACCAAGCACGGTTGAGATGTTTTAATTTTCAAATGCCGCGCTTCTCTCTCATTTGGCAAGACCGCTTCAATGGAATAGGCTGCACTGGTGACAGGAACAACATCTAGCAAATGCCGTGTGGGTGTGGTTGTTGAAAAGTCTACGGCCAAATAATCTGGCGCCAAGCGGGGGTTGACATACCGGTCCTCAAATTGAAGAGGCACACCATTTTCGAGATGAACCATGATGGTATGAAAAAGCACACTCTTGACGGGTAAATTAAAACAAGTTGCGAGTGCCTTGTTTGCTTTTGTTTGCCCCACAAAAATAATTTCTGTGCCGTGCACATGGCCTCGCTCTCTAATTTCCTCTTGAATGTCTCGAATTTCAAGCTTGGAAGAGACTTGGTCAATTTCCGCCACAAAAGTGCCTGACCCCTGAACCCGTCTGACCACACCTTCCGCCATCAACTCTCGAAGTGCACGATTCACAGTCATTCGGCTTACTTCGAACTGGTGCATTAGAGCACTTTCACTGGGCACAGAGTCACCTGCTATCCACTCACCCTTCTTTATTTTGGTGCAAATGAAAACTTTGACTTGCTCGTAAATTGGCACTTTTTCAAAATTCATGATCTAGAGAATACTACGATTGACATAAGTTGTATAGACAACTAGGATTCAATGCACATCATTCAAATTGACACTTTTCAAAACCATGAACGCCCCTGCAATTCCCATCAGCTTGCATCGACAAGCCCGTCCTGTTAGAGCACCTCGCGGATCGACCCTCAGTTGCGCCAACTGGGAAATCGAAGCAGCTTACCGAATGATTCAAAACAATCTAGATCCTGAGGTGGCTGAGAACCCAGATGAACTCGTGGTCTATGGCGGAATTGGCAAAGCTGCAAGAAATTGGGACTGCTTCGAAGCCATTTTGGATTCGCTGCGAACACTTAAACCCGATGAAACCTTGTTGATTCAGTCGGGAAAACCCGTAGGGATTTTCAGAACTCACACTGGCGCCCCTCGGGTCCTATTGGCAAATTCCAATCTGGTCCCCAAATGGGCCACGTGGGAGCACTTCAATGAACTGGACCGCGATGGTCTGATGATGTACGGACAAATGACAGCAGGCAGCTGGATCTACATTGGTAGCCAAGGCATTGTTCAAGGCACCTATGAAACCTTTGTTGAAGCCGGCAGGCAACACTTCAATGGTGATTTATCGGGTCGCTGGATTTTGACAGCTGGCCTTGGTGGCATGGGCGGTGCACAGCCTTTGGCCGCTACTTTTGCCGGCGCTTGTTCACTCAACATTGAATGTCAACAGTCGAGCATTGATTTTCGCTTAAAAACAAAATACGTAGACAAGCAAGCGGCCACAGTTCAAGAGGCACTTGACATGATTGCTTACCATACGACTCGCAAAGAAGCGGTATCCATTGCCTTGTGTGGCAACGCTGCTGAGTTGTTGCCCCAGCTGGTTGCAATCGCCAAGCAAGGCGGTATGCGCCCCGATATCGTCACAGACCAAACATCGGCACACGACATCATCAATGGCTACTTACCGATTGGTTGGTCGCTTGAAGACTGGCGTGCGGCGCAAAAAGATCCGAGCCGTCATTCGGCACTTACGCAAGCCGCAGGCAAGTCATGCGCCATCCACGTGAAGGCGTTGTTAGCCTTTCACGAAATGGGCGTTCCAACTGTCGACTACGGCAATAACTTAAGGCAAGTTGCCAAAGATTTTGGTGTCGAGAACGCGTTTGACTATCCCGGCTTTGTGCCCGCCTACATTCGTCCTTTGTTTTGCCAAGGAATAGGCCCATTTCGTTGGGTTGCGCTGAGTGGCGATCCAGAGGATATTTTAAAAACCGACGCCAAGATGAAGGAACTGTTCCCCAATCATAAAAACTTGCACCGTTGGCTAGACATGGCGGAAGAGCGCATCAGCTTTCAAGGTTTGCCAGCGCGTATTTGCTGGATTGGATTGGGTGAACGTCATTTGGCGGGATTGGCCTTTAACGAAATGGTCCGAAATGGTGAGCTCAAAGGTCCGATTGTCATTGGCAGAGATCATCTAGACAGTGGTTCCGTTGCATCGCCCAATCGCGAAACCGAAGCCATGATGGATGGCAGTGATGCCGTCAGTGATTGGCCTTTGCTGAACGCGCTACTGAACACAGCCAGCGGCGCCACTTGGGTCAGCATTCACCATGGCGGTGGTGTGGGCATGGGTTACTCCCAACACTCAGGCGTGGTCATTGTTTGTGATGGCACTCTAGCAGCCGATGAAAAGCTATCTAGAGTACTTTTCAACGATCCCGCTACAGGTGTGATGCGGCATGCTGATGCAGGTTATGACTTGGCCAAAGAATCCGCAAAGCTAAACAATTTGCAATTGCCCATGATGTCTTGATTCAATTTTCCACGCTGTATTTTTTAACTTTAACTTTAATAACCAAGGAGTTCGTATGAAACATCTCGTTGCCTTAGCTTTGGCCTCAACCCTAAGCTGCGTTGCACTTGCGCAAGAAACCAAAGTGAGCATTGCGCTGTCTGGATGGACAGGATTTGCGCCTCTAACGTTGGCCAAAGAAGCAGGCATTTTCAAAAAAAATGGCCTTGATGTCACCTTGCGAAAAGTGCCGCAAAAAGATCGCCATTTGGTCTTAGCCTCAGGCGATGTGCAATGCGCAGCAACCACTGTTGAAACATGGATTGCTTGGAATGCAAACGGTGTTGCAACGACTCAAATTTTCCAGCTCGATAAGAGCTTTGGCGCCGATGGCATGGTTGTAAAAAACGACATTGCCAAAATTACAGACTTAAAGGGCAAAACAGTTGCAGCCAGTGCGCCTGGTACCGCACCCTACTTTACGCTGGCTTGGATGTTGAAGAAAAACGGCATGACCACCAAAGATGTCAAGATAGTGAATCTAGAGCCCCAAGCTGCGGCAAATGCCATGATTGCGGGCAATGCAGGCATTGATGCAGCCTTGACATACGAACCTTACTTGAGCGCAGTACGTGCAAAACCCGAAGCTGGCAAGATCATTGCAACAACACTTGACTATCCTATGATCATGGACACATTTGGTTGTGTTCCTAAATTCTTGGCTGACAATCCAAAGGCCGCAAAAGCCATTGCAGACAGCTACTTTGAAGCCATTGAAATGATCAGCAAAGAACCTAAGAGGAGCTTTGAGATCATGGGTGCTGATGTCAAACAATCAGGCGAGGCATTTGAAGCCAGCCAAAAATATTTGCGTTGGCAAGATCGTGCAGCCAATTTAAAGTTCTTCAGTGGCGAGCATGCTCAATTTAGCAAAGAAGCTGCAGATTTACTTTTGGAAGTTGGCATCATCAAGCAATTACCAGACATGAGTAAATTGGCTGATACCCGCTTCATCAAGTAATCACAATGCGGCCACTGCAACCTGTATCGCCCGGCACCAAAGTGGCGTTGGGCATTTCATTCTTTGTCTTGTTCTTTGCAGTGTGGGCATTTGCCACCTTGGGCGGCTATGTTTCAAAAACATTTTTGGCCGACCCCATCACCATGGTTCGATCGGGATTTGATCTCCTGGTCAACCAAGGTTTTGGTTTTGACATTGGCATGACTGTATGGCGAGTGTTGGGAGGCTTCTTTATTGCGGCCATTTTTGCAATACCAATTGGAATTTTAATGGGCGCCTACAAACCCATTGAAGCCCTTTTAGAGCCTTTCGTCAGCTTCGCAAGGTACTTGCCTGCTTCTGCGTTTATTCCGCTCTTGATTTTGTGGGCAGGTATTGGTGAAGCACAAAAATTAGCCGTCATTTTTATTGGTTCTTTTTTCCAATTGATCCTCATGATTGCTGTATCTGTTGGCAACACAAGGCGTGATTTGGTAGAAGCAGCCTACACACTGGGCGCCAAAGACAGTGGTGTGGTGACGCGTGTCCTTTTGCCAAGTGCGTCGCCCGAGTTGGCCGAGATTCTGAGAATGGTTTTAGGTTGGGCATGGACCTATGTCATTGTGGCCGAATTGATTGGCGCCTCAAATGGCATTGGCCACATGATCACCGACAGCCAAGCTTTGATGGCCACTGATCAAATTATTTTTGGAATCATCGTCATTGGCTTGATCGGTTTGGTCACCGACATTGCTTTCAAAACCTTCAACCGATGGCTCTTTCCGTGGGCACGTTTAAGTTAATAATGTCCATTCTTCAAATCTCGCAAGTTAGCAAAACATTCAGCACACATGGCGCAGTCACGCAAGCGCTGACCGCTACCGACCTGAGTGTTAAAGAAAATGACTTCATCACCATCTTGGGACCTTCAGGCTGCGGTAAATCAACACTACTGCGCATGGTTGCCGGACTTGACACACCGTCCTCGGGTGAAATAAAACTTGAAGGCGTTCAGGTCACGGGTCCTGGTGCCGATCGCGGCATGGTGTTTCAAAGCTACACCCTCTTTCCATGGCTCAATGTTTTAGAAAATGTTTGTTTTGGTTTGCGCGAAAAGGGCTTGCCCTTAGCTGAACAACATGACATTGCGCACAAATTTTTAAAGCAAGTTGGACTGCAGGATTTTACAAATCATTTTCCCAAGCAGCTGTCTGGTGGCATGCAGCAACGAACGGCCTTGGCGCGGGCCTTAGCAAACAACCCACGCATCTTGCTTATGGATGAGCCTTTTGGTGCACTAGACCATCAAACACGCGAATTGATGCAAGAGTTACTTCAAGACATCTGGCAATCTGAGAGAAAAACAGTTTTGTTTGTCACCCACGATATCGATGAGGCCATTTTCATGGGTAATCGAGTCATGGTGATGAGTGCACGGCCAGGTCGCATTAAATGCGACTTGCCAATTGAGTTGCCCTACCCTCGACATTACTCGGTCAAAACTTCACCTGCATTTTCAGAGCTGAAGGCCAGACTGACTGAAGAAATCCGAATTGAAGTTAGGCGAGCTAGCGGACTTTCTTAGCTAAAACTGGCGGCGACTACATTTTTGCCTTGAAGGATTTCATATGATTTCATCAGCTCGCCATCCGCTGGTCTTGGCGCCAGGGCTCATG
>Ga0214919_10011065_pt1 | contig 11291 bp, 15 predicted proteins | sample LL1503_MetaG_FD_177994 | JGI IMG/M metagenome (GOLD analysis project Ga0214919, IMG submission 177994) | Freshwater microbial communities from Lake Lanier, Atlanta, Georgia, United States - LL-1503 | ecosystem: Environmental > Aquatic > Freshwater > Lake | place: USA: Georgia | collected...
AATCGTTTAGATATGACGAAGCCCTCAGAGCGTCTAATACATAACGTATTATTCACCACTGTCAGTGTATTCATGTTCATATTTAAATTCATTGTTTTCATTGTTGTATATATTAAAAAGTTTTTGTCCCTTTTGACTTATTTTATACAAATATAGATAAAAGTTTTAAGTTTGCCTAATTATTTTATAAAATTTGTAAAAATAATTGAAAGTTGTATCTAAATCGTTGTCAATTGTTTTACAAACATACGGAGGTATTTTCACACCACCAAACTATTTAAGGTTCTATTGATGAATTTGTCCAATCTGATGTTAATAAAATAGTTGACATTTCACTATATGAATAAGGACCTTCTTTTGTTGTTAAATTAAATACACAAGTAGGCATTGTACCTACCCACTTAACAAATGTTTTAGTGCTATCAACTGACTTTCTAACTGTATCAGATGATGTTTCCAATACTTGATTAAAATCTATATCATTAAGTTCTGATACATTAAATATCATAAAGTTTCTATCAGTATAATTTTCCATATTTTTTAATTATTTTTATAATCCAAATCTTCCTTTTTGTGCGTTAAAGTTTTGTGAGACTTCAGCCGCTGTTAGTGCTTTGTTATAAGCTTGTATTATGGCAATCCTTCCAGCCCAAGGTGTTCCTGTGTAGCCATTTCCTATAGTTATATTACTTGTTGTATTAGCAAGTGTACCATAGAGATTTGAAGCACTACCTACATTAGTATTATTTACATACCAGTTTACTTGACTTGTGTTACGAGTTGTAACTAACATATTCCATCTATTTGGAAGAGTGGTGGATGAATTTATAGAGGTATAAGGACTATTATCACTAGCCGCATTACCATAATAATAATTTATATTATATCCTCCTTCATGTGTCCAAGTTCCAGCACCACCATATGCTTGATTCCAAAAATTTCTTCTAGTTCCATCCTGAAAAGTATGATATTCCCAAAATATAATAGTTTGAGCTGTTGCCCAAGCCGCCATACTAGAGTTATAACTTATAGAAGCATAATCATCTATTCCATCAAAATCAAAATATCCCCCAGAGTTCCAGTTTGAATTTAAACTATTAAATAATGTAGCATTGTTTCCACTTCCACTTAAATCATACCAGGTAGTGCTTGTTCTTGGATATGAAGATACAAATCCAGCATCTAAATTTAATATCAATCCATCAGTTACAATAGATTCATAGTCTTTATTCAAAACCATTTTATCTGTTTGTGTTAAAAACCAAGATAAACATTGACTAACAGTTGTATAACTTGTTCCGGCAATTCTATTTGTTAAAGATATTAATTCACTGTCATTAGCAGCAACATATATACTTGGACCTTGACTGGCTTTATTAAGATAGATTGTATATCCACCATTTGGAGGTGTGATGCCATTCCAATAATCACTTATTGTAGTCTGACCCTTTGGATCGTCACCTGTTCCAATATAAAAGTTTCCTCTTTTCAAAGCTTTTGATTGCGCGGAAACATTATACTTTATTGAATTAGGCATCTAAATAATTAATTTTTAAGTTGTTGGTACTGGAGCTGGACTTCCAGGAGCTTCACCACCTTCTGGTTTAGCACCTGGTGTAGCACTTTCACCACCGTGAGCACTGTGATCACCAAATAAATGTTTGAATTCAAGACATAATTGAAGAAGAGTCATAGCCGCACAGAAACCACCAATAATTAGAAGAAGACTTTCTATACCAGTAACTTCTGCTAGAAACTCAGCAATAACTTCAAATATTTCCTTAAAAGGTTCAGGTACTATATGTCCTAATAAAGAAAATTCTGTAACTAAAGCTGGAAGACCAGCCACAACTCCACCTAGAACTATAAACTCAAATACACCTGGGCCTTTAAGATATTTAGCCGCAGCAGATACCGCTTTAAGAATATTAGATGTTATAAATTTAACAGCAATTTCTAATGCTTTAACAACTGGTGATAAAACCAAACCAACAATTTTAAGAATTAGTTTAATCCACCAAACCGCTTTACCTTTTACCGGTGGTGTAGATTGTTCCATATCTAAGAACCATTTAGTAAATCCACCCCAAATTTTAGCTCCTAAACCTTTAGCTTTGCCAACGATGTCAGCCTTAGTTTTAGAGAATTCATTTCCTTCTTTATCTTTGAAGAAGAAGTTATCACCTTCTATTTTAATAATTTCTTTTTCAATTTCTTTACCTTCTTTAGATTTGTAGATAACTTTATCACCTACTTTATATTCTACAGGTGCTTCTTTAGTCTCTTCAGATTCAGTAATATAGAAAGCACTAAGAATATCATGATTTTGAGATTCTGCTTTTAATTCATTTTCTAATTCACCAACTTGACCTTCAGCATCTGTGATAACCGCATCATCAGCAGCATCAATACTACCTGTTAACAAACCAGCCGCAATACTATTCTTTAAATGTTCAACAGTAACTTTTAACTGGTCAATCTCATTTTTTAGAACTTTTGGATCTGGTTTCTTTTTAGCAAAAGTCGCTTTTACAGTACTTTCAAATTTTGGTTTAACAGCCGCATAAACAGCCTTTGATTTAGTAGCAATAGTATTACCTAAAGATTTGAACAAACTTTTAATAAAGTCAGCAATACCAGAAACTAGATTTTTGATATTGTCTTTAATAATAGTGATTTTAGATTTCACCTTATCATAGATTTTACCACCTACTTCTTTAGCTTTATCCCAAACAGTTCCTAATGTATCACCTAACCAACCTTCGTTAACTAAGTCAACTTTATTATTCATTAAGTTTTCTTTAATGAATTTTTTTTCTTCATTAGTAAATACTGATGAGTTTAATGATAAATCCCAGAAGTTAACTGAGAAGTCATTTAGAACTTGTTTTTCAACGATACTTAAACTTTTATCAATGTTTATATTAACATCGTTAAAGGCTTGGTTCATAAAACTCTCATATCTCTTTAAATATTTCATACTACTATTTGATAATCTTTTTTTGTTATCTTATATATTAAGATTGAGAATTATTTTTTTGTTGTTGAATTTGTTGTTGTAACTTTTTGGCTCTATAACCTTCAAGATCACGTTCAATGAATTTCCTTAATCTTTTAGAAATGTTGATAGAGTTTTCTTCACAGAACTCTCTGTATTCATTTAGTAGTTTCTCAGGGATTCTGAGGGAAAACATCTTATCTTTAGGCGGCATCGTGTATATACTTTTATTTATATGTATATATTCAGTGATCCTGTTTCGTTTTTAATAAAAAAACCCATCTAAATAATTAGATGGGTCTTCTTTATTTTATTGTGTCTAACAATTATTCTTCTTCGTCTCTTTGGTTATCTTGTTTATAGATACCTTTCTCAATTAAATGTTGAGTGAATACTTCTTGAGTTACTTCAACATCTTCGCCAAGTTTCTCTTGGATTTCCATGTAAATTTCTTTAATTCTTCCCATAGTGATTATTTTTGTTTAGAATACAAATATAAGGAATTATTCTTAATATATAGTATATGGATATCAAAAAATTTGATGATTTTATTAATGAGGATGTGAAAATTCCTGTTCTTGACGTTTTAATAGACGATAATGGTAATTTATATAACGGTGAAGGAGGTTATCCTCTAAGAAAAGGTAATATAGTTCAAAATAAAGATAGAAAAATAATTGATATACTAGGTGAAGATAGAAATTCATATCCTGCTGGTATTGATAAAAATGGATTTTTAGTATCTGTCTATGGTTATTCAGCCGAGGGATATTTATTAAATAATAAAAAGCAACCAATTTTAATTAATAGTACTTTAAGAAACAATCATAAAGAACTAGCAAACTATACATATTATCAAAATATTGATTATTCATTTTTAATACCTATAGTTCCTACTGGGTGGGTAAATATTAAAGTTGATATGGAAATTATCAAAAGAGTAAGAAGATATTCAAAAAGTCTTGGTACAAATACAGAAGGATTTCAATCTTTTAAAGATAAATTAAATGATTTAAAAAGAACAAGTTCAGGAATTAAATTGAGAAAAAGAAGTAGAGAAACTATACAAAAAGAGATGTCAGTTATTATACTTCTTCATTATATCAATGAGATTAAAAACTTCTTCACACCTTCCGGAGCTGGATTTTTATTTGAATCTTTTTTAGCAGGTCTTATACCAAATGCTAAAGTAAAAGAAGATAATAGTAAATGTGATGTTTATGCGGACGGTAAAAAATATCAAGTTAAACTTTACTCAAGTTTAGAAAGTTCTTTAGCAATAGCATACGAAGTAATTAAAGAAAAAGTAAATGGTACCGAAGTATTAGTTGGTATAAATTCAATGGATTATTATTTAATATGCTTGAAATATGCTGATAAAGTTGATATTTTTATATTAGATGGGAAAGATGAAAATAGTGATGCTTATTATCAAAATTTCAGAACAGAAGGTTTTACTAAAAAAACCCGTACTCAAGTTCCACAACACGAAAGAAAGTTTAGTGTTTCTTCTATAGTTAATAATTGCCCAGATAATATGAGATTCTCAATCGACTTGGTTAATTTAGAAGAAAAAATTAGAAAAATAGCCTCCGGTCTAAAAGAAACATTAGATGATTTATATACACAGTTAAGTGAGTTTCAATACAATGTTGAAACTATTATTACTGGTGTGGATGAGAAAGGTGATATAATAAGTCCTGGAGATTTTACAAATCTATCAACTTCAGCCGAATCTAATATAAGATCAATGAGTTCAAAGTTAAATGAGTTAGTAACTAATATATCCGGCACAACCGGGATATCATAATTAAATTTAATTTGTAAAATTCAAATCACAATTTAATAAATCTGAACATATTTTCTTAATATGATCCATCTTAATATTTGTTGATGAATATGTTTTAAGATACATACCACCTTTTAACTTAACTATTTGATTTTTACTACTACACTTTTCAGAAAAGTTGTCTTTACTTTGACTAACATATTTAGGTAGATGTAGTTTAAGATCTGAATAAGATACTATCATTGAAACATGATTCATAAAATCAATATAGTTTCTGACAAAAATATCACTATCATATGTATTGCCTAGTGCTTTGAAATGACAGATTGTTTTACTTTTTTTACTTTTTGGATATTTCTCGTTATATAAGTTATCGACAAACTCCATAACAATATCTCTGTGACTTTCTAATAAGATTTCTAATTTTTCCATAAATATTATATGAAAAAAAATGCCCGTGTTTATTTTTCGGGAAAATAAATTTAAGTTAAATCTTTTCTATTATTTTCAATATAATACTTATGAGAAGTGATATCAATAAGTATGGTCAATTTTTTACTACACCAACTATGTGTAGTCAAACTTTAGATATCGTTAATAAAATCAAACCTATTACTGGAAATTTATTAGAACCATCTTTTGGATCTGGTAACTTTGTTGATGAAATGTCTAAACTTAATAATGTCAATATTGATGCTATTGAAATTGATAAAAAACATTTTAACTCTTATCAAAGTAATATTGTAAATCTTTACAATCTAGACTTTTTAGAATTCAAACCAACTAAAAAGTATGACTTTATAATTGGTAACCCGCCTTATATTGAACTTTGCTATTCATTCTATACAAAAGAACAACAAGAAGTAATTAAGAAAAAATACAAAGGCTTATCAAGTGGTAGAATCAATCTAGTTCATATCTTTATGAGAGAATCATTTGATATGTTAAATGATGATGGTGTTATTGCTTATCTTTTACCATCAACAGTTTTAACAAGTCCGGTTTATAAGTACATCAGAAAAGAGATATATGAGAACTATAACATAGAACACCTAACAGAAGATGTTAACTTTCAAGATGTTTCTATGAAAGTATCACTTTTAGTAATTAGAAAAACTAAAAACACCGGTAAATACTTTCACTTAAATAATGATAACTTCTTCATTATGGAAAACTATGAGAGATTTGATGATTCTAAAACTATTAAAGATTTTGGCTTTAATGTTTCAATTGGTGAAGTAGTTTGGAATCAACAAAAGGAATTAATCACTGACGATTCTAATGAAAAGGTTTTAGTTTACTCTACTAACATTGGCTATGATACAATTGATATTCAACCAACAAGAGGTAGAAAACAACATATTAAAAATAAAGAAGTTAGACATACTAACTGTATTATCTTTCCAAGAACTGTTTCAAAAAAGATTAAATTCTACTTTGTAAAGGATAATCAAAACTACATCTTTGAAAATCACGTTTTAGTTTTAACACATCCAGATTTAGATATGTTAGAAAAATTCTATAAGAATTTGAAGTCTGGAATTTACAATGAACTCTTAAATAGTTTCTTTAATTCATCAAACTTAACAAAGGGTGAATTACTTTCACTGCCTTTCACTAAATAAAAAAGAGAAGATTAAATCTTCTCTTCTCTTTTCTTTTATATACCTAAAATATTTTTTGCTTTATTGTAATAATCTAATCTCAGTGTAGCATCTGAGTATTTTGTTTTATCATTTAACATTCTTCTCATATAGAATGTAAACATCTTTGTAGTGAATTTCTCACCGAATATTTTAACAGCTAACTTCTTCAACTCTTTGTCAAATAATTCATACTCTGTTTCAAATGTTGGATTATTTGTTAATATCTCACTGTTTTGACCAAAGAAGATTGTTGTTGTATTTCTTTTCTTAGAAGAGAATACAAATAGAACATTGTTTTTAGGATAACCAGTGTTCCAAGTAAGTGTATCTTTTCCTGACTTACATTCTACCCAAAGAATATAACCGTCTAAACAGATAATAAAATCAGGAGCGGCTTGACTACCAAATGGTTGTTCAATGAATATAAAACTACCTTTTAGTTCTTCAATAGTATTTGTAGAGTTTTTTCTATCTTTTAAGAATTGAAATCTAGGATCTGTTTTTTCAATCTCAAGTAATTCATTATCAAGAAATATTTGTTTAACTGAATTCTCGTGTTTCTTCTCAGCAAAAGTATTTGATGTGAAGTTTAGATTGTATATGTCGTTTATTAGTTTCTGAAGTTTCATATTCTTTTTAGTATAAATATAATAGATTGTTTATACTAATTCGGAACTTTTCTGAATATCCTTCAATGATTTACGAATTGTTTTTACATCCATATTGTTTTTAAGGATCCAAGCAATTACACCAGCCTCTGTTTTTAAGTCTGGTTTTTTAGTTGGACCAAGATTAAATCTTTCCAACTGTTCTTTCATTACCTTTGCTTTATCGACATCCATATTAACAAGGTCTTGAGTTGCTCTAATGAATTTTAGAAAAGTCTCTCTGTCTTTAATCTCAAAGTCTCTATTTTTAATTCTTTCCCAAGACATTGGTCTACACTTAATAGCGTGACCACCTTTACTTAAAACCTTTCCAGCTAATTCTCCTGTTTTTTGTAGACCAGCAACATTGTGTAGTTTTTCAAAATAACAAGCTACTAAAGAACAATTAGCTTCTTTATTTTCATCATATTTAACCATAAGTACCCACTCTTCATCAAATACTTCATAATTCATTTCTGGATAAAGAGAAATGTGACAAAGGTCAAATTGAGGATCATTAGAACTTCTTGCGGTCTTCATATCAATCGCATAGATTTTTTCACCATCAGTGAATTTTATTTCTGGGTAAGCGTTTTTAGCGGTTGGTATAATTCGATATCCTTCAGAAGAAAGGACATGTTCTACCAAATTGGTACCTAATTCTTCAAAAAACTTTGAATGTTTTTTTGATTCAGATTGATGTTTAGAATAACTAGCACACATTAATTGTATAAAAGTTTGTCTTAATGAGTCTACTGACTTTAGCATATTAAATATTTTAGAAATTAATTTCTACAAATATAAGTAAAATTATTTAATTCTCAAACTTCTCATAAAAGTAATAAGTTCATAAATTTCTTGATCTATGCAAATTTCTTCAATTCTTTTTGCATCTTTATCAGATAAACTTTTTATCCAATCAATAAATTCCTGGTTTTCACCAAGATCTGTTCCGCTATATATGAATTCATAAAACTTGGATCTTATATCCTCGTTTAACATATCAACATAATAATCATGAGCTTCGTTACCATCAATGTCATATTTATTATGAAGATCAGTCATTATATCATCTAAATCTTCTTTTTCTATACCGTATTCATCAGATTTGGCAAAAAATTCAATAGCAATGCCTAACTTTAATTTAGGGTCAGAAATTCTTGATATATCTTTTTCTAATTGATATGGATTCTCATATGACTTTTCATCAAATATTTCATAAATAATTGTGATATCATCATAGATATCTTGACTAAATGATTCGAATAGTTTTAAATATTTCATATACTATATATAAAATATTTTAATAAAACTTTACTTATACAATTTTTTTGAAGCATCTATCGAAGAACTAACATCCTTCTCACAATAAGTCTTAATGTCTTCAATTCTACCAGACCAATAATATTTATGAACATCTGAACCATTGATAATATCTTTAGGTGAAGCCACTGATAATTCGTAACACATTTCATCAAACGAGAAAGCCCAAGCAAACTTACCCTTCCAATCATCAGACATATCAACAACCCGCAAGTCCCAAGGTTTCTTATCATATAAATAAATCATACTAGCTGGTTCGATCTCATACTTGTGAAGTTTGTGTAGCACCCAAGGTATGTCAAAATGATTAATTCTAAAGCCACAAAGATTATAACTTTTTGTTTCAATCTTTTTCAATAGATTATTAAATGATTCAACAATATCTCTTTCATCATCACCATAGAATGAACGAATCATTTTTTCTCCTTTAGATTCATATCCAAAAGAAATACAAACGATTCTACCATAAGTAGAAATGATACCAGCATTTTCAAGATAAGCTTCATTGATATCTGAATACTTTTCAGACCAGTTCATTTTCTCATACTTAGACGCAAAAAGTCTAGCACCTCTTTCATCAGTATCTAAAAATGTATCGTAGTCTTTATATTGACCAGCAGTCTCTATGTCAAAGTGAAATAATTCCATAAATATTCTATTAAAAAAATAATATATAGTTTAATGAAACATATAAAAGAGTATAATCAATTTGTTGTAAATGAAGAAGAAGGTTTCTTCAAAAACTTATTATTTTCCGCTATGTTAGCACTTGGTATAAATACAGCAGATGCTCAAACAATACAACAAGATTCTGTAAAAACTGAAATAGTTAAAGACATAAGTCAGTTTAATAAAAGTATAATTCTAAATTTATATGGTGATAAGCAAATTCCTTATAATAGATTATTACAAGATTTATCAAGAAATAATATTAATGAACCAGATTTATTCATTGATAATTATTTGAAATATAGACCTGATGGTACTTTAATTGTAATGCCTGATTTCATTAAAGGTTTAGAAATACACTTGAATAGGGGTACAAATACTTTTGGACTTGGATATACTTTCAAATTCTAAATTATCTTAACATCCAGTCACCACCTTTTATTTCTTCAAAGTTAGTAACATCATATTTATATTGATAAACCCAGCATTCTATGTCGGTTGATGTTCTTACTTTAGTACGAAAGTACTCATCACCTTCATATTCATCCATTTGTGGAAAATTGGCAGGATCAACTAAATAAACATCTCCAAATACTTTAGATTTTTTATCAATTACATATCCTGGATAAAACTCATTAACTCGATATAATTTGCCGTTAATACTAGCTCTTCCACAATAAGTACATTCTCCTAAAATTCTTTTACCAGAGTCTCTAAACAATCCATACACAAATAAATATTCCATTTAGTATATATTATTTTATTTTATTTTTTAATATATACTTTATGAAACATTTAAAACCTTTTAATATTTTTGAAGCAGTTATTATACCTACACCAATTGAAGATGATGCTCAAGTAAATTCATTTGAATCGGCTGTTGAATTTGGTCAAAGAAATGATTTTGATGTAGTTAATTACGATGAGTTTTATAACACATTAAGTGAAGAAAATAAAAAAACAGCACCACCAAGAAGAGGTGTTCCTTTCTTTGCTCTTTTTAATCCAGTTAGAAGAAAAGCTATGTTTGTTTTATCAGATCCAAATGCGGCTAGATTCATTCCTAATTTCAAAGAAATTATGTTAGATATAATCGGACACGAAAGAGTTCATGCTGAACAAAGTTTAAGAAAAGGTACAATTGATTATAAACTACCAAGTCCATTAGATAGAAAATCTTATTTTTCCAATAAAGAAGAAGTTATGGCTTTTTCTTTTACTATTGCTAATGGTTTATCTAAAACGAATAGAAGTTTAGAAGAAGCAATGAGAGAATTAGATATCCCATTTAATCCAAGATCGGCAATGAGACCACCAGAACATACAATGTTGTGGACAGATATCAAGAGATATTGTGATGAAAAAACAATAAAAAGATACAGAAAGTATATTTATTTATACTTAGAAAAAATATTTAATTAATTATGGCAGTAGGAAGTAGACCGTTCGCATACAATACCGGAGCACCAATAGCCGGAACAACTCAAGTAGGAAATTTAGCAGTTGGAACACCAACAGCTGGATTTGAAGCTACTGGATTAACCTGGTGGAATGGACCTGGAGAAGGTAGTGGGTGGTTAATAGCTCAACCAAAACCTCTTGGACAACCAACTCCAGTATTTGGACATGCTATGATTTTAAGCACAACATATAAAGGTGTTGAGATGACACTAAGTAATGGTAATCGAACTATACAACAACTATTTGGATATGAACAATCTATATTAGGAAATACATTAATAAACAATAATGATAAAGTTATGTTTAGTGTTTCATTATCATTAATTGATCCACCTAGTGGGGCAGATAGTCACTTTGTAGGATTTGGAACAAGATCGATGAATGTTCAAGGAAACCCATACGGAGCATTCCCAGGAAACGATAACCAAAGCATTGGATTCAATAGCATTGGACAATGTTTTTTTAATGGAAATCCAATAGCATCTGGTTTACCATCTTTTGGAGATACTGATACTATTGATGTTGCGGTTAATATGCTATCTGGTTTAATTTGGATAAGAGTCAATGGTCATGATTGGAATAATGATCCATCTGAAAATCCTTCAACAGGTGTAGGTTCGTTAAATATATCTGGATTTGGATTAACATCTTTTTATCCTGTTTTATGTCCTGGATATGAAGGTACAATGACTATATCTTCAACACCAACATTTCCTGTACCAGTAGGGTTTCAGTTCGCAGGATCTAATGAAAGTGCT
>Ga0214919_10011066_pt1 | contig 11291 bp, 13 predicted proteins | sample LL1503_MetaG_FD_177994 | JGI IMG/M metagenome (GOLD analysis project Ga0214919, IMG submission 177994) | Freshwater microbial communities from Lake Lanier, Atlanta, Georgia, United States - LL-1503 | ecosystem: Environmental > Aquatic > Freshwater > Lake | place: USA: Georgia | collected...
AAAAGAAATAGAATCTCAAGCACAAAGAACTAAAATTATTGAGGTTATGGAGGAAAATAATCACCTAAAGGCTAAGATAGCATTTTCCTTAGGCGCACTAGAGGGTATAAGTTATCTTCTAAAAAATAATGATCCCCTATCTATAGATCAAAACAGGGAGCATTTAAAGAATACGGTAAATAGGGTTCTTAACGATCTTAGAAAATCAGACGATTAAATAACCTGAATTAGCTTTATCCTAGAATTTTTATATCCCTCTAGATTTTTAGCTAATCTTAAATTATCCTCATTATCATCAAAGAATATTAAATTGATGTAGCCATCATCAATTAGGCTCTTAATAGCTTTTTGCTTTCTCTCAGCTATATTTCCCTCAAAATTGGATTCGGGGTCATTTATGGCTATAACTAAATCCGGATGAATGTCTATACCGTTTTCAAGAAAGAATTGTCTGACTATATCAGAAGAGCTTCTTGCGGTGACAATAGCAACAGGGATTCCTTTTTTATAATAATACTTTAGCTTAGAAAATATAGAGTGGATAAGCTTTCCCTGCCTAAGAATGTCTGGGTCTTCGAAATCATCAAAATTAAGTATGTGCCCTGATTTTTTCTTAAATGAATTAAAATCATTGGGGGTTAGCTCAGCTATTACCTTTTTTGTTCTCCCACTTATTATCTTAATTTTTGCATCAGTTTTGACCAAGGTGTCATCGAGGTCAAATATGACCAACCGATCCTTCTTTATGTCCTTTAGCTTAAACACTATCTATAGCTTAACCCTAATTAATTTTGTTCTGTCTGAGAGATTCTCCGATGATATCTTTTCGTATACCAAGCTAGATATGCCATCATTTTCTATCATAATTTCCGGTGAATCTGAATTCTGGAATTCATAAAGTTTGGTTAGATTCTGATTGTATTCAAATCTATCTATATTTCTTTCATGATTTAAAGATCTGTATCTACACGCTTTTCTGTATGTGTCTACATCCATTATCATACATCTGTGAATCACATCATCATCTTCTGCTCCCCACCCCCAATATTCATTAGGATATCCATTTATTTTAACAAAGCTTTCCCTATCGAATAAAGTAACTCCTCCAAAATATCCATCATACGGTAATCCCCAATTAAATTGTTCGACCTCAGATGAAAGGTGGGTTGGACCATCGGGAAAAGAGTAGTCCGAATCAACAGGAAGCATATCAACATCATGGAAAGCAAAGTAGTCATATTCCTTAGCTTCGCTAAATCCTACATTTAGTAGCTTAGCACGATTAAATGGTTTATCGTCATGCTGTTCGATTATAAATATGTCGAATGGTACTTTCTCCTCAGTTAAAGATTTTTCCATATAAGGCATAAACACTTTTAGATGCTCTTCTCTATTTCTATAAGGTACTATTACTGCTAATTTTTCCATTGATGGGTATTCTTTTCTTATTTTATCGATTTTATAGTATTTGGTTCCACTTTGAAACTTAAAGGTGGTTTTTACGTAAAATAAGAATAGTATAGAATAATGATAACATTTCCACAAATAGGATATATGGGGAGGCTAGGAAACCAGATGTTTCAGTTTGCTTCCACTTTAGGGATTGCCAATCGATTAGGATTCGAAGCTAGATTTCCGATAGAAAATTGTTTAAATTTTATAGGGTCTGGACCTTTCGATCCCAAGATAGGAAGACCTATGGATGTTAAATGTGATCTTGTAGATTGCTTTGATATTAGCCCTGAATATTTCATCCCACAAAGGCATATGAACCAAGGGCATTCCTATCATGAAAACAAATTCGGTTATGATCAAGAAATAGAATCACTTCCTGATAACTCTTCTTTGAATGGGTATTTTCAGACAGAGAAATATTTTAAAGAATTTAGGGATCTTATAATATCACAATTCGCATTTAAGAGCTCGTATAGTGATCCAGCTGAGTCTTACATACAAACAATAAGAGAGAATAATAAAGATGCCGTAATAGCTTCTATACACGTTAGAAGAGGTGATTATGTCATGTTTCCTGATCATCATCCTCCTTGCTCATTTAATTATTACAATAATGCAATTGAGGAGCTTAGAATACTGAACAGCAATATAATATACGTAATATTTTCCGACGACGTAGAATGGTGTCATAAAGAGTTTAACGATCCCTCTTATGTAATTAGCGATCTTGAAAATCCCTATATTGAAATGTGTGCAATGTCATTATGTGATCATAATATAATAGCAAACAGCTCTTTTAGCTGGTGGGGTGCTTGGTTAAATGCAAACGTGAATAAAACAGTAATTGCTCCATCTAGGTGGTTTGGGTCGCAAATAAGCAAGGACGTTTCTGATGTTTATTGTAAAGAATGGAAAATTATATAATATGAGGAAAGGAGTAATCTTATTTCATTCAAATATAAATGGTATTTATAAGAAAAGATGGATTGATGAATGTATAGATTCATTATTAAATCAGACTGATAATGACTTTACCTTCTATGAGATCAATTACGGAGGAGACGACTATTCGATTTTAAACGGCAGAGAAATTAAACAGGATAAAAAATTCTGGTCTTCTAAAATGGAAAATTATGCTGAGGCAATGAATTTTATAATAGATAAGGCTTTTAAAGATTCATGCGATATAGTATTTAACGTAAATCTTGACGACATATACCAAGAAACAAGAATAGAGAAACAGACAGAATTCATCAAAAAAGGAAACGATGTGGTCAGTTCAGATTTTTGTTATATCGAAGAGGACGGAGGGAAAGATAAATTCACAACATTCATGTTAATGTCAAGGTATTTACAAGATATTGATAATCAGTTAGAGAGTAACCATAATATAATAGCACATCCTGCTGTTGCTTATGGTAAAAGATTTTGGACAGATGGAAATATCTACGATACTAAAATGGTTCCAGAAGAAGATTTAGAACTTTGGAAAAAAATGAAAAAAAGAGGATACAAATTTCATATAGTACCGGAAGTCCTTTTATTTTACAGAATTCATAAAAATCAAGTAAGTCATAAAAATTAACACCAATGAAAATATACGATTTCATAAAAGAAAATTTTAATTCACATTCAATCATATTTGAAATAGGTGCACATTTTGGTGAAGACACCAGAAAAATATACGAATCTACAGGTGCAGAAATACATTCATTTGAGCCAGATCCTAGAAACGTCCAGTTTATATTAAATAGCAATTTATCGGAGATTTGCAAATTTAATCCTTATGCTGTTTCCTCCGAATTGGGCGAATCTGAATTTTTTCTTTCATCGGGTAAACCGAACTCTTATATAGAGGATGACGAGATAAGAAATTCTGATTGGTCTCTTTCTAGTTCATTAAAAAAACCAAAAGATCACCTAGAGATACATCCATGGTGTAAATTTGATGATTCAATAAAAGTTAAAACGATAACTCTTGACAGCTACGTAAGTGAGAATGAAATAAAAAAAATAGATTTTATATGGATGGATGTCCAGGGAGCTGAGGATCTTGTTTTTAAAGGAATGACAAATTCTAAAAATATAACAAAATACATCTTTACTGAATATTGCGAGGACGGAGTTGAATTATATGATTCTGCACCAACTAGAAATCAAATATTATCATCATTAGGTGAAGGATGGGAAATATTATACGACTTTGGAAATACCGGATCTGGCATAGATGTACTACTAAAAAATACAAGGTTATCATAAATGAGAATTCTTGTTAACGGGTGGCTTCACCCAAAAAATAGAATAGGTATAGGTTTAATGAATGGCCGGGGAATAGATTTTGATTTATCCCCTTCATCGGAATCCTACGATTACATAATATCTACAGATTCATTTCTAAATAATTTTACCTTTTCAAAAGGAGTTATATTCGGACCCCATGTGAGTTTAGAAAGCGTTGGTGAATGCCCGGTCGGAAATAATGTATATTTTAACTCATTAAGTCCGTGGTTAACTAAATTGAGTAGTGAAATATTCGGGGATAAGAATTTTAAGGATCTACATTTCCCCGTTGATGTTGATAGGTTCAAGCCATCAGAAAAAACAGGAAAGCCCGTTTTTTACCACAAGAGAAGAAATCCAGAAATAACGGAAGACTTTTTTTCTGTAAATAGCAGAGAAGATTTTTTAATTTATGACTACGAAAGGGGATATAGTGAATTAGATTTTCTAGATTCGATATCAAAAGCTCCTTATGCAATATGGCTAGGATGCCACGAAAGTCAGGGATTTGCGATGCAGGAAACATTAAGCTGCAATACCCCAATTTTAGTAATAGATGCTAAAAGCTTAAGAGAAGAAACCGGGGGGTATTGGGACAATAGACTAGCAGGTCTAGATCTTCCTTGCACTAGTGCATCATATTTTGATCATAGGTGCGGAATAATATCGGACAAAAATTCATGGAGATCTGACCTATTAAAATTTAAAAGCTTAGTCAAATCATACTCTCCCAGAGAATTTGTAATTGAAACACTATCAGCAGATTCCTGTATAAATAAGTGGAATAGTATATTAAATGGCTAAAGAAATATTCATAGAATTAAGATCCGCATTATATCCACCAGAAAATATACAGATATCTGTTAATCGGGGGGATGAAAGGATACAGCAGGTCTATTCTGGTATAAAAGCTTTCCTATCCCATTACAAGTCAGTAACAAATAGAGAAAAATGCGAGATTTTTTTTGTTGACAATACTATAAGTGAAAATAATACTATACCAAAGGAAATCTCTGACCTTCTGGAAGAAAATAACATAATTAAAGTTGTCTGCGATAAGAACTATTACGGTTCTAAAAATAAGGGTGCAGGCGATATAGATATATGGAGAGAAAATTTTAGCCTGATATCAGATTTTAAATGGTTTCTGCATTTTGAGCCTAGAACAATTCTAAATTCCCCTGAATTTATAGACCGGTGTATTACTCACCCAAATAACACATTTAAAATCCTTAGACCTGATAATTCACCAGAGCATTTTTACACCGGATTGTTCATGATGGATACGATATGTTTAAAGGATTATATAAATTCAGTGGATCTAGATGTGATGGTTAATGATTCCATATCCATCGAGTATTCTTTATTGGAATTTATGAAATCTACCAATCCCGATAAATTTAAAGATTATACAAAACAATTAAAAGTTTCATGGCATGATGCACACGAGAATAGACTTATCGAATTCTGATGATGAATTCACAGGAAGAAGCTCATATAAAAAAGAGAAGTTTTCCAAAGTTTTTAAAACACTATGTATTTTAAAAAACCCCAAGAAGATAGTTGAGTTCGGTATTCTCGATGGATATTCTTTGGATTGTTTCCTAGATTCAACTAATGATTCTTGTGAGATAGAGGCATATGATTTATTTGATGATTTTCCGTATAACTCAGCTCAAATAGATACTATATTTCCTAGATATGCGGGTAATCAAAGAATAAGAATAGGCAAATCGGATATCTTTAAATCTGAAGACCTATTTGAAGATAATACAATAGATATATTTCACATCGATATAGCTAATAACGGGGAGACATATGAATTCTGCATACATAAATTTATGCCTAAGCTAACTAAATCGGGAATACTTGTCATGGAGGGGGGAAGTGAGGAAAGAGACAATTGTGATTGGATGATAAAATATAACAAGCCAAAGATAAGGGAGATATTAGCTAAATATTCAAATATTTATGATATCAAAGTATTTAATGAATTTCCATCGCTTACTATAATTCAAAATAAATAAAATTAAAAATGAAAAAACCAAAATCAATAATACCTTTATTTAAGGTTTTCGTTGACGATAAAGTATCCAATGAGGTAACAAAAGTTTTATACTCTGGATTTATTGGGCAAGGAGCAAAGGTAGAAGAATTTGAAGGATTGCTTAAGAACTACTTTAGAAACTATCTTGTTGCAACAACAAACGCGGCAACTTCTGCAGAACACCTAGCACTTCACTTACTTAAAAATCCAGCAAGTAATAATATGTTCATGGACGGGGTTGCTTCTTATAAGTCACATTGGCCTGGTATTAATCCTGGCGATGAGGTGCTAACCACACCATTAACTTGTACAGCAACAAATTGGCCCATTCTGGCCAATGGTATGAAAATAAAATGGGTTGACGTAGATCCAAATACTTGTAATATGGATCTTGATGATCTTGCTAGAAAAATAACTCCGAAGACAAAAGCTATAATGGCAGTACATTGGGGAGGATATCCTATCGATCTAAATAAATTGGCTGATATACAGAATCAAGCAAGTAGAATAATAGGATTTAAACCAGCAGTTATTGAAGATTGTGCTCATGCCTTTGGCAGCACATATAAAGGTAAAAAAATAGGTAATCACGGTAATATTTGCACATTCAGTTTCCAAGCAATTAAACACCTAACTACCGGTGATGGAGGTGCATTAGTTCTTCCTCATAAGGAGTTATATGACAGAGCAAAACTTCTTAGATGGTATGGTATAGATCGAGAGACTAATAGTAAAGATTTTAGGTGTGAAGATGATATTAAAGAATGGGGATATAAGTTCCACATGAATGATATTAATGCAACAATTGGAATAAATAACTTTGACACAGTTACAGAAAAACTTCTGCAGAGAAATATAGATAATGCTAATTTTTATAATAATGAATTATCTGGGGTTAAAGGAATTCAGCTTATGGAATGTAAATCTGATCGACAGTCAACATATTGGATTTATACTATAAAAGTCGAAAATAGAGATGCCTTTATGGATTACATGAGAGATTGTAACATAATGGTAAGCAGAGTCCACGAGAGAAACGATAAACACACATGTGTTAAAGATTACAAAGCTATTTTACCTAATCTAGAAAAACTGGTAGATGAAATGATTTGTATACCTTGTGGATGGTGGGTTACTGATGAGGATCGGGAATATATCGTGAATTGCATTAAAAAAGGATGGTAAAAATGATACAGAGAAATAAAAAAAATTACAACGGGAATATATTTAATTTTAGATCTTGTTTGGTTGATGTATTCGGTACAGATGAACTCAGTAAAATACATGAAAATGAAGATTGTGATTTTGGTATTCTTTCAATAGAGAATGATCAGGGAACACACTTTCATAAAAGGTTCTATGAAAAAATATGGGAGACTAATTTCTTTGATCTCTATCATGAATTTGTAAGAGAAAATATCTTACCAATGTTTAATGAAGATATTCTATACCAAAAAATTCCAACATTCAGAATACAGGTTCCAAATAATCTAGGGGTCGCAGAATTTCATAAAGACAAAACATACAGTCACAGCCCAGAGGAGATTAATATATTTTTGCCATTAACCGATGCTATTGGTAATAATACTATATGGGCAGAATCAGAAGAGGATAAAGGAGACTTTACCCCTATGGATGCTGTTTATGGTGAATATTATATATGGGATGGTGCAAATTTAAGCCATGGTAATAAAATAAATGATACTGGTAATACAAGGATTAGTGTAGATTTTAGGGTTTTACCTTTATCCAAATTTGATGACGATAACATAAAAGAAACTATCACGATGAAAACCAAAATGAGCATCGGAGGATATTTTGAAATACTAAGAAAAAATGATAGACCTTTATAAAATAGAGGGCACAGAAAATATATGTTCATACGACATAGATCACTCTTGTTATAATAGTGAATTGACATGGCCTAATTTTCAATCAGACTTTTATCTTTTTAAAGAGCGCATTATTAACTCTGTAGACAACAAAGATCCTTTACTTTTTACCAGGGTTGCTGATGGAGAATTTAGGTTTCTCGAAAGAAGATCTGAGGGAACAAATATAGGAAACAGGCATCTTAGCAAGAATATACATTCTGTTGACATGGAACCTTTCTGGGAAGGTATTAGACAATGCGATTACATATCAACCCAGTTATACACAGAATGGACCGATGAGTTCAGAAGGGTAATAAATTTTAGAGACATAGATTTCCCTATGGAATTTGCATATTCTATAGTTTCAAGCAAATGGATATTTGAAAAATATCCAGATTCAATAGGTATTATAGGCGGATCTGAAAAGATCAAGCTAATCCAATCCCTAATGGAATTTAAAGAATATAGAGACTATCTAGGGGTTGATAAATTCACTGATTACATTTCCGTACCTGAAAGATATTCTTCTGATGATATTCAAGGTTTGGAAACCCATATAGGTAAGGAGCTAGAAAGATCAACAGCAAAGATTTTTATATTCGGTATAGGAATATCTAAATTAGCTGTCGCGCATAAGTTTAAAAAATATCACAAAGCAACTTATATTGATGTAGGATGTGGAATTTCTGCTCTTGCTGGGACTACAGCTTTAGAAAGACCTTACTTCGGAGGTTGGACTAATTTTATAATCGACGGGTACGACTATTCAAATATGGATAGAATGGATTATAACGATACTAAGGGAATTAATGAAATAATATTAAAAAAATGATAGGGGATTACATTTATGATGGTTGGGGACTCTGTCCCGAAGTTTTCGAAGAGATAATAAGGATACTTCCTGAAGGCAGTACTATACTTGAATTAGGTAGCGGATCAGGAACAAGAATCTTATCGAAAAAATATAATATGGTATCAATAGAGGATGATCCAGAGTTCATAGGAAAATATGAATCCAGATATATTGATGTTCCTTTAATAAAATATAACAAAGAGGATTTTCCTTTTATGTGGGAATTTTTTTATGCAGATCAACATTGGTATGATCCTAGAATATTAAGTGAGAGAATCACGGAAGCTGGAAATTATGATCTTATACTTATAGATGGGCCTAAAGGTTACCGCGGGGGTCTTCTTAGCCATCTGGATATTTTCGATTTATCAAAAACAATCGTAATAGACGATACCCACGATAACTTTCATTATAAAAAGGCTGAAGTTATATCTGAAATGACAGGGAGAAAAATAAAAAATTATGAGAGTAAGCATCTAACCCCCAATGGTGTTATAAAGAGATTTTCTATAATATAAAATAAATAATAATGATAAAGGTAACATTAAATCTAATAGCAACAAATGGGTACACTGTATATTTAAAAGATATTATAGAATCTGCGAAAAAACATTTTATGAGAGATGCTGAACTTTCTTTTATAATATACACCAACTCTATAAATATAGATCAGACTGATAATATAAAAATCGTAAATATAGAAGATGAACACTGGCCAGGCCCAACATTAAAAAGATTTCATTATTTCTGCAAAGCATGGAACATTATAGAAAAGAGCGATTTTTCTTTCTATATTGACGTTGACAGCTCTTTCAGAAAAGACTTTGGTCTTGCAGATCTTGATAAAATAATTCCTCTGAAAAATATAAAAATGATAGGTACCTTACATCCAGGTTACTATGGTAAACAAGGTACACCAGAAAGAAGAGTGAATTCGACAGCTTACATTTCAGAAGGCACAAATAATAGATATTTCTGCGGGGGATTTATTGGGGGTAAGTCATCAGATTTTCTTGATACTGCTAGAAGGCTTAGAGATAATATAGATATTGATCTAGGAAATGGTATTATTGCTGTATGGCATGATGAATCACACATAAATAATTATTTTTTTGAATCTCAACCAAGTTTAGTATTAGGCGAGGGATTTTCTTGTCCAGAAGAACGATTAGGTCAGGGTGTATTTAGTGATCCGACAATATTGTTTTTAAATAAAGGTGAAAAAAGAAATGAGCTAAGAAAAATATTTAATCCAGAGGTCCTTTCCGATTGCACTTTTATTATACCCATCATGGTAGAACACGAGGACAGATATCAGAATGCAAAAAGTGTTCTTAGCTATCTTAATAAAAATTTCAAAACAAATGTATTCATCTATGAAATTAGTGAGGATAAATCCAAATTGGATTTTATACCAACACTAGAGAATCTAAAAATTACTCACTGGTTAAATAAACCAGAATCAGCTTTTCATAGAACCAAATATCTGAACATAATGCTGGACGAGGTTACAACAAAGGTTGTTGCTAATTACGATATAGATGTACTGCTTAAGCCAAACTCCTATAAAGAATGCGTTTCTAAAATAGTTGGGGGAGAATCCGATGTAATCTATCCATATAGATTTGGAGCAGCGGGTCAGAGAAGAATAGAAAGGTTACCCAATACACATTCTGAGTTTGCACTTAGCGGCTATAACCTGGATTTGATAGATCAGGATGGAAATCTTTATTCTGATTACGATTCTGAATACGGGCACTGTATATTCTTCAATACTGAAATTTATAAAAAATATGGGGCAGAAAATGAAAATTTTATATCATACGGTCCAGAGGATAAAGAGAGAGGCGAGAGATTTAAAAAAATGGGATTTAATGTTAACTGGATTTCTGAATCTATGATCTATCATTTTGAGCATTATAGGGGATCTGATAGCTCGAATAATAATCCATATATTACGCCTAATTGGAATGTATATAATGAATGCAAAGCTATGGATGGGGATCAGCTTATAACCTACTATAAAAATCAGGAATATAATAAAAAATATAAAACGATCGGATAATGGGAAAGATATTAGTAACAGGTGGAACGGGATTAGTTGGATCTAGGTTTATTGGAGACGATTATATAAAAATAGGATCAAAGGATATAAATCTTCTCAATCAGAATTCTATAGAATATCTCTTAGCAGATAAAGATATAGACGGAATTATACATTGTGCTGCCAGGGTTGGAGGGGTAAAGGGCAACATGACTTATCCTGGTGAATTTACCTACGAGAATCTCAAGATGAATACGGGTATTATAGAGGAAGCTAGAAAAGCGGGGATCAATAAACTTATTGCATTCTCTTCTACTTGTGTATTTCCAGATAAGGTGGAATATCCGCTAACCCCTGATAAGATCCATTTAGGACCTCCGCATTCTTCTAATTATGGTTATGCGTATGCTAAAAGAATGGCTGAAATACAAATGCAATCATACAGAGAACAATATGGTGTTAACTACTTTAGCGTTATACCATGCAATATTTATGGACCCGCTGATAACTATAATTTAGAAGATGGGCATGTTCTTCCTTCATTAATTCATAAATTTCACCTAGCGGATATCAGCGGATCAGATGTTACTATATGGGGATCAGGAAGTCCATTAAGAGAATTTATATTTTCCGAAGATGTAGCCAAATTAACCCGTATACTTTTTGATAATTATATAGATGGTGTGCCTGTTATAATATCATCGGGAAAGGAGATATCAATAAAAAATGTTGTTGAGA
>Ga0214919_10011067_pt1 | contig 11291 bp, 6 predicted proteins | sample LL1503_MetaG_FD_177994 | JGI IMG/M metagenome (GOLD analysis project Ga0214919, IMG submission 177994) | Freshwater microbial communities from Lake Lanier, Atlanta, Georgia, United States - LL-1503 | ecosystem: Environmental > Aquatic > Freshwater > Lake | place: USA: Georgia | collected 2015-03-15
ATTTTGCCTATCTCGGACGGACGAATGAGATTGTGCAGGGGGTCATTGGGTATTCTGGCTATAGCAATCCGCCAAGCTTCACCAGTTATGAGGCCGCCACCAACCAGTACTCGGACGGGAGCTACAACTTTATCGGCCAAAATACAAATTATACGCCGATGACCAACACCACCGTGACCTTGGCCTGGTCAAACAGTACCAACGCGTTTCCGAGTCAGGCCCCCGCGATTCAAGGCGGGCCGTGGGCGGCAAACAGCCTGAAGATGGTGGCCGGGACCAACAACACCCTCGCATGGGCGGCCTGGAGCAATCGTCCAACCCAAGGCACCAACACCATTCGGTTGGAGATCAAGACGTATTCTCCTTCGAACCCGTACAACACCCAGACGGTGATCACCACCACCCTTTCAGCCGACAGAACCAACTGTGTGGTCACTGGGTTAACCAATACGAACAGCTTCTATCAGGCCACCCTCGGCTTTATTTCGATGGATGACGGGGCGGCGCGAGCCACCTCCACCCAGTTTCGAATTGTTACCGGTCCACAGAACCCGCCGTCCAACCCGCAGATCCTTGGCGCGTCGCCTCTGGGAGTCCTCTATGTGGCTTCAGGTGGAGATGTAGTCGGGACGTTGGCTTCGGTCACCGATGAGGACAGTGGAGATGTGGTGTCAGTGGAACTGCCGTCCTACATCGCTGGTGCGAGTAACGATAACTGGATGTTTTTGCTGGAAGGAAACCAGCTGAAACTAAGGACGAGTGAGTACTATCCAGGCTTCGGTGCCAATAACCAGTCATCCTACTCGATCGTTCTTCGTGCGAGGGACAATTATGGCTTGTATGCGGATACGGCCTACAAAATCGTCGTTAGGAAGGATGTTTCGAACGAGATAAGTTTCACCGGCCCTCAAAATTCCGAGTATGACAGTTATCCCAAAAGCTTCTCGGCTTCGGCGGTGAGCGGAGCCCAATTTGCTATCGCGTATCAGGGGCGAAACGAGACGTTTTATGCTACTTCCGGCATCGCTCCGACGAATGCCGGAGATTACATGGTGACTGCTACGGTAACGGATCTGGATAAGATTGGATCAAAGAGTCAGGAATTTACCATCCGTAAGGCCACACCGAGGATCGATTCTCTTCCGACTGCTACCACAATCGCTTATGGGCAGGCCTTAAGTTCCTCAGGTTTGAGCGGGGGAGCGGCGAGCGTACAGGGCACGTTTACGTGGACGAGCCCATCTACTGCACCGACCGTCGGGATCAGCAGTCAGAGCGTCACCTTTACTCCGACGGACTCGGCCAACTACGAAACGGTAACGACTTTGGTGAGTGTGACGGGCGCTTTAGATCCAGCAGGGGACGAGGATGGGGATGGGCTATCGAATGCGCAGGAACTGTCGTTGGGAACGAATCCCTATCAAAAAGATTCCGACAGTGACGGTGTTCTGGATTCGCGCGAGATCGCCGATGGGACAAATCCGAACAGTCCTGCCTCCTATAATAGCTTGAACAAGGGTTTGGTTGCCTACTACCCGTTCAACGGTAATGCGAACGATGAAAGTGGGAATGGGTGCGACAGGACCGGCACACTTGCCTTTGAAGTTGATCGGTTCGGTTATACAGGACGATCAGCTTCCACGATTAACGCGAGTGGCCCCGCAATTCAGGTTCCGGGCGATGGTAAAAGAACGATGTCATTTTGGTTGAAGGTTAATTCCTATTCCTCCCAGTACTATTCTTGGCCGGGTAACCCCATTTCCGGACAGCAAATGTCTATTGGATTGCTCGGTCCAATGGGAGGAGTCGGGTTTACGCAAAATGGATATTTTCATATGGATAGTGGAGACGGGGTCTCCCTTTATCAGGTGGGGACTTTTGGAAGTGGCTGGGCGCATTTTGCAGTGGTTTATGAGGGCTCTATCAAAACTGCCCGGGTTTATGTCAATGGGGTGATGATCCCTCTAGCCTGGTGGGGCATGGGGAACCTGGAAGCCCTCGATTTTTCAAACAGCTTAATTGCGCAAACTTTGCAAAAAGCACCCGGAGATTGGTGGATCGACGAATTGCGAGTCTACAACCGAGCGCTATCCACAACTGAAGTTGGACAACTCTACCAGGAAGAAGCCGGCACTCTCGACACCGACCAGGACGGTCTGACCGATGCGTGGGAAAGAGGATATGGAAGATATCAGATTGTAATTGGTTCCTCCACTTGGGAGCAGGCTAAGACGGATGCAGAGGCCAGGGGCGGGCATCTGGCAACGATCACAAGCCAGGATGAGTGGAACTTAATCTGGTCTCAACTAAGCCCAACTTGGAATGGCGCAAATTATTGGCTGGGAGGTTCTGATCAAGAGACAGAAGGAAACTGGCAATGGGTTACAGGGGAAAACTGGTCATTTAATCGGTGGTACCCATCCGAGCCATCTGGTGGATCAGAAAATGAATTGATCACTTGGGTCAATCTTTCTGACGGGCAACCAGGATGGAATGATGGGAATGGAAACAGCCTCACCGGAAACTTTGATGGGTATATCCTCGAATACGGCTACCCGACTGATCCGAACTTGGCGGATACGGACGGGGATGGGTTTAACGATTCGATCGAAAGCCACTACGCCTCCGATCCGAACAATCCGGCGGTGACACCCAATACGATTCGTCCTGCGGGGGCGGTGATCGCGTGGGGAAGCAACTCCGATGGCCAGACGATTGTTCCCTCTAACTTAACCGACGTGATTCAGGTCGGGGGCGGTGAGCAATACTCTGCCGCACTACGCCGAAGCGGTGAGGTGGTGGCTTGGGGGCATAACGGTTGGCAGGAGATTAACGTTCCAGCGCGGGCACGGAGCAATGTGGTGGAGATTTCTGCATCAGGTTCCCGCGGGCAAACTGTGCTTCTAGGTAGTGGGGAAGTACTGTTCTGGGGAGATTCAAGTTATGGGCAGAACAATGTTCCCGATGAGGCCAAACAAGGGATTGTGGCGGTCTCTGCAGGTAGTCGGCACTCCATGGCGCTGACAGCTGCTGGAGAAGTCTTGGTATGGGGGGATAACCAGTATGGCCAGACGAGCGTGCCGACGGACGCTCGCTCCGAAATCCGGACAATTTCCGCCGGCGGGTACCATTCGCTGGCTTTGACGAAGAGCGGTCGTGTGGTCGCTTGGGGCGACAATGGCAATGGGGCGACTACTGTCCCGGCCGAATGCAACAGTGGGATCGTGGCGATTGCGGGTGGCGATCAGCACTCCTTGGCTCTGACAGTTGACGGCAAGGTGTTGGCTTGGGGAAATTCGTTGAGTGGGGCGACGACTGTTCCTACGGCGGCTCTTTCCGGTGTAAAACAGATCTCGGCGAGCGGTGCATCCTCCTACGCCCTCAAGCAGGATGGTACAATTTTGGCGTGGGGTCGGGGTGCAGAAGGACAACTCAACGTGCCTGCCACTTATCAAAACTCTTACCTTTCGGTCAGAGGAGGATATCACCATTCGTTGGCCATTATTTCCGGTACTCCTCCCGTTATTACCACCCCCTCCGCCCTAATCGGAACGGTAGGTGTGCCACTGGAATATTCCGTGACGGCGAGTGGGACCGCGCCGATCACCTACAGTGCCTTTAATCTCCCTGCTAGTCTAACGGTCAACACGAATAGTGGTCTGATCAGCGGAACACCGACGGCGGCAGGAAGCGGGATGGCAACAATCACGGCATCTAACGCCTTCGGCACCGCCAACCAGATCGCAGCCTTTGTGATCGCCAAAGGAACACCGCTCCTCAGTGGCATCACAGCCACCAGCATTGTGGCGGGGCAGCGCCTTTCGACTTCGATCATCAGTGGCACGGCAGTTAATGAGAGTGGATTAAGCGTAGCAGGAATCTTTACATTCGTGACTCCGGCAACAACGCCAGCTTTGGGAACCGGCACCCAGTCCATAGTCTTCACGCCCAGCGATACCGCCAATTATAATACAGCGACGGCATCAGTGAGCGTTACGGTGGCTCTAGATCCGAGAGGCGACGAGGACGGGGACGGGGCAACCAACGAAGAAGAATTGGCGGCTGGAACCGATCCGTACGACTCTGCCTCAGGGCCGTACCAACCGGTTGCATTCGGGGATGCGTTTACGGCCAAGTTGGCGGCGGGGATGACAACCAAGGTGACTACCGCGTCACTGATCTCGAACGACAAATATTCGGGTATCCCGGCAGAAACAAGAGGGGTGACTTTTGTGAGCACCACGGAAACCAGCACGGGCGGGGGTAGCATCCGGGTCAAGGGAGGATGGGTTATCTATCAACCTAGCCCCACGGCTCAAAACGGGACCACCGATACTTTTATCTACACGGTCACCAACGGGACGAAGACTGCCACAGGAACGGTGACGGTATCCTTGGTAGCGCCGGATTATGTGGCGGAGGTCACGATCGATCGGGTTAGTGGAAGTCAGGTTTATTTCTCGGTGATGCCAGGGATGACGTTTGAGGTTCAGGGGACAAGTCAGCTTGGCGCTGGTGCGACTTGGACGACAATTGCTGGGCCCAATAACGGTAACTGGACTTCGGGGGCGGATGGGAGATTGATTCTGACCGATCCGGAGGCGGGAGCCTCCAGGTTCTACCGGTTCAAGTGGATCCCGTAAGAGGCGACGCCCCGCGGTTGGGGAACTATTACTCACGCAAAGGTCGCGAAGGGCGCTAAGGGGGGATTTGATTTGGGAATGCGAAATGCGGAATTCGCAATTTTAGAAAAGAGAGGGCTGAAAAGCGACCGCGCTTTGCGGATCCCGCAGTTGCGGGATGAGGTGTGGAATTCGTTTCACGCAAAGGACGGAAAGGACGGAAAGGAATTCCAGATGTGAGAATGTAGGAATGTTAGAAAGTGGATTTAGAGTAAACGTGGCGACCTTTGCGGACTTAGCGTGAGGAATCGGTTAAGAGGCGGGTGGTTTAGGCGGAGGAGAGAAGAGCGACTACTCTTTTGACTTGGAGGTGTTTTCCGAGGTGTCGTTCCTGAGTTGTTTGTAGTCGGCCTTCATATCCTCAAGCGCTTGAGTGACTTCATCGGCCGATTTTTTGGCGGCGGCAGTCACCTTGTCAGCGGCTTGAATCGAGGCGGCGTTGAGTTCGGTGGTGAAGTAAGTTTGGACCTCCTGCAGTTTGTCGACAGCCTTGGTCAGTTTGGCGCCGATGGAGCGAACTTTTTTGTCCAGATCGGTGTACTCTTTCTTGGCTTTGTTCAATCGGGTTTGGCTGATGGATTTGAGGTCGCCCTCCATTTTGGCCAAATCTTTTTCCCAGTCGGCGAAGCGGGTATCGGCGATGGAGCGGAAGTGATCGATTCGATCCGCGAGGGTGGCTTGGACGTCCTTGTAGTCTTTGAGCTGGTCGGTGAAGTCCTCGAAGGCATCGCGGGGTTTGTCTGCTTCGGTGGCGATACGGTTGAGCTGCTCGACCGCTTCCTTGAGTTCCTTGGCCGTCTTATCGATCAAGGCTTCGATTTTTTCTAGGTTGGTGGTCATCTCCCGGGCTTTTTCGGCTGTTTCCTGGGCTTGGAGGGGGAGGGTAAGGAGGGGGATGAGGCAGAGGAGGGGGATGAATTTCATTGGAAATAGCTATATGGACTGGGAGGAGAAGGGGAAGGGATTTTTCTCGCGGAGCGCAGAAGGAACAGGTGAAAGGGGACAGGTGGAAGGTGGAGCCTTAGCGGTGATTAGTAGGGCCGAGGGTGCTACATTCCACCTCCCGCCTTTCACTTGCCCCTGCTTTTGTCTTTAGGCAGAGCCTTTTTTGGCTTACTATTTTCAACTCATACGGGCCGTAGCGCAGTCTGGTAGCGCGCTTCCTTGGGGTGGAAGAGGTCCCGGGTTCAAATCCCGGCGGCCCGATGAATTAAAACACGTAAAAACCTGTTCTGGCCGATAGGTTTAGGGAAGTAGGGGATTAACCCGATTTTTCAGTTCGCTACGGGAGCGCGATGGCTTTTTGGGGGTATTGCGAAGTGAGGGAAGTGGTGCTTAAGTTAAAAGGTAGTGCGAGTTCGTAATCTATATGTTTTTATTTCGGCGCTAGTGCTCGGCATTTCGATGTCCTACTCAAAAACAATATACGTAAACACGCTTGCAGGCGGAAGTAATGATGGGAGTTCTTGGAATAATGCTTTTGCAAATCTGCAGACCGCGATTTCGTATTCATCTGTTGGAGACACGCTATGGATTGCCAAAGGAAAATATCTTCCAACAAGCTTCTATGGAAACTCGCAAGACAACGACAATCGAAGTAGGACTTTTCTAATAAAAGGGGGGATCACTTTGTATGGTGGCTTCAATGGAACGGAAACAAATATTAACCAAAGAGATATAAAGCAGAACACTACAATCTTGTCTGGCGACCTTGGTAATAATGATAGCAACGTATGGCCTCTGGATAGCACCAGAAACGAGAATGCTTATCATGTATTAGTGATTAGGGGTCAAAATCAAGAAACGACCATAGATGGCCTAACAATCACGGGTGGAAACGCAAACAACGAAACATACGAAATAACAAATGATGGTACAATTCCAGATGGCGCACATGTACATAAGTACGGCGGGGCCGGCTTGATAGTTCTGAGCAGCATTCATGTCAATAACTGTACTGTCGAAAATAACGCTGCGTCCAACGCTGGAGGGTTTATGATTTATGGTACTGACACTCCCACTAAACTAATATCGGAAAATACAAGGTACAAAAAAAACCAGGCTAATAATGGGGATGGCGGAGCATTGTATATAAGTTCGGAACAAGAAGATCAGATCGCGGTTATGAATGTTGTTCTTAAAAAATGTCTATTTCAGGAAAACGAAAATAAAGTTAGCGGAGCATTGAATAGTGGCGGATGGCTTCGTGGTGGACACGGTGGTGCTATATTTGTGGATCACGGTTTAGTTAATGCCGACGCATGCGTTTTCGATCAAAACTGGGTTAACCCCAATAATTTCGGAGAACCATTCAATGGCGGCCTGCCAGCAGGTAGTGGGGGGGCTATATGCGTTGTGAATGGCGGGAAAGCAACGTTCAGCAACTCTATATTTAATGGTAATAGTGCTCTTTGGTCGGGTGGGGCTGTTGAAATCTCTAGATGGTCTAGCGATTTAGAACCAAGTACGTGTGAGTTATACTTTTGCACCATATTTAATAATACGAGTCGATGGGGAGGTGGAATTAATAACTACAAATGCTATCTATATGGTTTTGGAAATATTATTTATAATAATAACAGTATCGATGGCAACGGGTATATCTATGATGTATCAAATGCAACATCGATCGAAGGATATCCTTCTTACAGTGCTCTAGACTATACCGTGACAACCTACGGAAGTATTTATAATAATAACGGAACAGTAAGAGCTGGTGACCCGCAATTTATTGATAGCGCAAACCCATCTGGCACAGACAAGGAATGGTTGACCTTTGATGATGGGTTAAAACTTAAAGGTTCTTCTTCTGCATTTTCCTTCGTTGATAAAATATTACCGGCTGACCTTTGCGATGCAGACAATGACGGAAATTCAGCAGAATCCTTGCCTTTTGATGCGGAGAATCATTTCTTTTCTAATGCGTCCCCATATCAAGCGGGTGCTTATCAATATGCCGGAATATTAAAGAACCTTAAAATAAGTTATGTTCAGAGTAGTTCCGTAGAGCTTGCATTTGAAAGAAATAAGGGCGGCACGCAAATCCTTCTTTCGCCATATATATATCTTTGCCAAGGCATCTACCAGACTCTGGAGTATAGTTTTGATCTTAAAAACTGGTATTCAGCCGATCTTACCGGAATGGAATTATCCCAAACAGTTGGCAGCGCTTCTAACTACTACGAAAATATTACGTTTACTCAAAATATATCATCGACACCTAAGGCCTTTTATCGAATGAAGTATAGTAATACCGCTCCATCTATCGCATTCTGAACTTCCCACTGCCTTGGTAGGCCAATCCCCACCAATAAACGTAGTACCCCCGAAGAAGATCGACGCCGGCCCCGACTCAGGTCGGGGCAGGTCGGGGCAGGCCGATTGCCGTAGCCCCGATAGGAATCGGGGTAAACGTACTGCATTCGGGGCATTGGGCAGATAACTCCTTCTCAGCGAACAGACGTCAATCCGCTAAATGGGTGGGTTTATGGGGGTCCCGGGTTGGCCCCCTGAGACCTGCCCCCGCCCATTCTTAAATGTCGCTCCACGACGGGATAGATGTCCGCTTACGCGGGGGAATTCAAATCCCAGCGGCCCGATGAACCTGAATGCCGGTGGAAGGGGGCAGGTGAAAGGTGGAAAACCTAAGCATATTGGCTCGAGGGAGGGCAGAAGGGGTTAAGAAAAAAGCAGTCTTGTTAAGCGGGGGTAGATTGCGAAAACATATGCCTATGAAAATCCGTTTTCTGGCAGGTTTAGGACTCGGTTTGCTGTTTTGCTTTTTGGGGAGTGTGAGGGCGGAGGCCCTTTCCGCCGCCACTGCAGAAGAGTGCGCCCAGCAGTGGGCCAGCCGAGTCGGCCAAGGGCAAGTGGATGAGCTGAATAAGATTTTGGATGATTCGTATCAGCACATTCACGGGACGGGGCTGGTGGAAAGCAGGGAGGAGTTTCTTGGAGCGCTGAGAAGCGGAGCGCGGAAATATGAGCCGATCCAGCTAGAGGAGTTGAAGACGCGATTGTTCGGCGATTGTGCGGTTGTGACCGGGAAATTCGTTCTCAAGGTTTCTGTTAAGGGAAAGATGATGGAGGGAGTGAACCGATTCTCTTTTGTCGTAGTGCAAACGCCGCAGGGGCCAAAGATCGTTTCGTTTCAGGCCACAGCGATCAAGCCGGCTAGTTAAGTAGACTAAAAGAAAACTTCCTGCCTTGCGCGGGGAAGCTGGTTTCAGCCCTGCCTTGGATATATGGAGCTCATGGCCTTAAGAAGGGTGAGTCACTAGTATCTAATATCCCTTTAGTAATACATCAAAAATCACAAAATGTTTGACATGGATAACTTAAATACTACATGTAGTGGTCATGCAAAAAGAAAGCCACTATATATTGTTTCTCATACCATTATTATTCCTTTCAGCGTGTGCGTCGACTCCGCCAATGCACTTTGTGGATTCTGATACATCAAAGAATGATGGTTTAGCAACCGGGGTTAGCTCATCTCAATTTAGCCTGACAACAGGGGTAAGGGATTTTCAAGCCTCGACTGCTGCGAAGGATGGCGCGGTTGGGGAAACGAGCGGGGAGGCGACGAGGCGATCGATTCTCTGTGGGTTAGTGGAGTGGGGAGACAACGGAGTAGGTACGGCAGCCCAAAAAGCTGGAATTAAGAATGTCAAAACGGTTCAGAACGGCGGAACTGATATTCTGTGGGGAATTGCTTACTCTGAGCAGCAGACCATTGTCACCGGGAGTACCAACGAAGTAGTCGCGAAAGGCAATTCAGCCGAAAACGATCCTTCTGCTACAAAAGTTAGAACTGATCAGAAAAAACCCGGTCGATTGGTGTTGGTTAATCCCGAGGAACCGGGCGAGGTGCTGGTATCGACCAAGCCAGTGGAAGGGGTGCAGCAATGAAGGGCTGGCATTTTGGCTGGTTCATCGCTTTCGGAATCGCGCTGATAGCAATGTCGTCCCCGATTCTTTTTGCCCAAAATGTTGCAAACACAAGTGAGGCAAAGTCGACTCCAAAGGTCACTTTGGTTGCGAAAGAGTACCCCGATGGCACGAGGCAAGTCGTTCGATGGGCGGATCTAGGTGCTGGGGATATCGATAAGGGTGAGGCACACGGCGGGGCACCAAAAATAGTGCCCTTTGATGCAACGAAAGACGGCTTTGTTCCTATCGGGCAACCTGAACCAACCCAGACCCAAGGGCAAATGTCTACAAGCACAACCAGTGCCGGCACACAGCCGATGATGAGAGCAAAGCCAGTGGAATCCTACGAACCCGACATGCTCTATGCCCGTTTTCAGCTCGGAATAAGCATCTTAAACAACCAAAGCATACAACAGGTAGACGGCGTATCCACGACAACCAATCTAACGTTTGATCCGGGTTTGCGTGGGATGTTTGAGGTAGGTGGCAACCTCATGGAGTATTTGGCGCTAGAGGGAAACATTGGGGCGGCCTGGAATTCTTGCAATCAAGGCTCGGGAGCTGCTTTATACCAAATTCCAGCAATGATCGGTTTATTGGGCAAGTATCCCATTCAGGTCGATGGCGGGCCAAAATTAACTCCGTATTTTGGAATCGATGGTGGGGTCAGTGCGCTTCTATACGAAAGCTTGAGTTTTGTTCCGCAGGGTCAAACGGCAACCTACACTGGTTCGCCGAACTATCTGACTCCTGTTTGGCAAATTCGGACAGGGGTGATGGTTGAGCTTCAAGAGAAATGGCAACTCGTCGCAGGATACTCTTTTATGGGTACATGGGGATCGATCGGTACGGCGAATAATATCAATCTTGGGTTTCTTGGAACATCCACCTTTGAGCTTGGTTTCCAAGCCCAATTTTAGTCAAAGAGGATGCGGAACTTCGAAGGGCTGGAGAGAAGAGGTGAGAACTATTATGCGGGTCGGAAATCAACCTGCCGTTTTTGGAGGTCGATCTTCATGACAGCGACGCGGAGGTGGGTGCCCGCTTTGTAGATTTTTCCGGAGCGGCGACCGCGAAGGGAGCGTTGGGCGGGGTTGAAGGAGAAGAAGTCATTCTGAATTGATGAGACATGGATCAGGCCCGAAAGAAGGAAGTCGGGCAGTTCGACAAACATTCCGAAATTCGTGACCTCGGTGACGATGGCTTCGAAAGTTTGGCTGGGGTTGGGTCCGGATTGCATTTCGAAATATTCGAGAAGTTTGAGTTTCTTCGACTCCTGCTCCGCCTCGGCTGCGGTGCGTTCTGTGCGGGAAAGGTGTTGGGCGAGGGAATCGAGCGCTGCTCCTTCAATTCGGGGAGCGCCTTTCGAATGGGCGAGGGCACGATGGACGAGGAGATCGGCATAACGGCGGATGGGGGAGGTAAAGTGGGTGTAGTGAGATTTTGCCAAGCCGAAGTGGCCGAGACTTTTGGGAGAGTAGACGGCACGTTTGAGGGAGCGAAGAAGACCGATCTTGAGGGCGTAGCCATCGGGACGACCGGGAAGAATTTTTAGGATTTTCTGAATTTCGCCCCGCTGGGTGAGGTCGCCTGCTTTGATGCCGTGGGCGATGAGAAGTTCCCGATATTCGACCAAGCGGGATTCGTCGGGTGTTTCGTGAATTCGATAAAGGGCAG
>Ga0214919_10011068_pt1 | contig 11291 bp, 12 predicted proteins | sample LL1503_MetaG_FD_177994 | JGI IMG/M metagenome (GOLD analysis project Ga0214919, IMG submission 177994) | Freshwater microbial communities from Lake Lanier, Atlanta, Georgia, United States - LL-1503 | ecosystem: Environmental > Aquatic > Freshwater > Lake | place: USA: Georgia | collected...
GCATGAGGGCATCTGCCCTAATTTGGCTATCGTATGTTTATAGTTTCTAACTGCTGATTGCATTTTACTTTCCAATTTACCTTTAAATTACTACACGGCATTATTGCTGTGTATGTATGAATTATACTACTTATTCTCTTAGTTGTCAACTACTTTTGGAAACTTTTTTTGTTGTATTTTTACAACACTTGTTTCCTGCTGTACTTGCTAACCATACTTAATTATAAGTTTATTTAGCCTCGTTGTCAACCTGGTTGTTTATTTATGATTTGAATCATTCAGATTTGTTGTTGTTAGTATACATGTATGTTTAAATAGATCTATAGCAGACAGTCGTTCGGTATAAAATTAGTTGATTATTATTTTTTTAGGTGTTATAGTAGTTTGATGAAAAGAAATTTATTGGTTATATTACGTACCTGCACCACAGTTAACATGGTTAATGACACAGGTACAGGAAGATATGTCAAGGTTCCTAAACAACAATTAGTAAATGTATGTGTTAGTAGCCTTGTCAACAGCATGAACCAGGTACAAAATCATGCTATAAAATTAGTTGTTCTTGATGATCACAGCACATCTGAAGCTGTAGAAAACATTCAAAACATACTTACACATTGCAATTTTCCTGTAGAGTTTGTACAACTAACTGAAGGCTCTGGTAATAGTTATTCACTATCACGGGTCTTTGAATATGTAGAAAACTCAGCTACGGACTTATGGTATCATGTTGAAGATGATTATTTGCATAGACCCGAAGCAATACAAGACATGATTGATTCACTTGATCAGTTTGAGCAAAATACCGGTCGTATGGTTGCAATCAATCCGCATGATGATATTTGGCGATACACTCGTGAAATTTATGAAAGCATCTTGCTATTGGGTCCAAACAGACATTATAGAACAGTTAAACATACCACTGGAACCTGTCTGGCAAGTAAAAAAATCTATAACAAATATAAGATACATTTCCAAGAGTTAGTTACACGATTAGAAGAAAATGCCAGTATCAATCAAGTTTGGAATAAATCAGATGTATTGTTATTCAGTCCAATTCCAGGAGTAGGATTCCACATCATGGAAGAGTCTGGTAAAGATCCATATATCAATATGGAAGAATTCTGGGATTCAATTCCAAAACTATGGACTACTCCCGAATCGATAAATTTTGCCATTGTTAGTATGTACAACGAATCTCATGCCGACCTTGGTGAAATAGCATGGCCTAATAAAGAAGCCTATGCTGAGAAACACGGCTACGGTACATATCTTAAAACTGACGGTTTTGAAAATCCCATTAGCATACAGTTTGAAAAATTCATAATGATGCTAGAGCTAATGGATATGAATCCAGAACTTGATTGGGTATGGTGGTTAGACAATGATGCTATGATTACCAATTACGATATCAAGTTAGAAAGTATCGTAGATCCAGATTATCATGTAATCATCACCACAGATGTTGGAACATTAAATGGGGGTTGCTTTATTGTTAGAAATACACAGCAAGGCAAAGATTGGTTAAAATTCATGTTATATATTGGACAGAAAGAATACGCTACCAATCGTTGGCCGGATCAACAACCCATGGCAGACTTCTATTACAAATATAGAAACATTATTAAAATTGTACCACAGCGTACAATGAACAGCTACGATTATAAAATTTACGGAGTTGAAGGTATTGATCAATGTGGAGAGAGTGGGCAATGGCACGAAGGCGATTTTGTTATACATTTTCCAGCATTGCCTAATACTGCCAGAATACAGTTGATGAAACAGTATACACCATTAATACAGGATACAAAATGAAAAAGATATTAGTAACAGGCGGTGCTGGATTTCTTGGTAGCCACCTTTGCGATCGTTTAGTTCAAGAAGGACATCATGTTCTCTGTGTGGATAATTATTTTACAGGCAGTAAAAAAAACATCGAGCATCTATTAGATTTTAAAAACTTTGAAGTTATTAGACAAGATATTTGTTTGCCACTATATGTTGAAGTAGATGAGATTTATAATCTTGCTTGTCCAGCAAGTCCATATTACTATCAATGGGATCCAATACAAACTATGAAAACCAGTGTAATTGGATCATATAATCTTCTAGGGTTAGCTAAACGTACAGGTGCTAAAATCTTACAGGCCAGTACCAGTGAAATTTACGGAGATCCCAAGGTTCATCCACAGCCAGAAACATATTGGGGTAATGTAAATCCAATTGGTATCCGTAGTTGTTATGATGAAGGCAAACGTGCTGCTGAAACATTGTTTATGGATTACTATCGTACACACGAAGTAAAAGCTAAGATTGTACGTATCTTTAATACATATGGACCAAGAATGGCCACTAATGATGGTAGAGTTGTAAGTAATTTTATTGTCCAGGCACTCCAGGGTAAAGACATTACTATCTACGGTGATGGTATGCAAACCCGTAGCTTTTGTTATGTTGATGATTTATTAGATGCTATGCAGCTAATGATGAATCATAGTGATGATACTTTTATTGGACCAGTTAATATTGGCAATCCAGGGGAGTTCACTATGTGGGAATTAGCACAAACAGTTATTAAACTAACTGAAAGTAATAGTCAAATATTACAACAAACATTACCCCAAGATGATCCAAAACAACGGCGCCCCGACATTTCAGAAGCAAACAAGATGTTAAATTGGGAACCAACTATCAATTTAGAACAAGGATTGATTAAAACAATTGACTATTTCCGCAAAATAGTCTAAATTTATCAACATAGGATACAAAATGAAAACATACGATTGCTTTACTTTTTTTAATGAATTAGACCTACTTGAAATTCGATTACAGGAAATGTGGGATGTTACTGATTACTTTGTAATTTCTGAATCCAATTTAAGTCATAGTGGAAAACCTAAAGAATATATATTGCTTGATAATTGGGATAGATTCAAACCCTATGCTGATAAAATTCGTCGAATACAAGTAGATGATATGCCTGAGACCAATGATAGCTGGGTAAGAGAAAGACATCAACGTCGTTCATTAGGTAAGGGATTAGAAGACCGTCAACCTGAAGATATTATCATTGTTTCTGATCTTGATGAAGTACCTCGTGCTGAAGTAATTGATATGATCAAAACTGACGAAAATAATTATGAAAGATATATTCTATGTATCCCTATGTTTCAATATAAAATCAATTATATGAAACATTTTGAGATATCTAAGTGTCCTAATATTATGGTTGTAAGAGGTCGTGCTTATACAGATCCACAACAAGAAAGAGAATATACATGGTCATGGAAACCTAGACCACCAAATTTAGATCTGGTATATATTGAACATGCTGGGTGGCATTGGAGTTATTTTGGTGATAACGATAACGCCATTAAAAAGATACAAAACTTTGCACATATAGAAACTGATACTCCGGAAATGATTGCAAGTCATAACATCGACTGGATGATCACCAATAAGTATGGACACCATGGACTTCGCCAACCAGAAAGGTTTGAATATGTAGTAGTCAATGAGTATTTCCCTAAATGTATTACAGACAATCTAGATAAATGGCAACATATGATTATACCTAATGCTGTGTTTCATGTAGAAGATTTATATAGAGAATAATATGAAAGTATACAATTGTTTTCAATTCTACAATGAATTAGATATACTTGAAATAAGATTACAAGAAGGATGGGATACTACAGACTATTTTGTAATAACAGAATCAAGTCATACACATGCTGGCAATTCTAAAAATTATTTGTTGCTTGACAACTGGGAACGTTTTAAACCCTATGCGGATAAAATACGTAGGATACAGGTAGATGAAACCGTAGAGGAACAAAGTAAGATATTTCCAGGAAACACGCCCGAGTGGGTAAGAGAAAAGTATCAACGCCATGCATTGATCAAAGGTTTACATGATTTAACCATAGATGACCTAATAATCATAAGTGATGCTGATGAGATTCCACGTTCGGCCATGATAGAAATGATCAAGCATGATGAAAATGATTATGATAGATACATTTTAAATGTTCCACACTTTCATTTCAGATTAAATTATCTTAGGATTGTTCCGAATATAGTACATGCAGATATCATGGTAGTTAGAGCAAGAGCATTCACTAGTCCTATGCAGGAACGTGAGTTTACATTTCCTTGGTTCCAGAATCCACCTAACACAGTTTACATAGACCATGGCGGCTGGCACTTCAGCGATTTTGGAAATGACGAACATGTAATTAACAAATTACGAAACTTTTGCCACTTAGATGTAAACAATCCAGAATACATTAATAATATTAACATTGAAAACTTTATCAATAAAAAAATAGGGCGTGAAAGAAACGAGGAAGTATTTGAATACGTCAAGATCGATGATTATTTTCCTAAATGTATTAAGGACAATTTAGATCGCTGGAACAGTATGATTATACCCAATGCACAATTTACAGTAGAAGATTTTTACAAATAAGGATAGATTATATGACAACATTTTGCCATTCAGGTTCAACAGGAGATACATTCTTGTCCATGGTATCAGTAAAGATACTTGGAGGAGGAGATGTGTATCTTAAACTACGCAACATTCAAAAGATGATACAGGAAAGATTAGGATGGCCAGATGCAGGTAGACATCGTGATCGTATGACTGAAGATGACTTTGAGGAAATGCGCGAGTTCATGCTACATCAACCACATATTCATAGTTTTAAACCATGGAACAATGAGGATATAGATTATGATCTCGACAATGCCTGTTATACACATGAGACTGGTTTCTTTCCAAGAAACTTTTCTAACCAACACGCATTGGCCAGTAAAATTGATCCTCAATATCATCTAAGAGAATTACAAATGGATCCCTGGATGGAATGCCGAGAGGAACGTAAATTTCCAGGTAGACCTATTGTAATTCATCGTAGTCCAAATTATCAAGAAGGTAATTCTACGGTAAGTCCTGTATGGAAAGGATATATCGATAGGGGGCTAACAGAACAAGCAGTATTTGTTGGGCTTGAAAGTGATCATGCCTATTTTGAAGAAACATATCAAGTAAGTGTTCCACATTATAGAACTCCAGACTGGATGGAACTTGCTAGAGTTATTAAAGGCTCTGAACTTATGATTACCAGCATGGGTGGTCCAAGTGCAGTAGGACTATGCCTAGGTAAAACTATGTTAGTAGAGACAAGAAAAAACGAAAGCCACGAACGTTTAGAACATAATTATCCATTTAGAATCAACATTGATTATTTTTAATTGTTGACTTTAGAAATTAATGAGTGTATTATATAAAATCAAAGGAAACAAATATGACAACAGAAACACATAGATTACCGCTTGAAGAAGGATTTACAGATGCCCGTGGAAAAATTCTTCCTATTGTACATGATTTTGCTAATGTGCAAATGATCACATCCAAGGCAGGCGCATTACGTGCTAATCATTATCACAAGACAGATTCGCATACCTGCTACTTGGCCACAGGATCGATTGACTTTTACTGGCGCAATCATGGCGAAACTACTATTCATAAAGAACATTTACCCGAAGGTAGTTTGTTTAAAACTGGTCCTCTAATTGATCACGAAATGGTTTTTATAACAGACTCAATTATGGTCTGTGTATCGGAAAACAAACGTGATGCAGAAACCTACGACGACGATATTGTTCGTTTTGACATTCCATTGCATGTTCAATATGAAAATCTATAATTCATGTCGTTGCTGCGGTAATAACAAGTTAACCAAATGGTTATCTTTGCCGGCATCTCCGGTTGCCAATGCATTATTTGTCAAACCTAATTATGTTAGGTATAAACTTGATTTAAACTATTGTTCTGAATGTGGGCATTTACAACTAGCAGGTGCTCCTAATCCAGACGGCGTATTTTCAGAATATAGATATAAGTCAGGTGTATCTAATTCTTTTCAAAAGCATTTTACATCTTATGCAACTACAGTAAATGAATTATTTACACAGCCGGGATATGCATTAGAAATTGGTAGTAATGATGGATACCTATTAAGTAAATTCAAAGATATTGGATGGAATGTAATAGGTGTAGAACCGTCTGAATACTTGATTGAAGAACACACAAATAAAGGTGTTGATGTAATTACTGGATTCTTTACCACTGAAATGGTAAAAAGCAACTCTTGGGAAAATAAATTTGATTTAATATGTGCTAATAATGTTCTTGCACATATTCCTGATATGTTAGATGTTGTTACCGGTATAGAACAGGCATTAACTCCAAATGGAGTATTGATTGTTGAGTGTGGTAATCAATCAGGTATATTATCTGGAAAATATTTAGACAATGTATATCACGAACATATTGATTATTATTCCCCATATTCATTTAGTAAACTACTATCCAGAGTAGGATTAGTAGTTGAAAATGTCGAGGGTATTAATACACATGGTGTTAGTTTTAGAATAACCGCAAGGAAAAAAGAAGGACAATCTATCATTGAATTCCAGCCTGCAAATATGCACATACAGGCGGCACTTGTAAATGTTCAAATTGAAGTTAGAAAAGTGGAAATGAAAACAATGATTAATAACAGGCCCTTTATTGCCTACGGAGCAGCAGCAAAAGCAGTTACAGCATTATATACATTAGGACTAGTAGATGGTAATTTAGTTGGTGTAGTTGATGACAACGAGTTAAAACAAAATTGCTATTTCCCAGGAACTTCTATTCTTATTACCAGTCCTGAAATTATGGATAAGGATGCATTAGTAGTAATTACTGCATGGAATGTCTACGAAGATATTAAAAATAAGTTAGTTGAACGTGGACATACAGGAGAGATTCTCTGTCTGCAATAATTTATGGAACTGGTAAATGGGCATCTCTAATTGGTCTTAAACTTAGATCAATTGGAGTTGATCCAATATTTGTAGGTAGTAATAATTCTAGTTATACTAGAGATAATATATCAGAACTAGTAGATTGTAATTGTCCAGTGTTTATTGCTTCGTCGACTAATAATCACTATGCAGATTTTGTACAAAGTTTAACATTGAATCCTAAAATAATTTTTATTGAAAAAGGATTTAAAAATACTCTACAAAAAGAACAGGCACGTTTATTGACCAAAGACATACCGGTTTATATTCTAAGTCAATATAGATATTCCAACGTGTTTGATCATATGGTGGGTAATATTATTAAATGTTATTATGAGTGGACTATTGAAAAAGGTGAAATTTCAGAATGGGCTTATCATATTATATCTATAGATAATTACATAAAGAAAACAAATAATCAACTAGATATAGTATTGCCAGGAAATTACATTTTAGATAGTATATCTGAATGTTCTATACAATTTGGAAATGAAAGAAAACTTAAAATATATATAACAACTGATACACATCAGTTTAATATCGTATTAGGAAAAACTTCTAATAGTATATATAATGGTAAAACAACTTTAGAATTCAACGAAGATTGTTTGGGTAAGCAGATTACAGATATTTTAGATAATATAAAAAATACAAAACTAGAAAGGTTATAAATGAAGATTTTAATTTTAGGATCAGATGGATTTATTGGATATCATTTGACACATTCAATATTGCAGGACGCGAGATTTGAAAATGCAAGTATTGTTGGAGTGGACTTCAATAAGTCTAGAACTGATATGCTGCCCACTGATAGTAGATTTACCTTTCATCAAATGAACATCATTAACGAAAGAGAAACAGTGGATAAACTAATTGAAGAATGTGATGTATTACTACCACTAGTAGCAATTGCCACTCCAAAGACGTATGTAGAACGTCCATTGGATGTTTTTGAATTAGATTTTGAAGAAAATCTCCGTGTACTAAAACTTGCACACAAATTAGATAAGAGAGTAATATTCCCATCTACTTCAGAAGTATACGGTAAAGGTATTGCACCATTTGATGAAAGTGAAACTGATCTAACATATGGTCCAATTAAGTATTCGCGTTGGATCTATGCTTGTTCTAAACAATTATTGGATCGTGTTATATTTGCCATGAATCAACGTAGTGGATTTAGATTTACTTTATTCCGTCCATTCAATTGGGTAGGGCCATATTTAGATTCATTGGAATCTACATCCGAAGGTTCATCAAGATTAATCACACAACTCATGGGTGATGCTATGTATAAAGGTGAGGTAACATTAGTCGATGGTGGACATCAGAAACGTTGTTTTACAGATGTACGTGATGGAGTATCAGCATTAAAGGAAATTCTTTTAAATGAAGAAGCATCTAATGGTAAAATTTATAATGTAGGAAATCCCTGGAATAACTTATCAGTAAGAGATGTTGCTGTACTATTAATTGATAGAATGAAAGAACGTGGTATTATTGAAAATGCCGAGATTAAAGTTAAATCCAGCAGTGAGTTCTATGGAGCAGGATATCAAGATGTTTCTAATAGGGTGCCAAGCATTAATGCTATTGGCAATGATTTAGGATGGAGTCCTAAGTATTCATTTACTGACTCATTAGAAAACATATTGAATAGTCTAAAATAAAAACAATAGTTTTCAACTATGCCTATACTTGTACTTGGTAATTTTTACATATAGTTTATTGGCATGACACAGCTTATTATATTTGATCTCGACGGTGTATTAATTGAAAGTAGAGAATTACACTATCGGAGTCTTAATGATGCATTAAATAGCATAGATTCAAAATATGTAATACAAAGGGATGAACATCTTTCCATATATGATGGACTCAACACCACACGTAAATTAAAATTGCTATCAGAAACAAAAGGAATTCCTGTTGAGTATCATGATATGATATGGCAAAGAAAACAGATGGCAACGTTTGAATTAATTAAGAAATTTGAGATTGATACTAAGTTAGTGGATATATTTTTAAAACTTAAATCCACAGGGTATCTTATTGCTGTTGCAAGTAACAGTATTAGAGAAACAGTTAAACTTAGTCTATTAAAAATTGGTGTAATGGAATATGTTGATTATTATGTTAGTAATCAAGATGTTGTACATCCTAAGCCATATCCAGAGATGTACTGGCAATGTATGACTGCATTAAAAGCATTGCCCAAGGATACATTAATTATTGAAGATAGTCATATTGGTAGACAAGCAGCAATGGATAGTGGTGCGGTATTATTGGCTGTAGAGAACCCTAAAGATGTGACATGGGAAAAAATTAACTCAAGATTACAACATATGAATTCATCTATGAAATCAAATACAATACCTTGGAAAGATAGTAGACTAAACGTACTAGTACCCATGGCAGGCGCCGGGAGTAGATTTACCCAACAAGGTTATACATTTCCAAAACCGTTGATTGAAGTTAATGGTAAACCAATGATACAAGTAGTAGTAGAAAATTTAAATATTGAAGCACATTACATATTCATTGTTCAACAAGAACACCACGAAAAATATAATCTTAAATATCTGCTTAATCTTATAGCACCAGGCTGCGATATTGTACAGATAAATGGAATCACTGAAGGTGCTGCTTGTAGTACGTTATTAGCTAAAGAATATATTAATAATGATGCTCCGCTAATAATGGCTAATAGTGATCAATATATAGAATGGAATAGCAATGAATGTATGTATGCATTTACCGCAGATGAGATTGATGGTGGTATATTAACATTTGAATCAACACATCCTAAATGGAGTTATGCAAGTGTTGGACCAAATGGATTTGTTAAAGAAGTAGCAGAAAAGAAAGTTATTAGTAATGAGGCTACTGTGGGTATCTATTATTGGAAACACGGTAGTGATTATGTTAGGTATGCTGAAGATATGATTGATAAAAATATTAGAGTTAACAATGAGTTTTATGTATGTCCGGTATTCAATCAAGCAATTGAAGATAAGAAGAAAATAAAAGTAAAACGTATTAATAAAATGTGGGGTATTGGTACTCCTGAAGATTTAGAAACCTTCTTGAAAAATCATAAAGAAGAATAAATGATATTAATAGCACATAGAGGTCTAGTAAATGGACCCGATAGTAATTTAGAAAACCTTCCTGGGCAAATACTCTTAAGTTTGCAAGCAGGATATGATTGTGAAATTAATGTTAGATATATTGATGGTAAATGGTTGTTAGGGCATGACAATCCAGATTACGAAGTACCATTTGAGTTTTTAGAACAACCGGGTCTTTGGATACATGCCAAGAATATTGAAGCCCTATATCAGCTAGGTAAAACAAAACTAGTTTACTTCTGGCATCAAGAGGATGATTTCACATTGACCAGTAATGGTTATATTTGGACTTATCCTGGAAGAGTTTTAACAGACAATAGTATTATGGTTTTACCCGAATGGGAAGATAAAACATTAAGAAATGTAAAAGATTGCTATGGTGTTTGTACAGACTTTGTTAATCTATTGCGCCATTAACTTATTGGCAAACTTTAACAGTAGTTTATGATGGGTGCCATCATGCCAATGTGGTGCCATCCTGCGATAACTATCATACCAAAACTTCTCACTCTCTGGATGACATCCAATCAATCCAAGATTGTTTTGTATTATTGCCATAGGTTCGCCATTTGAGTAAGTGGCAACGGTTTCATACTTTTTGTTATTACCTACAAATGTACATCCATCATTGAAGAACATTTTCTCATCTCGGCCGTTCCAGGTTATTGGCATAGCTTTAGTATGTGGACGTCTTGTACAGGCAGTAGGTCTTTTGTAATATTGTACAGCGTCAGCACCTTCTAATAAATCAAAGTAATGACTACCTGCCCAATATGCTCCCATACATATTCCAAGATATTTCCCACCGCGATCAACAAACTCTCTTATAGGATCGCCGTTGATTCTAAGTAAGTAGTCGTAGCTATCAGAGTTACCAAAACCGCCAGGAAATGCCAGCATATCCACATCGTCAAAGAAACTGTATTCTAATTCGTGTTTAGTAAAGATTTTAAAATTGTAGTGAGATTTAAGTGAATTGATTATACCGTTGCCTGATTGTATGCTACACATCGGCTGATGCAGGAACAAAGCTATAGTGGGTTTTACCATACAATTCACCTTTATATACTAGTATTTAGCAATAAAAAAGAGCCTTGCGGCCCTTAGTTCTGGTTACGAGTTTCCAGCGACACTCTATTTTGTGCCCGATTTAAAAAGACTTCCAAAGAAACTTTGGAAGCCAGATATTACTTCCCCAATAGGCTATCAACCTTTGCTTCAGCAACATTCAAACGTGCTTCGATGGCGTCTAATGCTGGATCAGCTGGTGTAGCAATTGCGGCTGCAATTTCTTCGTGAGTT
>Ga0214919_10011072_pt1 | contig 11288 bp, 8 predicted proteins | sample LL1503_MetaG_FD_177994 | JGI IMG/M metagenome (GOLD analysis project Ga0214919, IMG submission 177994) | Freshwater microbial communities from Lake Lanier, Atlanta, Georgia, United States - LL-1503 | ecosystem: Environmental > Aquatic > Freshwater > Lake | place: USA: Georgia | collected 2015-03-15
GCGCTGATGTAGCCCTCTTCTTCAAGAGCTGCCATGTCGTTGCGGATTGTCGCGGACGAAACGCCAAGGCCGTGACGATCAACGATGACTTTGGAACCAACTGGCTCATTTGTTTGTACATAGTCTTCGACAATGGCACGCAAAACCGCGAGTTTACGGTCATCCATGTGCGACTCCTAGCACTCTTATCTACTGAGTGCCAGTCTACCGCCGATTAATCCCACAGGCGCGCGACTAAACCGTCGGCTAAAAGTCTGCCTTTGAAAGTTAGTACGGCTAACCCATTGGCAAACTGCTGTGGATCAAGTAGCCCATCAGTCAGAGCCAGTTCTGCTTGAACGAGCGCGGCAACAGATAGCGCCGAAAGAGCTAATCCGCTGCGTAAGCGAAGCGCCAGCATGATGTTTTCGTGTGCAACATCAAGCGTGCTGAGCTGCTCACTATCGGCCACCGGCATATCGCCCGAATCAACAAGTGCTGCCCAAGCTGCTGGATGCCTAACATTCCACTGTCGCAATCCATCGAAGTGTGCATGTGCGCCAGGACCAATCCCCAGCCAGTCCTGATTTCGCCAATATGCGATGTTGTGCCTGCATTCTCCGCCTGGTAGCGACCAGTTACTAACTTCATACCAGGTCATTCCCATGCCAGTTAGCGCCTTGTCGATCATTTCGTAGCGCGCCGCTGCCACATCATCACTTGGCGCCGGAAGTTCACCTCGTTTTATGGTTGCGGCCAATCGAGTGCCTGATTCAACAATTAACGAATACGCACTTACATGATCAACGGGTGCGCCGGCGACTTCGTCAAGAGTTAATTGCAAGTCTTCATCAGTTTCATGTGGTGATCCGTAAATCAAATCAACGCTGACATGCGCGAAACCAACTTCCTTGGCCCAGTCCACCGCCTGCCAAGTTCGCCCGGCTGTATGAGTACGATCTAAAACCTGCAAGACTTTTTGGCTACTGGACTGATGACCAAATGAAATTCGAGTGAACCCACCTGAGCGCAAAGTTTCCAAATATTCTTTATCAACCGAATCTGGATTAGCTTCAGTCGTGACTTCACAGTCTTGGGCTAAACCATACGTCTGCCCCAATTGCGCAAGAATTTGAGTCAAATCTTTTGCCGGCAAAAGTGTTGGCGTACCGCCACCAAAAAATACGGTCTCAAGTGGTTTTACAAAATCAGATTTTTTCTCAGCGGTTAACTTAATCTCATTAATGACTCTTTGCGCGTAAGTATCTGCTGAAACTGAAGTTCCATCGCGTTGCAATTCACTGGCGGTATATGTATTGAAGTCGCAGTAGCCACAACGTGAACCACAAAATGGCACATGAACATACGCGCCAAGTGACCGGCTAGCCATTGCTATTTCGATTTATCTTTCGCTGCCGAATCATCGGTAGACAATGCAGCGATGAAAGCTTCCTGCGGAACTTCAACTCGGCCAACCATCTTCATACGCTTCTTGCCTTCCTTCTGCTTTTCCAGAAGTTTGCGCTTACGCGAAATATCGCCACCGTAGCATTTAGCCAAAACATCTTTACGCATAGCGCGAATGGTTTCACGAGCAATTACTCGTGCACCAATTGCTGCCTGAATTGGCACTTCGTACTGCTGACGCGGAATCAAATCCTTTAACTTGCTGGCCATCATCACGCCATACGCATATGCCTTGTCTTTGTGCACAATCGCGCTGAAAGCATCAACCGGATCGCCATGCAAAAGAATATCGACTTTCACTAGGTCAGCTACTTGATCACCAGTTGTTTCGTAATCCAGTGAGGCAAAACCACGGGTACGAGATTTAAGTTGATCAAAGAAATCGAAAACAATTTCAGCAAGTGGCAAGGTGTAACGCATCTCGACGCGATCTTCAGACAGATAGTCCATGCCTAGAAGAGTTCCACGACGCTGCTGACACAATTCCATAACTGTGCCAACAAACTCACTTGGCGACAAAATGGTGGCGCGCACAATAGGCTCTTGCACTTCAGCGATCTTTCCGCCTGGGAATTCACTTGGGTTTGTCACCACATGCTTGGTGCCATCATCCATTGTTACTTCATAAATAACATTCGGCGCTGTGGAAATTAACTCAAGGTTGAATTCGCGTTCTAATCGCTCGCGCACAATTTCAAGGTGCAAAAGACCCAAAAATCCACAACGGAAACCAAAGCCCAACGCTACTGAAGTCTCTGGTTCATAAACCAATGCAGCATCATTTAGCTTCAACTTATCTAGTGCGTCACGCAGTAACGGGTAGTCCGAACCATCAAGTGGATATAGGCCAGAGAAAACCATTGGCTTTGGATCGCGGTAACCACCAAGCGGACTCTGTGCAGGTCTTGCCGCCAAAGTTACTGTGTCACCAACTCGCGACTGGCGCACATCTTTCACACCCGTAATCAAGTAACCCACTTCACCTACACCAAGAGCTTCGGTTGCAACTGGCTCAGGCGAAATCACACCAACTTCCAAAGTCTCGTGCGTTTCGGCAGTGCTCATCATTTTGATTTTGTCGCGTAATGGAATGCGACCATCGATAACGCGCACATAAGTAACCACGCCGCGGTATGTGTCGTAGACCGAGTCAAAGATAAGCGCACGAGCCGGCGCCTGCGCATCGCCAACCGGAGCAGGAATTAGTTTCACAACCTCGTTAAGTAACTCGGAAACACCTTCACCAGTTTTAGCACTTACTTTCAAAACATCATCAGGACTGCAACCGATGATGTGAGCAAGTTCGGCGGCATACTTTTCTGGTTGCGCAGCAGGTAAATCAATTTTGTTCAAAACTGGAATGATGACCAGATTATTCTCTAACGCAAGATATAAGTTCGCCAAAGTTTGTGCTTCGATACCCTGCGCAGCATCGACCAAAAGAATTGCACCTTCACACGCAGCGAGTGAGCGACTCACCTCATAAGTAAAGTCAACGTGACCTGGGGTATCAATGAGGTTCAAAACATACTGCTCGTTGTCATCAGCTTTGAATGGCAACCGAACCGCTTGACTCTTAATTGTGATTCCTCGCTCACGTTCAATATCCATTCGATCGAGATATTGCGCTCGCATGTTGCGAGGATCTACAACGCCCGTAATTTGCAGCATGCGATCTGCCAGCGTGGACTTGCCGTGGTCGATGTGAGCAATGATGCAGAAGTTCCGAATAATGGCAGGATCTGTGGCGCCTGGTTTAGGTGTTGCCGGTGCCATGTGTGTCCTTTGTCTTGCGCTATCTGCATTAATCCGATTGCAGTTGAACTGGGAAAAATCGTGGATTACCGCCCCTATATTCGCACATTCAAGGCTAATTTGAGCAAACGGTGCTCCGAGGGGTAATCTAGAGGCTGCACATCGGTCCACCGACCGTGGTACAAAACGAAAGAGGCAAACCAAGTGGCCAACATTAAGTCGCAAAAGAAGCGTATTCTGCAGAATGCTGCTGCCCAAGAACGTAACAAGGCAGTTCGTAGCGCCCTAAAGACAAAGGTGCGTCGCTTCCGTGAGGCTGTTGCTACTGGCGACACCGCTAAAGCCACTGCCGCTCTTGCAGATGCAACTCGTGCGCTTGATAAAGCTGTTTCAAAAGGTGTAATTCACAAGAACCAGGCAGCTAACCGCAAGTCTGCTTTGGCTTCAACACTAAACAACAGCTAATCCTGTCTCGGCGGTCTCATCGCCAAAACATTCTTTTCAATTTCGTAGAACGTTTGCGCGCGCTCCAAACTAACTCCGCCAGAAATCCCTGGCTCATATGATGTGCCTTTACTTGCCCGATCGGCAAGAGCTAACAAGCGAGTTGCTCTAGCCAAGTCATCTGGAAACCATAATTTCTTTTGCGCTCGTAAAAATCGCAACCTAAATGGATGTACGCCGACATAGGCAGCCAACTCCGAATCACCCATTCCAGGTGACGCGCTCGCAAAGCGAACTAGTGTGCGAAGCCCTTTTGCCATTGCGGAAATGATTGCCGGAGATGCCGAGCTGTCTTGTTCGATAGCCCAACGGAATTGCTCGAGAACTTCTTTGGGCTTCGCATTCCACATGGCATCGCTAACATCCCAACCTTTAATGTCGGACATACCCGAGTAATACTGAGCAACCGCAGCTGCATCAATTGGATCGGTTTCAATGTCAACACAAAGCTGTGAGATTGCCGAAAGCAGTTCACTTAAATTCGGACCAACTGACTCACGTAAAGCTTCGATGGCTTCAACCGTTGTGCGGCGCTTGTGCTTATTGAATTCAGCAACCAAAGCTGCATCCAACTTATCGTTTTTAAGTTCGCCACAGTCAGCCTCGAGTACGCCGGTCTTACGCACTAATTCAAGGAACTTCTTGCCTTTAACTCCCCCTGGGTGACAAAGCACCAACATCAAATGTTCTGGAACATCAGTGACTGCTTGTAACAGCGGTTCAAATGAATCTTCCGTAATTTCTGAAATGTTTTGAATTATTAGCAAAGTGAATTCACCAAACAAAGAAGGTGAAAGGGCTTGGACTAAATCACTAGTTTGATTCTCGAGTTCACCAAGGTCTATTTCGATTTTAAGATATTGCGGATCATGGGTAGCCGCATTACTGCTCATGCGGGAGATGACTTGCTGCACTAGCGCAGACTCTTTTCCAACAGCCAAAACCACTCGGGTTTCATCTACTGAATTCTTTTTAGCCACACTAAGAGTATGCCTCAACGGGATGTCAATACCTGCAGCATCCCGCCTGATTCGACTATGGCCAGATTGCCCGAAAGATCAGTGCGATAAATCTTGGTTCCCAGAACTTCATAGAGCGTAAGTGTTTCGACTGCCGGGTGCCCATAGCCATTGTCTTTACCCACAGAGATGAATGCGATGTCTGGCGATATTTCTTGGGCAAATTGCACATCTTGATTTCGTGAGCCGTGATGCGCCATTTTTAGAACTTCAACATGTGGCAGTTGATAACGCGTAGCGATTGCCTTTTGTGCTGGAGCCTCAACATCACCTGCCAATAGAAATGTGTGGCCATGGATAGTTGTTAACAAAACAATGCTGGCATTATTTGCATCGCTACCTTCGCCACGAATAATTTCCGCCGGCCATAGACACTGAATGTCCACTTGATTTATGACTATATGCTCACCTGCAGTCAGCGCCTGCGCACTAATTGATTTACTAGCGAGCAATGTTGTAACAAATTTGGTAGTTAAAAGTGGATCGGCAAGGGAAGTTACTCGAATCATGCCAACTTTTCGTCGATGAAATACTGCGTCTAACCCAGCAACATGATCCGCATGAAAATGAGTGAGGACCAATAATGGAACTGACTTGATGTGCAATGCAGTTAAACATTTATCTAAAAGAGTTGGATCCGGCCCAACGTCTATAACTATCGCCTGATGATGTCCAAGATTTATTACCGTTGCATCTCCCTGTCCAACATCACAGGAAACAAGTAGCCAGTTGTTGGGCGGCCACATCCGAAACTGAGTCACTGGATGAACCCAGATTGCGCTAATCGCAACTATCGCTGTTAGCGCAACGACAGATTTCTGATTCGGATTGAATCTGTGCCAGTGTGTCGAACTAAAAATGATGGCGCCGACAAATGCGATAGCTAACGAAGCACCGAGCAGGCCACTAGGGATTGGAACGATCAGAAACGTCGCTGAACTTGCAGTTCGTGCAACAAGTGCAATTCCCATCGCAGGAATAGCTACTACCCACGCCAATACTTGGGCAACAGGCAAACAGATTATTGCGACTCCGGTAAGGATTAACCCCGAAACCATAGCCAGTGAGGCAAGGGGAACTGCGAGCAAGTTCGCTGGCACCGCTGCTAGCGAGAAAGTTGCACCCAACTGAAGCAAAATTGGCAACACAGCAAATTGGGCACACACAGTGACTACAAGCCCATCAACTAACCAGGCTGGAACCGCTTTTGGCACCTTTTTGGCCAATACACTTCGCAACTTTCCAGAACCAGCTAAAAGTCCAGCCGTGGCAAACACTGATAATGCAAAACCGTAGGTGGCTGAAATCAGCGGATCGATAATGACTAAGACAACTACTGCAATGCCTAACGCATTGATGGCATCAGTTCTGCGTTTACCCAATATGCCAAGCAGAAGCACTAGCCCCATTACGCTCGCTCGCAAAACACTTGGCTGTGGTCTGACTACAACCACAAAAGCTAATAAGGCCAAGGCAGCACCCGATACTCGAGTCGCCCGCGAAGTTCGAGCCAGCGCTGCAAATACCAACGCTAAAAGTATTGTCACATTTGCGCCTGATACCGCAACTAAATGTGTTAGCCCAGATGTGCGCATTGCAGTTAATAATTCCGGCGACATAGCTCGGGTGTCCCCTAGCGCCAAACCAGGAACTAGTGCTTTGGCTTCCTGCGGAGTGCGCTCTAGGGCTTTTATGAGTCGCTCACGTAAGGAAGAGGCAAGCCACTGAAATCGCGGTGGCCCAGTGCAAATCTTTGGCTTGGTTAGCGCAGTTAAGTACGCCACATACGCAGTACCTGGGCGCACTGCATCGAGTCGGCCAACTGCAGAAATCTTTGTCCCTGGCGTTAATTGCAGATATTGGTCCACATATCGGGTGGAAAAGAGTTGGACCGGAACATGGGTACGAATTATTTGGTCTGGGGAAGATATAGATTCAACCCTCAAACGCACACTTACTCGCGCAGCGCTGTTCCAAGTCAGTTTGTCCTGCTGTGGCAAAACCATTGGGTCGCTCACAACAGTCGCTGTGAAATCAACAACTAAATGATGCTGCGCCTGCACTACTACTGGGCTAGATGTAAGCGGAAGAACACGAGTCAGCGCTAAGACGACGCCGAGGAGCGCGCCGCAGCACATAACTTTGGTGATTGCTGAGTAAGAGAGTTGTTTGTGTTTGTGCCACCAAATTAAACCCAATGCGGCCAACAGAAACATTGCAAGCCACAGAATCAGCGCACTTGGATTTCTTTGCAAACCGACTAATACAGTTCCGGCAGCACCGAGCCAGATTGAACTAGCTAGTGGGATGAATCGCGCATCGACAATTCGGATTGATCTCATTACAAAGTTACATAGCTAGCTAAATTTGCAAAGACCTTCGGTCCGATACCAGGAACATTCTGCAAATCGTCAATACTGCTGAAAGATCCGTGTTGGGTTCGCCAACTAAGGATGCGACCGGCTAGAACCGGTCCAACTCCTGGCAAGGATTCGAAATCAGATTCAGTTGCACTATTGAGGCTTACTCGATTGGTTGACGAGGAATTGCCTTGATCGCCTGAAGCGATACCTGATTCTGAAACCTGACCGACTATGAGTAGCTGACCATCTGAAAGCCGCGCTGCCAGATTTACCGTCCCTTTAGGGACGCCAGGCAATGTTCCGCCTGATGCAGCAATTGCATCAGCGACTCGTGCATCACTTGGCAAAGTGCGCAATCCTGGATAACGAACTTTACCTTCAACATCTATAACAATATTTGTCGATGTAACTGCTATTGATGCCGCCGCAATCGGAGTTCCGCTTGCAATAACCCGCGGAGTTTCCTGAATCTGGGGGCGATTTAGCCAGATAAATATTCCTGTTGCCGAAATAGCAGCAACCACGAACTTGGCTAAGGTTCGCCTGGTACTAGTTGAAGTTGAAAATGTGTATGAGGCAGGAACATACTCGAAGTCATCATCTGGGCGTGAAGACCAAAGAGCCCGGATACGTTCTTCAACTGTTGGCATCTGTGCAGATTAAATTAGGGAAAAGCCAAGTCGCTGCCAAGGCAACTCCTTTGTGCACGGTTACCCAGTGTGCATGAAGTGCAGTTAAGCCGAATCAGACAACGGACTTATAACTAGCGCAATTGCGCCAGGTCCTAAGTGAGTTCCAACGACTGCCCCAGCCGGAATTACCGGAATTTCGGTCTTATCAAGTTTGAGCGAGATCTGTGCTGCAATTTTTTCGGCCGAGTTTTGCGCCGTTACATGCAAAATTGCTAACTCACTAGGCAAAGCCCCGGACGCTTGAGCGATTTCAACAATGCGGGTCAGTGCTCGCTGTGAATTCCGGACTAACTCTCGTTGCACAATGTGCCCGTCCACCACAGTTAGCAAAGGTTTTAACGAAAGCGCAGTACCGATTCGCGATTGCAAAGCACTTATTCGGCCACCGCGCTTTAGGTGTTCCAAACTATCTACATAGAAGATGATTGTTGACTGCTCACACCGATTGCGAATGTAGTCTTCGACATCATCGATTGGTGCGCCAGTTCGAGCCAGACGGACTCCCCCAACAAGTGGAAAACCCATGGCCAAGGCAATTGTTCGTGAATCAATTACGCGTACCGGCAGACCTGACTTAGCTACTGCCAACAAAGCAGACTCGTAAGTGCCAGATAATTCGGACGACAAGTGGACGCTGATAATTTGGTCGTAGCCTCGATCAAGCAGACGCTCATAGGCTGCGATGAACTGCGCCGAACTCGGCCGTGAAGTTGTTACTGCCTTGCCCTGCTTTAACGCCTCAACCACTACCTCAGCGGTGATTTCACTGCCTTCATCATATGCTTTACCGTCAATTACCACCTGAACTGGAACGACTTCAACATCAAACTCGGCCCTAATGGTTTCAGGCAAGTAGGAAGTGGAATCGGTGACGAAACCTATTTTCATTTGAAATTAGCCAAGTACGATGTTGACGATTTTCGGCGGACGAACAATTACAACTTTCGGTTCACGTCCCGCGATCTCGGCGACAACATTCTCCTGAGACATTGCAAGTTCACGCAAGTCTGCTTCAGAAATTGTTGGTGACACCTGCAAGCGCTTACGAATCTTGCCATTTATTTGCACAACGCATTCTGTTTCGTCTTCCACAAGCAGAGCTGGATCAGCAACTGGCCAAGGAGCAAGCGCAACAGATGGCTCGTAACCCATCCGAGCCCACATTTCCTCGGCTGTGTATGGCGCAACCAGTGAGAGCAAGATTGCAACCGTATGAGTAGCTTCACGCACGGCAGCATCAGCTGGGCCGCAACCTGAATCGATGGCTTTACGTGTTGCATTAACCAATTCCATTGCCCGAGCAACCACAACGTTAAAGCGGTGACTTTCTAGTGCTAGTTCGCTATCGGCAATAGCTTTGTGAGTTACCTTTCGAAGCGCTAAGTCCCCAGTAGCTAAATCAATATCAACCGCGCTGGTTACGTCGCCAGACAGTCGCCAGGCGCGAGCCAAAAACTTCTTTGCTCCACCCGGAGATACGTCTGACCAGTCGATGTCGTCCTCTGGTGGCCCAGCAAAGACCATTGTCAGGCGCACTGCATCAACACCGTGAGCATCCAACTCGTCTGAAAGCCGTACTAGGTTGCCACGGCTCTTACTCATTGCCGAACCATCCATTACGACCATGCCCTGATTAAGCAAACGTGTAAATGGTTCCTTGAAATCAACAAGACCCATGTCGAACATCACCTTGGTGAAGAAGCGGCTGTAGAGCAAATGCAAAATAGCGTGCGTTACACCACCAACATACTGATCAATTGGCAGCCACCGATTTGCTTCTGCTTTTTCAAACGGTGCTGTATCCAACTGCGGGTTCAAGTAACGAAGGTAGTACCAAGACGAGTCCACAAAAGTGTCCATCGTGTCCGAATCTCGACGAGCTGGAATACCGCACTTAGGGCAAGGAACATTCGCCCATTCATCTGCGGCTCCCAGTGGCGATTCACCTTTAGGCGACAGATCCAGACCTGCCGCATCAGGTAATACAACTGGCAATTGCGATTCCGGCACCGGAACTTCACCACAGTCAGGACAATGAATGATTGGGATTGGGGTACCCCAATAACGCTGACGACTAATTAGCCAATCGCGCAGACGGTAATTGGTTGCCGACTTTCCGCGACCGTCACCTTGCAAAATCTCGATCATTTTTGCAATCGCTTCTGCTTTGCCCAAGCCATCAAGTGACCCAGAGTTCACATGGGCGCCGTCATCCGCTGTTGCAACACCAGTTTCGGCCGGATCGGTTTCAGATTCCACAACAACTCGAACTGGCAAATTAAAAGTTCGAGCAAAATCAAGGTCGCGCTGGTCGTGTGCAGGAACCGCCATGACTGCGCCAGTGCCGTAATCGGCTAAAACATAATCACTTGCCCAGATTGGCAACCGTTCGCCATTAACTGGATTAATTGCGTAGCGGTTTAGGAATACGCCGGTCTTAGGTCGATCAGTAGCTAAACGATCCATCTCGCTAGTCGACTTCACCTGATTTAGATAGGTGTTGAATTCGGCTTCGCTTTCAGTACCGGCCGCAAGGCTGGCCGCTAAATCTGAATCTACGGCCACCACAAAGAAGGTCGCGCCGTAAAGAGTGTCAGGTCGAGTTGTGTAAACCACTACCGGCTCGTCACGACCTTCAATGTCAAAACTGACTTCAGCACCAGTTGAACGCCCAATCCAGTTACGCTGCATAAGCAAAACTTTTTCTGGCCAATTGCCTTCAAGTTCAGACATGTCCTCAAGAAGGCGATCTGCGTAATCAGTGATCTTGAAATACCACTGATTCAACTTCTTCTTGGTTACCTGTGAATCACAGCGCTCACAAAGCCCACCAACAACTTGCTCGTTAGCCAAAACGGTCTGACACGATGGGCACCAGTTAACCGCTGAGTTTTTGCGATAAGCCAAACCGCGTTGGTACATCTGCAGGAATAGCCACTGATTCCACTTGTAGTACTCGGGGTCGCAGGTGTTTAGTACCCGATCCCAGTCGAATGAACACGCGTAACGACGCATTGAAGACTTCTGCATCGCAATGTTTTCGTAAGTCCAGGATTTTGGATCTTCACCGCGCTTAATAGCCGCATTCTCTGCTGGCAACCCAAAAGCATCCCAACCGATTGGATGCAGAACGTTAAAACCTTTGTGCACCCAGTAACGAGCAATTACATCGCCAAGTGCGTAAGCCTCAGCATGTCCCATGTGTAAGTCGCCAGATGGGTATGGGAACATGTCCAACACATACTTAGTTGGTCTGGTGTCGTCTGGGCGACCGCTGCGAAATGGCGCTAATTCATCCCAAATCGGCAGCCATTTATCTTGAACGGCGTGCACATCATAAAAATTTGGGTCAACTGGCGATTCACTCATAATCCCCAAGAATACTTGAGCAACACAGCGGGAGCGAAATGCTCAGGACTTACGCAAAACTCCACGCTGATACTGGCTTGGCCAGGGCACTTCTACCCCTAATTCGCTGGCAGCTTGTAGCGGCCAACGTGGGTTACCTA
>Ga0214919_10011073_pt1 | contig 11288 bp, 10 predicted proteins | sample LL1503_MetaG_FD_177994 | JGI IMG/M metagenome (GOLD analysis project Ga0214919, IMG submission 177994) | Freshwater microbial communities from Lake Lanier, Atlanta, Georgia, United States - LL-1503 | ecosystem: Environmental > Aquatic > Freshwater > Lake | place: USA: Georgia | collected...
TTTTGCCGTAATAATGTTCACATGGATCTTTCATATTCCCCCGAAGCAGAAGTTTTTCGCACCGAAATCCGATCATGGCTCACCGACAATCTGCCCACCGGTTGGTTTGACGAGGGTTTTCAGATGTCCGGGGAGGCCCGCAAGAAGTTCAATGAAGAATGGCCAGAAAAACTCTTTGGTGGTGGCTGGATCTGCGCAACATGGCCAACTGAATACGGCGGTAAAGGTTTGTCAATCATGGAAGGTGTTGTATTGGCAGAAGAATTTGCCCGCGCAAAGGCGCCGATGCGTGGTGACTTTTTTGGTGACACACTTGTTGGTCCAACAATCTTGCAGTGGGGAACCGAAGAGCAAAAGAAAGAATTCTTGCCAGGCATTCTCAAAGGACAGACGCACTGGTGTCAAGGTTTTAGTGAGCCAAACAGCGGCAGTGACCTTGCGTCACTAAAGGCAACAGCAGTTCTTGACGGCGAAGAGTGGGTGATTAACGGACAAAAGGTTTGGACAACGCAGGGACACAACGCCGACTATTGCTTCTTGTTGACACGTACTGACCAAACCGCGAAGCACGCCGGAATCTCGTACATGTTGGTTCCGATGCATCAAGCAGGAGTAGAAGTTCGCGGAATCACTCAGCCCGACGGAACTGCTGAGTTCAACGAAGTCTTTTTTAATAATGCTCGTTGTCCTAAAGAAAACGTCGTGGGCGGGCTCAACAACGGCTGGGCCGTTGCTAACAGCACACTCGCTTTTGAGCGCGGTATGAGTGCGACGACTGGTTACCGACGATTCGAAGCTGAGTACCTATTGATGGTGCAAGAAGCAGTCGAGAACGGCAAAATTTGCGACCTTCCGACGCGACAAAGGCTGATGAAGTATTACTCTAAGATTCAGATTCTTCGTATCAATGGATTGCGCTCGCTGACGTCTACTCTCAACAAAACAAAGGATCTATCAATTGTGGCCTTGGGTTTGACGAACAAAATGTTTTGGTCAGAGATGCATCAAGAGTCAATGGAGCTTGCCCTGGATATTTGTGGTGCAAAAGCCTTGTTGGTTGATGCCAGTATCGGCGAAGGTTGGCCAGGTGTTGGTCGTGACAAACGCCGTGCCGGTTATCCAGTGAGTCCAATGATGTCGGCGTTCTTTTTCTCACGAAGCGAAACAATCTGGGGCGGTACGAGTCAAATTCAGCGCAACATTGTGGGGGAACGTCTGCTCGGTTTGCCAAAAGAACCAAAGGCATCAGGAGAATAAACAACTTCGTTAGTCGGTTGTGGTCTGGCCATTCTCTAAAGCGGTCGTATTGCGAAGTGGTCGCTCTTCCAGGATAAGTGCCAATACAAAGGCAATCACAACAAAAGGAATGAGCACCTTAAATACCAAACTGATTGCGTTCGTCATGGCGTCCATCACAACAGACTTTGCTGGTTCTGGCAACAAATGAATCAGTCTCGGTTTGCTCAGATGTGCAAGGTTTTCTGGCGACAAGTTGCTCTTGAGTTGGCCATTGACGAGCGCACCAAATGCAGCCAATGACACGGTGTTTCCGAGTGATCGAAACAAGATCACGGTTGAACTCGCGACGCCAATGTCTGCAAACTCCACGCTGTTTTGCACGGCAAGAGTGCTCGTTGGCATCGTGCCTCCCACGCAGAATCCGATGAAGGCCATTCCGATGACTGACATCGTGAGTCCAAATGTCGTGTCGTCAATAAATGTCAAACTGCACATACCGACAATCGCCGCACCGGTTCCGAGTATTGGCCACTTGCGATAACTTCCTGTCGCAGATGTCCGTCGACCTACTACGAGTCCTGAAATTGTTGTCATGCCCATCATCGGTACAAGCAAGAGCCCAGAATTTGTCGGCGAGATCCCGGTGACGGCTTGTAAAAATAAGGGCATAAACGCACCAACCGACATCAGCATTGCACCGAGGATGGCAATCATTGGCAGAACGACTTGCATCACGGGATTACGAAAAAGTCGAAGTGGCATAATGGGGTTGGCTGTGCGTGGCTCAGTCCAGATAAATAACGTCAACAAGATGCAGGTCAACGCAGCCATTGTGATGTTGGCAGAAGACGCCCAGCCGTATTCTTCTGACGTCCATGAAAACATCAAAATAAGTGATGCCACTGTCGAGATGAGCAAGAAAGCACCTCGATAATCGATCTCAGTGGGTCGAGGAATAAATGGTAATTTCAGCGATGACGCGGTGACAATCAGCGCAATTATTCCGATTGGAATATTGATTAAAAATATCCAGCGCCAATTTAATTGTTCAACAAAAAAACCACCAAGTAGAGGTCCGGCAACACTACTGACGGCGAACACGCTCATAAATGCCCCGACGTATCTGCCGCGATCACGCGGCGACACAATGTCTGCAATCACCACATACGACATGGCCATGATGCCACCACCGCCCACGCCTTGAACCCCCCGCGCAGCGACAAGAAAAGTCATCGAATTAGCCATTGCACACAACAGCGATCCGACAATGAACGCAATCACTGCAATCTTGACGAAGAGTTGCCGACCGTAGATATCACTCAATTTGCCAAAGAGCGGCGTTGCAGCTGTTGACGCCAACAAATACGAAGTTGTCACCCATGTGTACGCGCGAAATCCGCCGAGTTCACCGACAATGGTGGTGAGCGCCGTGTTAACAATTGTGCCGTCAAGGGCGGCCAACATTACCGCTGTCATCATTCCGGCGTAGACCATCCGTATTTGATGCTGCGTTATCTGAAACGGGGCGTCAGGAGCAACAGTTTCAGTGTTTGTCATTAGTTGCATAATACAACCAAAAGATTAGGCGTCTGTTATTGGACTGTTGGTTTAGTAGTCACCTGCAAGGTCGCGTTTGTTGCGCTCACTTGAAAACGCTGCATGGTTCAAGATATTACGAGCCATTGAACTCATCTGCTGCTCAGAACGCGCCCGATAGACAGCAGTTCGCACTGCGTGTGCCTCTGTTGATGCTGGCTCAACGAGTACGGCGAACTCCACGAGATGACAAGCCATTCGCAAGTCACCATCAGTTGCCAACTGTTGCGCCCTTTCAAGAACTTTTTCGAGTCCACCAGACAACGCAATCCATTCCTTCGCTTGTTGGGCGCGTGGTGCTGGCAACAAGTTGTCAGGTTCTCCTTCGTACCAACCTCCGTATCGTCTCCAAACATTGCGCACAATAAATTGCGGATGGTCATAGACGGGTTTCAGGTAGGGGAGTTCTCGTAGGTGTTCTGGTACTTCTACTTCGTGAATCACTTGGTCGAGGCTCTTGCCTTGATTCATCAATGAAAGAGTTTGTATTTCAAGTGAATCAAGAAGATCCGCTGTGTCGTTCAGTGCTCGTGAAATTCTGTCAGCGCCAAAGATCGGAAGACCATGACCGCTCAGCATCGTCTCGGCGCCGCATGCGGACATGTCGCGAAGTGCTGTTGCCCAATCGCTGACGAAGCGTTGAACTTTTTGTGGATTACCAGCGTTCGGAACGGCCCAAATAAATAAATCCCCTGGATGGAGAATTTTTTTCTCCGGACACCAAGTCCACGTCGCATCGTCTGTTTCTCCGCGAGCATGTCGCAATTCAAAAGTAAGATCGCCTTGCTTAAATGTCAGCCTGTCCTTATAGGTCACATCTGGATACCGATAGTGCTCTGGCCATGTAAATGTTTCAACAGGCAGCGCAAACTGTCGTTGATTAATTTTTGCGTTCCAGCCATTTGTTTTTTCGTAGCGATGAAAATGATCCGGCAGGTCTTCATGCGCATAAACAGTGGGAGGTGCCCATTTTTTATCGACGGCTTCTTCTTCAAATCGACGCGTGCCAAAGATGTGGTCAATATGGTGATGTGAATACACAGCCGCATGGAGAGGTGCATCGGGACGCCATGCACGCACTGACTCAAACACATGATCGCTGTCAAACCAACCACCCGTATCAAGCATCACTAATCCATCACCTGTATCGATTGCGTTAACCGAGGCGATAGAGATAAAAGTGAGAACATCGGGACTGATCTCCTCGGCGACGCGACCCAGCACGGGACGTACTGGGTGATGCTCATGAACTAGATCACCTTCTCCGTTCCAGTGTTTTTCGGCAAGTGAGCGAATCGTTTCTTGTTCCATATTTTGAGCATAAGCGATAAGCGCTATGCTGTTGGAGTGTCTCGCGTCATTGCCTTACAACGCTCAAAAATGAAGAGCCCGATTGGTATTTTGACTCTGATTGCTTCGCAAAAAGGTCTGTCGTGTCTGTTGTTCTCACAGAGCCCAATACCTCAATCTCTGCGCGAGAAAAGCATTGTTGACTCTCGAGGGAACCAAATTATTACGACAGCCAAAACACAACTTGAAGAGTATTTTGCAGGTCAACGAGACACATTTACCGTGCCGCTAGATCTAGTTGGCACGCCATTTCAGGTGCAAGTGTGGAAATCACTGACCAAAGTAAAGTTTGGGGCGACGCGGTCATATGGCGAACAAGCCTCCAGCATCGGACGTCCCACTGCGGTACGCGCAGTAGGCAGTGCCAACGGAAAAAATCCGGTGGCAATTATTTTGCCGTGCCACAGGATCATCGCGTCTGACGGTTCAATCGGAGGGTTCTCCGGAGGAATCAAGAACAAGATCTGGTTATTAGAGCACGAGCAACGAACCATCCACTAATGTCTCATTCATGAATATCGCATCAAATGTCTTGGCGGTCGCTTTAGCGCTCATCTGCATACTCAGTGCCATCGGAGATTTCACAAAAAATCCACGAGTCATCGAAACAACTCGCAGGCTTGGTATCGCAGATAATCGAGTAAATATTCTGGGTGGTCTCAAAGTTGCCGGCGGTGCTGGTGTCGTAATCGGGTTCTGGATACGCGGGCTTGGAATTCTGAGTGGAGTATGTCTCGTTCTTTATTTTGTTTGCGCTGTTGCTTCGCACTCGCGCGTCGGAGACAAAATCAAAGAATCAGTGCCAGCAGCATTTCTGCTTGGGCTCGCATTGCTCTACACCTTGACAACTATCGCTCGTTAAACGACACTATCTCAATGGTGACAACCAGCTAAATGGTGACTACGAGTTCGGTGATTCCGCGCACAAACGAACTGGCTTTGTATGTTGGCTCGGCGTCTTCGTTGGCGATGCGCAGAGTAGGTATACGTTTGACAAGTTCTTCAAGGACCACTCTGATCTCGAGGCGTGCAAGGCTCGAACCCAAACAGAAGTGAGGCCCGAATCCGAATGCGATATGTGGATTCGGATCGCGATGTAGATCAAATCTCATCGGGTCTTCAAAAACGGTTTCATCACGATTTGCCGACGGATACATCATCAAGACTTGATACCCCTCAGGAATAGTGACGCCACGAACATCAATGTCACGTGTCGCGACACGGCTCATGCTGACGATTGGTGTTACCCAACGCAAACACTCTTCTACTGCACCCGGAATCAGCGAAGGATCGGCGACAAGTGCGTCCCACTGTGTGCGGTCAGCAAGCAAAGCCTGAAGACCACCGCTGATGACATTGCGTGTCGTCTCGTTGCCTCCAACTAAGAGCAGCAATGCGTTGCCCTGTGCTTCGTTAAAGGTTAAGTGACCATCATTATTGTGCGCACCGATGAGCACTGAGATCAGATCATCACCTGGAGCCGCAGTGCGATGAGTGGCTAACTCTGAGAAATACATGTACCAGGCAACTGCTGCATTAATGACGTCGTCTGTAATATTTTCAGGACCGTCGGCTCCCTGGATCATCTGGTCACTCCAGTGCTGTAGCAACTCGTAGTCAGATGGTGCAATACCCAACATTTCGCCAATCAAAGTCATCGGCAACGGTCGAGCAATTGCAGTTACTACATCAAAGGTTCGCGCCTCAATGGCCACATCGATTAATGATTCCAAGACATCACGAACGTGTTGCTCGTAGCGGGCCATTTGTTTGGGTGTAAAGCCTTTTGAAACGAGTCTGCGTTGCTCGCCATGCTTTGGGTTATCGGCATCAATCATGGAGTGCTGCTGCTCACCATTTGGTCGTGAACCATTGGCACTACTGAATAATTCTGGTTGTCTCTCTGCCCAGATGATGTCAGCATGCATTAAGAGCGCGTATGTATTGGTGTCAGCGTCTAGTGCCACTGGCTCTGTGGCGCGTAATTTGGCAAATACATCGTGTGGTTGGTCGTACCATGAGCGATCAAAAAAATGAGTTCCCATCCCTGACACCTTAGTAAGGGTGGCCGAGCAGGCAGAATAGGGAGATGGGATTGCTCAAAGACACAATCAAGGCCGACCTCACGACCGCAATGAAAGCACGCGACGAACTGCGAGTCTCTACTTTGCGACTGGCTTTGGCTGCAATCATGAACGCGGAGGTTGCAGGAGACGAGGCTGTTGAACTTTCTGATGATCAAGTCATGGGCGTGTTACAGGCAGAAGCAAAAAAACGCACTGAAGCAGCTGAGATCTATGAGCAAGCCGGCAGAGCAGAGACAGCAGCCAAGGAGCGCGCAGAGTTTGCCGTGCTTGAGACATATTTACCTGCGTCGATTAGCGACGAAGAATTAGCAGAGATTGTCAAACAAGAAGTCGCAGTTGCAGCGTCTGCTGGTCAAACAGGAGGCAAGGCGATGGGACTCGTAGTCAAGGCAGTTCGAACACGAGCTGGCTCTGGTGTTGATGGCGGCAAAGTTGCTGCACTGGTTAAAGCTGCCCTTGGCTGACACGCGCACGTCCAGCGATGCCCAACATGAACCGGGCGAATCAGCACTTGGTCTTGTGGCGACGATTCGAACTTTGATTGCTGAGTTGTACACGGTGCATCCAGACGTTGACGCTGATCACATCACCCATGCGTTACAACAAATTGTGCAGGATGTTCGCGCGGCACAAACGATCGAAGGACATCAACCGTATAGCGTGCGCCGAACCAGAAACCCAATGAACGGCCTCATGAATCCAATTGCGCCGCCACTTACCGTCGAACTTCTTGAGGACAAAGTTATTGGTCGTGTTCGCTTTGGAATCTCATACGAGGGTCCACCTAACTGTGTGCACGGCGGAATAGTTGCTGCTGCTCTTGACGAAGTGCTTGGCCGCACGCGACATCTTGCAGGTCGCAATGTTGTGACGGGATCATTGGCAGTTCGATACTTGGCGCCCACGCCAGTGAATGTCGATCTTGTGGTTGAGGCGTATATCGCTGAGCGCACTGAAACAAAAATGATTGTTCGCGGAGAAATGCGCCACGGTGACACTGTGACCGCTTCAGCAGAAGGAGTCTTTGTTTTTATGGATCTAGATCGCTTCACAACACTTGTGAAAGATGCACGAAAGGCAGCCACGCAATGACCAATGAACTTATTCTCGATTCTCTTCGTCGACGCATGCGCGCAATGCATTCGCTCTACGAAGAAGCAACATCCACGATGACCGTTGAGAATGTCAACCATCGAGAGCGCGACGGAATCTTGCCGATTGCGTTTAGTCTGTTTCATTACATCAACATGCAGGATTCAAGTTTTATGATGCTGACAGGCCAGATGCCGATCTGCAATCAAGAGTGGCTTGACCGAATCTCGCCAGCGATTGCCGATCACGGCAAGCATCGCACTCCAGAAGAAATGCAGTTTCAACAGATTGGAAACTATGCAGCCTTTATCGAATACATGAACGCTGTCTTTGCTCGCACCGAGCAGTGGCTGACAGAACTGCAACCAGAAGAACTCAATCGAGTGGTGATCGAGCGTCCGTTCCCACCCCAGATCGCCAGCACATTTAGTGCTCGCGTCGCAGGGGAGCCCGGGCTCACGGTGCTTGACGGCATTGAATGCTGGCTGTATCAGCATGGTCTTCGACATATGGGAGAAATCGAATTGGCCCGCAGTTTCGTGGGGCTTCAAGGCATGACGTCGTAAGGCGTTTCAATTGGTGCCCACGGCAGGAATTGAACCTGCGACCCCTTCCTCCGGAGGGAAGTGCTCTATCCGCTGAGCTACGTGAGCGTATTGATGATCACATCAGCCTAAAGGTTAGCGGTGATGTGAATTGAAGCCTGCGCACATGGCTTCTATGCGACACAATAGGAAGACCATGTCAGACCCTCTTCATGCCGTTGCCGAGCGTTTTGCTCAGGCCTTTGCCACTGTGGCAGGCGACATTGCCGACCCAGTAGTGCGACCAAGTGATCATGCTGACGCCCAGATCAATGGCGCACTTGGGGTGGCCAAGAAACTCGGCACTAATCCGCGCCAAGTTGCCCAAGATGTTCTTGTCGCAGCAGGCGATGTCAGCGACATGTGTTCAAGTCTTGAGATAGCAGGACCTGGTTTTATTAATGTCACTTTAAGTAATGAGTTTTTATCAACTCAACTCCAGAGTGCGATGAACGACACACATCTTGGTGTGCGCGTCGCACCAACAAGACTCACAGCAGCAGTTGACTATTCGGCTCCCAATGTTGCCAAAGAAATGCATGTTGGTCACTTGCGGTCAACCGTGATTGGTGACTGCATTGTTCGTTTGCTTGAATTCGTTGGACATACCGTGATTCGCGAAAATCACATTGGCGACTGGGGAACCCCGTTTGGCATGTTGATCGAACACCTCATTGACATGGGACAAGATACTGCCGCGCAAGAACTGGGAGTCGGAGACCTTGACGGCTTTTATCGGGCGGCTCGCAATGCGTTTGACTCCGATGACGCATTTAAAGATCGCGCACGTGCACGAGTGGTGTTATTACAAGGCGGAGACGCAGAGACGCTGCACTTGTGGCGAACACTTGTGTCGGAGAGCACACGATATTTCAATCATGTGTATCGACTGCTTGACGTATTGCTTACAGATGCAGACATCATGGGCGAAAGTTCTTACAACGATCTACTAGCGCCAGTTGTTGAGCGATTGCGCGAGGCGAAATTATTAGAAGTCAGCGATGGTGCCGATGTCGTGTTTCCGGCGGGGTTCACCAATCGCGATGGGCACCCATTGCCGCTCATTATCCGTAAAGGTGATGGCGGATACAACTACGCCACATCAGATTTGGCCTGCGTCATCGATCGCACCGAGCGACTTGACGCCTCTCTCCTTATATATGTCGTTGGCGCACCGCAGGCACAGCACCTGAGCATGGTGGCGGCTGTTGCCGCACAGGCAGGATGGCTGACGCCTCCCGCAGAAATGGTGCATGTCTCTTTTGGCAATGTGCTCGGAGATGACGGAAAAATGTTGAAGAGTCGCGCAGGTGACACCGTAAAACTTGCTGCGCTACTAGAAGAGGCCGTAGAGCGGGCGGCAAAGGCGATTGCACAAAAGAACCCAGATATGCCAGAGCAAGAGCGTGCACAGGTAGCGCACATGATCGGAATCGGCGCAGTGAAGTATTCAGACCTGAGCACAGACCGAGTAAAGGATTACGTCTTTGATTGGGAGCGGATGCTGAGTTTCGATGGCAACACAGCACCGTATCTACAATATGCGCATGCTCGTATGTGCAGTATCTTTCGGCGAGCCGGCATCGAACGCGAATCTGTCAGATCTGTGTCTCCAATTATTCTCGAACCGCGCGAGCACGCGCTTGCTATTCGCATGTTGCAATTTGATTCAGCGGTGTGGGATGCGCTCGAGAAATATTCTCCACATCGCTTGTGCACGTATCTTTACGAACTAGCAACTGATTTCACCGCTTTCTACGAACATTGTCCCGTACTCAAAGCAGACACCGAAGAACAGCGACTCTCACGCCTTGCTTTGTGTGATTCTGCGGCGCGCGTGCTGGAGTGTGGACTAAATCTTCTCGGCATTCGCGCACCGGAGCAGATGTGAGCCCGGTCCCAATGCGTTTGCTGCCCGACAGCTCGCATGCCGAGTCTGATGGTGCGCTTAGCATCGGTGGATGCCGCATTGATTCGTTAGCGTCACAATACGGGACGCCACTCTTTGTGTATGACGAAACACACATACGCGCTCGTGCTCGCGAAGCCATCGCAGAGTTTGGGTCAGATCGAGTCATCTACGCCACCAAGGCGTTTCTCTGCACAGCAATGGCTCGGCTCATTCACGAAGAAGGCTTGTTGCTCGATGTCGCTACGGGTGGTGAATTGTTTACGGTTCTGCACGCAGGTGTGCCAGCAAGTCGCTGTGTCATGCACGGTAATAACAAAAGTAGTGAAGAATTGCGCTACGCCATGTCCGAAGGTGTCCGCCATATTGTTGTCGACAGTTTTGATGAGATAGACCGCATTGAAGCACTTCACCTCACTGGTTTGCCTGCGCCACGTGTGCAACTACGAATCACGCCAGGTGTACATGTGCACACGCATGAGTTTGTTCAAACAGGCCAGGACGACAGCAAGTTCGGTTTTAATCTCAATAACGGCGATGCTCTTCGCGCTATTGAGCGTGCGCGTGCGTGCACGGCAATCGATCTAGTTGGTATTCATTGCCATATTGGATCAAACGTCTTTGACGCAGAGAATTTTGCGAAAGCAAGTGAGGTGATGGTGAATCTGTTTGCCACACTTGACTTGCCAGAACTCACTCTTGGTGGGGGACTCGGTGTTGCGTACACCGAAGCAGAAACTGCACCGACCATCACGCAATGGGCATCAGTTTTGCGAAGTGCAACTGCTGCGTTGCCTGCAAGCACCATCGTCATGGTTGAGCCAGGTCGTTGCATTGTCGCTTCGAGCGCGATCACGGTCTACACCGTCGGAACTGTCAAGCCAATCGCAGGCATTCGCACGTATGTCGCAATTGATGGCGGCATGAGCGACAATCCACGCCCCGTTATGTACGGAAGCGGATATGAGGTATTCGATCCACAACGCGTGCTGGCAGATCGACCAGAGCGTGCGCGGGTGGTCGGAAAACATTGCGAGAGCGGCGATGTGCTGGTGAACGACGCATCCGTACCTAGCGACGTATGTATAGGAGACCTTCTGGCAACTCCGGTGACTGGCGCATATGGCTATTCAATGGGCAGCACATACAACAAAGTGCCCCGTCCAGCAGTGGTATTTGTTGCTGATGGCGTATCGCGCGTTGTGGTGCGTCGCGAAACCTACGACGATCTCGTTCGTCTTGACCAATAGGCTGTTGCAATGGCAATATCACCATCATCTGAACCAGACATCGTGCGCCTTGGCCTACTGGGTTTTGGCAATGTTGGCGCCGCTTTTGTGCAGCTTGTCGTGCAACAAGCCGACACTATTGAATCTCGCACCGGTATTCGTTTAGAGGTTGCACGTGTTGGGGTGCGCAACCTCAGCGATA
>Ga0214919_10011074_pt1 | contig 11288 bp, 14 predicted proteins | sample LL1503_MetaG_FD_177994 | JGI IMG/M metagenome (GOLD analysis project Ga0214919, IMG submission 177994) | Freshwater microbial communities from Lake Lanier, Atlanta, Georgia, United States - LL-1503 | ecosystem: Environmental > Aquatic > Freshwater > Lake | place: USA: Georgia | collected...
TAAATTGAATATTTTCACAGAATCGTTCATTTTAGTTCTTAATTGCGAATATATTTCCTGCTGTATTGATTTTTTATGACGATTATCAAATGACGATGCCGAGTTCGATATGTTTTTCTTTCCGATTCCCATAAAGTCTTTGATAACGGCTATATAATCATAATTATGAAGTATCAATTTTTCTCTCGCTTCAACAACTGAATAATCTGTTTGTCTTGTTATTATTTCTATATTATGTTGTATTTCATTTTGATGATGTTCATCATTTTTCAACAATATGTTGTTGTTGTTGTTGTTGTTGTTGTTGTTGTTTGATGATATAATAGGAGAAAATAATGATGATTGTAATATTGGAGGAGAAGATGAAAAGGAGTTGTCCATTTGTTTTTGTATATAGTATACTATATATTATTTCATATACTATATTCTAAATCGTATTAGACGAATTAGAATATAGTATACTATATCTATAATCTACACGAGTAGTTAATTAGTTAATTAGTAATATGCAAGCCTTTTTAAATAATATGAATATCAATATGGATCCATTGATGAATGATGTGAATACAATACTTAAATCGGGAATGAATAAGATAATGTATGAGTTCACGTTTACTCATTTATCTGGTAATATTGAAAGATGTAAGAAGGATATGATTTATTATGAATCTCAGTTGGAAATGTTGAAGCAGATTTATGGCGAAAATACAGTTGTTCATACCGATAACGATACAGTTGTTCATATCAATAACGATACAGTTGTTCATATCAATAACGATACAGTTGTTCATACTGATAACGATACAGTTGTTCATACCGATAACGATACAGTTGTTCATACCGATACTTTATCTGAAAATGATAATGAACCCATTGTCATATCACCGAATCCAGTTGAAGAACAATGTTGTAGTGAAAATATAAAGTTAAATATTATTGAGAATGATGATGATGTTGTTATGAATGATAGTGTTATTTCTCTCATTATAAATGAAACCTCTCATGTTGTTATTTCAAATGATGTTAAAGAACATGACGATTTAGACGAGGACTCGGAGGAAGAAGAGGAAGAGGCGGAAGAAGAATCGGAAGAAGAAGAAGAAGAAGAAGAAGAGGAAGAGGCGGACTCGAAGGAGGAAGAGGAAGAAGAGGAAGAGGCGGACTCGGAGGAAGAAGAAGAAGAAGAAGAAGAGGAGGAAGAGGTGGTGGACGAAGAGGTGGAGGTGGAATCGGAAGAAGAAGTGTTTGAGGTTGATATTAAGGGTAAAATGTATTATACGTCAAACATTGAAAATGGTGCTATTTATGAAATAGATGCGGAAGGAAATCCATGCGATGAGGTTGGAAGTTTTCAAAATAGTATTCCTATTTTCTCCAAGTAAAAAAAATCGAATGGTATAGTATACATATTACTCTATTTACACAGTTGAACCTGTAAAATGGAAGATCTATGCACACCAAGTTTAATTTATTTGATATTTTCAATTACCCAAATCATTTTTGATGTGATTAAAGGATTATACAATACAGCGTTTTTTAAATTAATTGTATCTATCATGATAACTATATTGCTAAACCTTCTTTGTCGACAAGGTTTGGGTGTAGTATCTTGGATAATTGTATTTATACCATTTATATTCATGTCTGTGATTGTCACCATGTTATTGTATATATTTGGAATGGATATCGCAACGGGAAGCGCCTATCCAAAACAACCAACTCAACAAACGCAACAAACGCAACAAACGCAACAACAGCAACAACAGCAACAAACGCAACAAACGCAACAACAGCAACAACAGCAACAACAGCAACAACAGCAACAACCAGCAACAATAATCATCATTCCAGAAAGATGATGATTGTGTAAAAAAAACGATATAGAAAAAATATATGTATTATAGTATTCTACAAAATGATAATGAATACTATAATTTTTGGCTTTGGCTTTGGTGGTTTCTTGTTATTATTTAATCACATATACCCATCTACACGCAAGTGTGTAATGACTAATGTAGCGATGAATTCAATTTATTATTATAGCATGATTCAAATATCAATTGTTCCATATTTACGCAATGTATTTATTTTATCCACATTGATTCGATGGATATCCTCCTATTTTGCGAAAAAACAAACGAATGAACTCAGATTGATTAAGAATAACGACATCGTTAAATGTTTCAGAACCGATAAAAATCTTCTGTTAAAAAACGATATTTCAAAATACATCTTTGATTTTTTTGTGTATTCTCGACCTATTGTATCCGACTCCAACTATGATGAATTTATAGTGTATCATCGCATTTGTTTTGACAACACTACATTTATGATGTTATATTTACCTAAAAAGAAAATATGCACATACAAATTTGTAACCATTCAACTAATATTTTCTATATCTGAAGATTATACTATTTTATTACACACAGACAATGAGAGTTATTATGTGGAGGATAATGTCATTAATTCACAAGTATTATTTTATTTATTGAAACAACAGCATGGAGTTGATAAGGTTTCACAGCAGGAAACATATACCGCAATGATTATTGACCAAAACATTAATATTAAGTATATACTCGAATCTGACGAGATTGTTCTTACTACTGATTGTTATGAAATCCGAAGTGCTAAAACTAAAGTAGATGATGATGATGACAATGATACGAGTAGTGAATGCGAAAAAGAAGAAGAAGAAGAAGAAGAAGAAGAAGAAGAAGAAGAAGAAGAAGAAAAAGAAGAAGAAGAAGAAAAAGAAAAAGAAGAAGAAAAAGAAGAAGAAAAAGAAGAAGAAAAAGAAGATTCAGGAATCGATGAAAAGAGTGGGTATATGGTAAATATGGAAAAAGAAGATGTTGAAGCAATGAATGCCTCTAACAATACACAACAACCAACAAAACCCAAACAATTTTTCAACGATATGGGTTACTTTTGGTAAATATGTTTAACAAAAACAATATAAAAAAAATTGACGTGAATAATATATAATATGATAACTCAATCAACTATATCTGAATTGAAGAATATGTCGACTGAATTATCAATTATGGATACACAATTTCATAAATTATCGGATCGCTGGACTGTATGGGCACACTTGCCTCATGATACGGATTGGACTGTGAATAGTTATAAAAAAATAAATACATTTCAAACGGTTGAAGAATGTATTGCGATTACAGAAACCATGCCTGGTGTTTTGGTGAAAAATTGTATGCTGTTCATCATGCGAGAAGGAATTGCGCCAGTATGGGAAGATCCGCAAAATAGAAATGGTGGTTGTTTTTCGTATAAAATCGTAAATAAAATCGTTCATGAAGTATGGAAGGAAATGACGTATGTATTGGTGGGTGAAACCATGAGTGCAAACACATCATTCACATCGGGTGTTACAGGAATCACCATTTCGCCTAAAAAGAACTTTTGTATCATCAAGATTTGGATGCGGGATTGTAAGAACCAGAACCCATCTATTGTTTCACAGGACTTAAAAGGAGTGAGTCCACAAGGTTGTTTGTTCAAGAAACATTCGCCCGAATATTAGAATTGTTGTGTGTAATTATTTGTAAAAAAAAGTAAAATATCATAAAATATTATATGATATGTTATTGTAATTATGGTGTCTATCCATATCCATATCCAGTGAAACACATTTTTTATGTTTTATGTTTTCTTTTTTTACATGTTCATGACGATTGAAATGGACGATTTCTCTCAATGACAAGAGGTAATGGCATAATGACAGAGGTGGATTGAGGTTCGTATGCGTTAACAACACTTAATCTGTTCAATTCGGGGACAAGACAGGGTTCAGGATTCACTAAATTGGTGGAATTGATTCCAAACAGGAAGGATTCGATTTGAATGGGGTTATGAGACAATTTATCTCGTGGTAGTTGTCCAGGCAATAATCCAAGTCCGGGCATGTGGGTATGAACGGCTTCGCCGTGTTGAGAGTTCTTATACAGATTATATTCTTCATTTCCCTTATACTGTGCCTGCTCCAATCTATAATTTCCAATTGTATTTTTGTTTCGAGTAGATGCCATTGATGTATACATACATTTTATTTTTAGTGATATTACTATATTTACTTGTTGTCGTTGTCGAATATACCAACGATATTATTGTTGGACTTCATGTAACGTATAAAATCCGCGTCGCTACTACATTTTTTAGATATTTGCGAATAATGTTTTTTGAATTCTGTAAACGTTATTTTTCCATTATTGTTCGTGTCGAGTCCAGATACAAATTTGATATTATTGACAAAATCTTGGGTGGTTATGAAGCCCTTTTTATTCGAATCTATGGAATTAAACTTTTCAACGATACAATCAAATCGCGAAACGTCCAAATCGTTCCAAACACAACGTTTAAACTCCTCAATAGAAATAGATTCACCGAAAATTGCGGAGTTAATCATACCTTCCGATTTGGAATCGATATTCATTTGGTTAAACAATTCGTTTATTTCGGACGGTTTTATTGAATCATCTATTTTCACACAAATCCTTTTAAACTCATCTTTGTTGATACGACCATCGCCATTCTTATCAATCGATTCAAACATCAGTTTGAAATCTGCGTAGTTTTGTGGATGTTGTTCTGATTCATATTTATCTATAAACCTTTGTCGAAACGACAACATGATATTGCTTTGTTTTTGGAATTTTGACAAATGTGTTATATTAGTAGTATGATGAGTAGGAGTAGGAGGAGGAGTAGGAGGATGAGTAATGAGATCAGAAATAAATTCCATATCGATAATCTTCAAAGGTGTAGGTATATTATACTATAATTACATATTTTTTATTTTCCCAAATTTTCAATCTACGAGTGAAATGTGAGAATAATGCTTCGTAGAATATTAACATTCTCCTTTACGAATTTCCCATTTAGATATAAATCGCAGAGACATAAATGCGTAATATGAAAGTAATCGTATGAAAACAATATAGTGAATCCAATATCTGGAAACATTGAATCGCAAAATCGAACGCAATCCATAAACCCTTCGTCGTTATCAAGAACCTTTATTTTTTCATACATGTTTGTCATGATTGTATTGACAGTGATTTGGTTGTATTCGGAAACATTAAACGCATATAAAAGTTCATTGTTATACAAATATTCACTCATTAAAACCAATTCTGATTCGTCCATTCCAGACAATTCTTTTTTAATAGATTCTGTGAATGCTATGGATAATGGATTAAACTTATTAAACGCATTGTTGTAGAAATTGTAGGTGCATACAAACCCAGTGTTATAATTGTATGTTGTCATTTTACAAATTTACGAGATATTCTTTCAATGTTGTGTATGTATACACCACTTTTGATGAAAACAATAACAATTTTCTTGGTATTATTTTATTATGTAATAGATATTGAATATATGTATCTATATTCTTTTTCCTTTTCCTTTTCCTTTTCCTTTTCATTTTCTTTTTCTTTTTAGTCGGTGTATCATCTATTTTCAAAATACTCGCGATCGCGCGTCAATTCGCGGCACGGAATACCACCACGAATCCATCCTTCGGACGCGACACTTTCAACACAGTATGATGGATTGGTCACTCTGTCCTTAATATCCGACAACAATGGCGTTCGAGTATATTTCATATAACTTTTTTCGGGTAATCGAGTGATGGAACGTTTGTTTGTGGAATGGTCGCCTTGCTGAATCTGTGCTTCTAAAATAGGATCGACAGAACCACGGGATAGGTTCGGGATGGTGGCATAGGGGCGTTGATAGAGGTCGATTTTACAGCGAGGGTGGCTTACCAATGAACCTAAAGTAAGGATGGAGTTCTGATCGATATTACATCCGCCACCACCTGAACCGTATCCGCCATTCAACATCATTCCAGGCTGCATAGTGGATACTTCGTATGCGCGTTTCATGGAACAATCTCCCGAGAAATAGTTTTGTAGATTGTAATTACATGCGTGTGTGTTTTGAATCGACGACTGGTCTTGGAAACACTGGTCGTTTCCGATACGACTTAAATTGTCGAAATTATAATTGGTGACAAATGCCATTACTTTACTTAACTACTTATACAATACACTTACAAAAAAGAAAAGAGAAAGGGTGTGTGTTGTGTGTAAAGTGTGTGTGGACTTAATATAAAGTGTATCTGAAATTATCCTTGACACGCTGAATTGCTCCTTCGACACCCGATTCCTTACCACTCGGCATATTTCCATACAAGAATTGCGAAAATGCTCCTTGGTCATTCACAACCCGTGTGTTTGCGGTTGAATAAAAATTACGGTTTGATTGGTCCAACTGAAAATTTTCACCTAAATCTCCAAACAACTGTTTGTTGGTGCTCTTTATTTCAGGATTCAATCGCTGAACCATTTTTTTCACAGAACTCGTAATGTCTTCATGAACAGATTCATTGAAAGATGGAGGCGCAGATTTTCGGTCTGGATTGTCGCCAATATCTGTCAGCAATACATTGGCAAATGGATTTTTCTTGGTATTTTGTTCAAAATCGGATTTTATATGGGATTGAAGTGTTTCGGGGTTTGTTTCTCTATTGTCAGTCTGTATTGATGTCGATTTTAAGGCATCGAGTCCGCTACTAAATGCCTCCTTATTTGCTCCACCAGTATGATTTGATGATGTTTTTATGGTGTATAATACTACGATGACACCCAATGTGATTATGCCTACAGCAAGTATTCTGGGCGATGATGTAAATAAAAATCCAACTATCGTTAATAAAATCACAAGGCGTGAAATTGCGTTTAATGATTGCGCATACTGCATTTTCTTGGTTGGCCACATTTCAAATATACGGGTCTTGTCCAATAACACTGATGGGTTGGTTGTCCAAAATGATGTCATGAATGAATGAATGAATATGGATATGTATATTTATTGTATATTACTATACACACACAATAAATAATTTGTTTGCTTTACTTCATACATACATATTTACTTCTTATCGCCATCCATCTTCTTCTTATTTTTCTTATCGCATTTTTGCTTCTTTCCGTTTCCGTTTCCGTTTCCAGTTGAAGGAGGAGGGGAGGGTAAAACATCATCAAATCCTAAAGAAGCGACTAATTCGTCGATGGATAATTCCTGTCCCAGTGTAGATTGTTGTTGTTGCTTCATTCTTTGTTCCATTTGAAATTGTTCTAAAGCCTTTTGAACCGTCTTGGTCTCCATATTCTTCTTCATTCGTTCACGCATAGCCATCATTTGTGTGTTCTTTTTGAGTTTTGTCTCCATTGCGTTTGTGTCAACCTTTACATTTTTCCCAAGACCAGGAATCAATCCGCCCATTTTCTCAAGGATTCCTTGAATATTATCCATTCCAGGCACATTTTTCATCTTGGACATGAGTTCTGTTGCCTCGGAAAACAAATCGTGTTGGTTCATTTCACCTGAATCGATTTTGGATTGAAGTTTATCACCTACACTTTTCACCAACCCCATAATCTTGGCGGGATTTTTCATGATATTTTGAAGAACATCGGCTGAACTGGTTGCGTTTTCCATATCCACATTAAACGAATCTGCTGTTTCCTCTGCGATTTCTTGAGCGAGTTGTCCCAATTTTCCATGCATCATTCCAGAAATGTGTTTATGAATGTCGTTCGCAGAAGGAAGGTCGTCCAAAATATCGGCGTTTTTTGAAGATTTAATGCCATCACCATCACCATCAACACCTGTTGCGTTAGAATCCGCGTCGACCTTTTCAAATAGGGCGCGCATTCCCTCCATAGTTTCCTGTAATTTCTCCTTAAATTCGTCTTGGTTAACTGTTTCGAGTAAAGATGCGGTGTTTCCAAACGAATCCTTGTCCTTGATGGAACCCACCAATGTCATGAGAATCAATTGAAGATATTTCCAGATGGTTTCCTTTGTTTTGTCGGAAATATCAGAGTTCCATAAATACTTGAAACTGATTCCGGGCAGAAATTCAGTATTCACTGTCGAATCGTCTGCGAAAATATTTGTTTGTTGGTATAAAATGTCCATAAATCTTTCGGGAAAGACGCGTAAACAGTGCGAGAACACAGCGTCCATTTTCGATGCGGAAGATGCATCCCACCACTTTTTGACAATGGGTTCGTATTCGGGGAAGGTAATCAATATATCATTGATAAAATCGGCGATTACCTTCTTAAACTCTTCGGGTGTTGCTTCCTTTTTCTGGGTATTCATTATTGTGTTATGTTATAATCGATATATAAATATGTTTCTATATCGATTTTTAGATTGATTATTTTTTTTGAAGGAAGGAAGGAAGGAAGGAAGGAACGGTTATTTGCGATTTCAATTCTGATGATACACCACAGACAATTTGGTTAGGTTTTGGATATACTTGACTGTTTTTTGTTTATTGTCATCATTCATATTCTTAATGGAAGTTCGTAATCTATTAATCGAATCTAAAATCTTGTTTCCATTTTCAGCACCGTTTAAATCGCCAGAGTAGTCCTTGTTTATGAAAAAATCAATATTCCCTTGCTCGATTTCATCGTAGTAATTTCCAACAATAAACTTATCCCACACCCCAACAACCAATTTCGGGTTTGATTTGCGAATCAATTGTAAAGAATTTTTTGCTGTTAATATATCAACGTCTGTTGGGAATATGGTTTGAACATCATCAATAAACTCTGTGAAATGATTATTGAATGCTATTAATATAGTAGATTTTTGCGATGCGTTCATAATAATAATAATACGACAAGTATATAACATTCAATAATTATAATTGTTTATATCGTTTTTTCATAATATATATTTATACCATTTCCAATTCCTCCTAAATCCCATTTTACATACGCGTTTGTGTTTTGTGGATAGACTGCATATCTTGGTCGCGCTGGCGCTGTAATTGTTCAATCGTCGACCCTGCTCCTTCTGGATTTTTACCTTGTTTATAATGGTGTTCATCATTCGGTGTTGAGATGGACTGATTGTCGTTGCATTGTAGAGACATGTAATTGTGCATTTGTCTCATTCCTCCATCACCCTTGGCATTCAACGACTCGGCATCCATATCCAAAAAACTAAAGTTGTCGGATACTACACCACTTCCTCCAAATCCTCCAGAACCACCATAACCACCCAATGAAAATGCCGAAGGCTCCATGTTATTATGCGTTGCTTGTCGTGTAACTGCTTCTTGTGCTGGTTTTAAGTGTGTATAAATGGCATCACCGTATAAAACCCTACACCCTTCATTCAATAGAAGCAATGCTGGAACTTTGGCGACATTTTCAGGCATGATTATTTTTTGACCGTTTTCAAGAACAATGTACATTTTTCCGTCGCGTTCTTTCACACGTTTGTCGATACATATAAAATGAATATCTTTGTTGATTGATGATTTGGATACAGACTGTAAAAGTTTTTCGGAATGCTTACAGAAATTGGAATAATATAAAATTGAACTCATTTACTGTATATATCATGTTTTTTCATTTTGATTTTAACTCATTTTTTCTTCTAAATAAATCGTTTGTTTTTTTTTGGTATGGTATAACAAAATACACAGTTTCAAACAAATCACATAAAAATCAATTTTCGGGTTTTGCGTTGTTTTGATTTTACACAATTTGCTTCTCTTCTTGTTTTTCGTTTCATATCGCGTTCGGAAACCTCCACCATTTTTATCAATGTATTGAAAATATCGTCGTCGAGAACCTTGTCGTTTCTCTCGTATGATTCTTCACTATCATAACATTCAACACCATTTCTATGAACACATTTCGATACGGTTTGGTAGCATAATCCTGACGGGACACCGTGTTCTTTAAATAGAAGTTGTGGCGATGATGATATGTGTGTGTTGTCATGCTGACTGCTGCTATTCATACGATTTTGTAATAAAATCGATTCTACAGTGAATCCTCCGCTCTCGATTTTACCGTCTTCGCCTTTATAAAATACCAAATCGCGTGGTGAAAGGTAATGTTGTGTCATTGTTAAAATACTTTTTCTGTTATCAAATATAATCCTATTTTCTCTCGACTTATATTTACCCGAGAAATATTTACTATTGTATTCAACACAATATATTTTCACTATACAACTCGTCGGATTTCAGAAGAGACTATAGTTTCTCTCTTTTGTTTCACATAATTGACTATTTGTTTACACTGTTCTTCATTTCGAATAATTTCGCTCAACGATTTTTCTAAATGTCTAAATGTCAAGGGTTGACGAGTTTTTGTTTCCATAAACTTGAGTGTAAATGGTTTACCGTCATTGAATTGTAGGTTGTTGTTGTTGTTGTTGTTGTTGTTGTTGTTGTTGTTGGTAGGAATTGTGACAGTTGCGCATTCCAATCCGTTTTTCTGGGAATGAAAAAGTATTAGTTCGGACATGTTTTGTCGTCGTTCTCTCAACTCTCCAAGTTTTTTATTGAGAGAAGAGATTTGATTGTCGACAATTATCCATTGTTGTAATTGTTGGTCAAAATTCATTGCTTGTATTTTTTACACAGTTGAAGATTTCGTAAACGTGTGAGTATGCAAACTATAATATATACAAATGTGTAAAAAATATGTAAACGGACGGACGGACGGTTAGAACTTTAGTGAATAAAAAAATAAGTGTTATCAAAAAAAAATTGAAATGTATTATAGGATTTAACTAAGTGATATCATTATCAACAAACCAATCATTCGCAAAAATGAACAACTCTGTCAATCAATCCCAATCCCAGCAATTCAGTATTGCGGAAAATCTATCCAGATTAGATCCTACATATCCACTCCTGTGTATTCCTCGTGTGTTTAAGAACATTACAGTGAAAAGAATCACAGAGAATATGAAGGCTCTTGATCTTGGTGTTATCCGCAACGTTGAATTGCTCAACAAGGTAAGTAAGAAAACAGGTGAGGAATATAAACAATGTGTTATTTGTTTGGAATGGAACTTTTCAGAGTCTGCGTGTCAGGCGCGTGACAGAGTGTTAACAGGTGGAGATTTTAAAATTATTTACGATAAACAGTGGTTTTGGAAGGTTGTTATGTTTAAGGACATGACGGCTGAATACCCCCAGCATAAAAATCACCATACTGTTGTTGTTGCTCCCATTCTCGAATTGGGGTCCGTACAGTTGCCTCAACAGCACCATCAGCCTCAACAGCACCAGTATGAGCGGGCAAGAGATAGAGACTACTACCAGCCTCAACAATCTCAACATCAGCCTCAACAGCACCAGTATGAGCGGGCAAGAGATAGAGACTACTACCAGCCTCAACCTCAACAACACCATCAGCCTCAACAGCACCAGT
>Ga0214919_10011075_pt1 | contig 11287 bp, 6 predicted proteins | sample LL1503_MetaG_FD_177994 | JGI IMG/M metagenome (GOLD analysis project Ga0214919, IMG submission 177994) | Freshwater microbial communities from Lake Lanier, Atlanta, Georgia, United States - LL-1503 | ecosystem: Environmental > Aquatic > Freshwater > Lake | place: USA: Georgia | collected 2015-03-15
CCAGGCCTGCGCTGTGGCCAAAGCCCCTACCTGTGCACTCGTCAACGATGCAACCTGTCCATCACTCAGTACCGTCGTACGCGACGGACTCGATACCATTAGAGTTATGGTCTGACGCGTAGAAAGAACGACCTGCTCCGCATGGTCCGGTGTACTTAACAGTCCAACAATCTGCGCGCTCGTCAGTGCAGATATCTGCGCTGTCGTAAGGTTCTGTACTTGCGATGAACCCATCGCCTGCATGTTCAACGTAGTGATACTTACAAGACCCGCAGTCTGCACTTGTGCAATTTGAGCCCGGGTCAGGGCTGTAATATTGGCGGTGCTAAACCATCGGAATTGCTCGGTGCTCAGCGCCGCCAATTGGTCTGCCGTGATAGCGACCATTTGGTCGACCGACATCGTCTGTACATTGGCGGTCGTAAGCGACGCAATGTCTTGTGTCTCCATTGCACGGATTTGATCTTGCGTCAGTGCACTGATATTCAACGTACTCATGGCATTTGCCTGAGCGCTTGTAATTGCAACCACTTGGGAGGTTGTCAGCGCTGCCAACTGCGGCACAGACAGGGTCCTAATGTGCAAAGATGTCAGCGCTGCCACATCAGCAGTGGGCAGAGATGCAAGCTGTGACTCCATCAGCGCCGCAATCTGGCTTGCTCCCAAATTGCTTGTTTGTGAAGTAGACAATGCAGCAATTTGCAAGGTCTCTAATACCGGCACCCGATTCGAACCTAGCGCTCGAAATTGAACTGTCGTGAATGATTGAATTTGGCCACTGGTAAATGCTTTGAGTGCCAAATCACTGATTACGTTCAATACCTCTGTGCTCATGGCTGCAATGTCAGCAGTTTGCGCAGATTTCCATTGATCAGGTGTGAGCGCCTGCGCGTTTGCAGACGACAACGCACCAAAATGCTGAGTGGCAAAGGCAACGACTTGATCGGTAGAAAGTGCGGCCAAAGCTTGCGCGGACATAGCGCGGAGCTGCGCGCTCGAAATCAATACCAGGCTGTCGGTGCGCAAGGCAGGTGCTTGTGCCGAAGTAATCGCTTTCGCGTTAGCCGTTCCCATAGACAGCACTTGTGCCGAATTGAAAACCTGAATTTGTTCGGTAAGCAGTGCCCCAAACTGTAAAGTGGTCAGGCCGGCGAACTGCGATGTCGCAAGAGCCATGACCTGTGCCGTGCTTAAAGCGCGCGCCTGATCAGCTGAAAAAACTGCCAGGGTTGACGTGACGATAGCAATGAGATCAGCAGTAGCTATCGCCTGTATTTGGTCTGAACGCAGTCCGGCAATATTGCCAGTTAGCAACCCGGCCGCCTGCATCGTTGTCAGCGCTGTAATCTGATTGGTGCTCAATGCCGCTAATTGCGTCGATTCCAATGCGCGCAGTTGGTAGGTTTGTAGTGCCGCAAAGTCAACAGTCTCGATGGCCACTAGTTGAGCACTCGAAAGTGCGCGCAATTGCATGGAGTTCAGAGCGAATACCTGGGCGGTCGTCGTCGACACGACTTGACTAGTGGCAAGCGCAGAGATTTGGGGTGCAAGCAGAGCTACGACCTGTGATGTCTGTAAGGCTGCGGTTTGATCAGTGCGCAATGCTTGTATTTGCGCACTACCTATGGCTGCAAGCGTTGCACTGGTGATCGATACCAAATCGACCGTTTCAATACTCGCAATCTGGTCTTGCCTTAATGCCGCGCCTTGATTTGAAGTCAAGGCAGAAAATTGCGTGGTCTGAAGCGCCAGTGTTTGTGCAGTGGTAAAGGCTGCAACCTGCGTTGTATTGAGCGCCCTGACGTTGGCGGAATTTAAAGCAATCAGGCTGGCGGTAGAGACACTAATTACTTGTTCGCTGCTCAAACCACTGATGTTGGTGCTGCTAAGGCCTGCAACCTGAGCACTGTTTATCACCGTTAACTGTAGTGTCCCCAAGGCCAGGGATTGGGCAGAGCTCATCGCACTGATGTGCGCAGTGCCTAAGGCCAAAAATTGGGCTGTGGTCAGCGCTTGAACTAAGGCATCGGAAAGCGCTCGAACCTGGGGCAAGGTCAGCGCGCTGACATCACCTAATGGCAATGCAATGAGCTGATCAGTGCGCAATGCGGCTATTTGTGCGGTACCAGCGCTCTGCAGCTGCCCGGTACTGAGAACAGCCATCTGCACAGTCGTCAATGTGGCGACTTGGGGTGTTTGTAAAGCACGGATACTTTCGGGTGGCAAGCCTTGAATTTGGCTTGTAAACATCGTTACAAGCTGACTCGTCGCTAAGGCTGCGATCTGCGACGTCAAAAGCGCTTGAACCTGCGCCGTTACCAAGGCGGTAATCTGTTGGGTCGACAAACTTGGCAATACATCGGTGCGCAGCGCTATGATTTGCGAGTTAGCAAACGATTTAATTTGGCTAGTCGTAAGCCCGGGTACCTGCTCAATTGAAAGCGCTTTTATGTTGCTGGGCTGCAGCGCAACAAGATCAGCAGTCGGCAAGGCCGCCAATTGCGCGGAGGACCATGCCGAGGTAATTGCAACAGGAAGCCCCGAGGCCTGCGCCAAACTCAGTGATTGCACTTGCGCAGTTGTCAACGCGGCAGACTGTTCTGCCTTGAACCCGTTTAGCTGACTGTTTGCAAGCGCAACTATTTGCCCCGTTGAGAGCGCAGCAACCTGATCAGTCGACCAAGACTGCAGATTAGGCACGGTAAGCGCTGTAATATTGCTCGTAGTAATCGCTTCAACCTGGGCCGATCCCATTGCTGCTACCTGTAAAGTGCCAAGTCCAGCTATTTGCGTGAATGTCAGAGACCTCACAAGCGTTGTCGTTAAAGCGGCGAACTGCTCGGCGGACATGGACCGCAAGTTCAACACCGTCAACGCGGCCAAGTGCGCCGTACCAATTTTTACGATTTGTCCCGTCGTTAGGCCAGGTATGTTGTTAAGGTTAAGGCCGGCATACTGCTGAGGGTTGAATGCGGCCCAGGCTGCAGTGGAAAGTGCGCCAATCTGATCAGATGAAAGCGTTGCAACGTTGAGCACGCTCAGCGCTGCAGCATCTGCAGTCTCCAACGCAGCCATCTGGTCAACGCCTAGCGCCCTGACACTAACCTGGCTCCAGCCCGCAACTTGCTCAGTGGTAAGTGCTGCTATCTGGGGGCCACTAAGAATACTTATCTGATCGGCGTACAGCCCGTTGAGCGCACTAACTGATATTGCCGCAACATTTGCAGTACCGATCGAAACTACCTGATCTGCGCTAAACGCCTTAATCGTATTGACGTTCAGTGCATTGAATTGCGCTGTCTTGAGTACAGTGATTTGTTCAGTAGTCAGCGCTGAGATTTGGTCTGCTAGCAACAAACCAAAACTTGTTGGCAAAAGTGCGGCCAGGCTTGCGGGCGGAAGTAGCTGGATCTGATAGCCAGTGAGCGCCCGAAGCGAACCCACACTCAAGGCGTTGATCTGGGACGTGCCCAAACCGGCGAAAGACGTGTCCTGAATTAAGCCGACTTGAGCCGCAGTCAACGATGAAACTTCAGACGTGGTCAGACCTGCCACTCCAGCGGCATTAATTCCCAACAGATAGTCTGAGCTTATTGGCACGTTAATGCTCAATGATTCGGATAATTCATTTTCAAATGAAACTCATAGTTGTGTTCAATTTAGAACTCAGCTGACAACCACAAAACGCTCGCCCTCAGAAATTGAGTGCAGAGAATACGAGATATTACTTTCCAAATTTAAAACTAAAACCTGGCTTTGACACCGATAGCAAAATCCATACCTATATTTTTTCAAATGTACCAATTTTATCGCGTTAACTTTCACCGGCACTAATTAATTTTGCTTAGAAGTGTAAGTTAAGTAAAACGTGTAACGTAGTAATGAATAAAGTAATTGGTAAATGCAAAGCCAATTTTCAATATAGACCTCAAGAATATCTACATGGTGCCGATCTATTAAGGACATTACTGAGGAGCACCCCATGCTGAACCCCACTTTCGCCATTGATTCCCCGGAATCGGGGGTGGAAATGCCCCCCCTTCGCCGGTATCCCTTTAATCAAATGGGAATCGGCGACTCCATATTCATTGACGACTTCCGAATTGCCCAAAGCGCTCGGGTTTCGGCTATCAATTACACCAAACGGCACGAACTTGCCTGGAAATTCAGCATCCGTAAGATGGAAAACGGCTGGAGAATATTCCGCGTTCATTGAATTAAGGCTCCCTAATGGCTTCATTCATCGCCTTGGTTAGGGGCCATAACAAATAAGACATAACAGAGCGCTTACCCACCACAATCTCAGCGCTGACCGTCATTCCGGGCAAAAGGCGCATTTTTTCGTTCATATTTCGCAATTTGGAATCTCCAAAGCTCACGCGGCTCAGGTAATAGGCGTCTAAACCCCCGGGGGCGGCGGCGCCATCCCTGCGAAATGCATCCTGGCTGATGGTGCGCAAATTCCCATCCAATGCGCCATGCTTCTGAAACGGGAATGCATCAAGCTTTAAATGCGCCAGGTCACCAGTCTTGACATAACCAATATCCAATGCGTCGATTCGTACCTCCGCCTCTAGGACTGCGCCCAGCGGAACCAGGGTGAACATTTGCTCGGCCCCCTGCACAACGGACCCCTCTGACAGCTTGGCCATATCCAACACCACTGCATCTACCGGTGAAACCAGAGCCACAAGTTGCTTGCGTTTGTCTGCCTTTTGCAACTGCTCTTTGATTCCGTCGCGGTCTCGGGCCGTGCTCAAGAGCTCTTCCATCGTCTTTTGCCGCCAATTTTTGCTAAAAGCCAGCTTTTCAGCCTCAAGTGACGCCAACTCGCTCTTTAGCTCAACTTCCTTGTTCTTCGCCAATTCCAGCTCTCGCTCGCCGGTCAGGCGTCTGTCGCGGGCCTCCAAAAGCTGCAGGCGGGCACCAAATTGCTGGGCCATCAGCGATTCCTGCATCGCCTCCATCTCCAGCAAGGACTTCATTCTTTGCGCCATGACGTGCTGATCACGCAAATTGGTCTGCATGCTGGCCTGCACTCGCGCGATGTTTTGCTCCATTTTGTTGATCTGGGCCGCGTAGTTGGCTTGGCGTTCCGCAGAGAGCTGGGCTTGCAGGGCCGAGTCGGCATCTTTGGTCCGGGTCGGACCCGGGTTGCCAAGCAGTTCAGCGTTCAAACCCCGCGTTTGCGTGTCCAAACTGTCCAGCCGGGTGCGCAGTTGCGACTCGTCGGCCTTCGCAAAGGTTGGATCCAAAGTAGCCAAGAGCTGGCCTTTTTTGACCACCTGGCCCACCCGCACCTCAATTTTTTGGATGATCGAGGTCTCTAGCGGCTGCACCACGATATTGGGCAGGGGGTTGACCATGCGTCCCTGCGCGACGACGACCCGCTCAACCTGGGAAAAACTCGCCCAAAGCACAAATATCAAGAACGCCAAGCCCAACAAATGGGTCGTCGTGCGCAATACCCAGGGCAGCGGCGAGCGCTCGATCGCATCCGCATCGGGCAAAAACTCGATGGCGGTATCGCGCTGACGGTTCTTGTCGGCCGCGGCATTTAGATGTGGCTGGTCTGCTGGTTCCATAGGGTTTGGTAGGTCTCGCAGCGGGTAAGTAGCTCGGAGTGGCGACCGCTGTCCATGAGTTGGCCGTTTTGCATGACCAAAATAGCGTGCGCATTCACTAATGTGGACAACCTGTGGGAAATCATCACCACCGTACGACCTACAGCTATCTTTGAAAGATTGTTGATAAATATGGATTCACTCTCTGGATCGAGGGCGCTGGCGGCCTCGTCGAGGATCAGGATGCTGGGTTTGGTGAGCAAAGATCGCGCGATAGACAGACGTTGCTTTTGCCCACCGGACAAATTAGCGGCGTTTTCTTCTAGCATCGTGTCATAGCCTTGCGGCATGCGCTCGATGAACTCCTCGGCGCCGGAGGCTTGGGCGGCGGCCACGATATCCTCGAACGAGGCGTCGGGTTTGGCCACCATCAGGTTTTCGCGCACCGTGCCGCGAAACAGGAAGTTTTCCTGCAGCACAACGCCGATTTGACGCCGCAAATGGGCTAAATCGATCTCGCGCGCGTCCATTCCGTCAAAGCGAACCACCCCTTCCTGCAAGGGGTACAGTCCTTGGATCAGCTTGGTCAGGGTGGTTTTGCCCGAGCCACTGCGCCCCACAATGCCAACGATGGCACCCGCAGGAATGGTGAAAGTGGCCCGATTGAGGGCGGTGCTGGTAGCGCCAGGGTAACGAAAGCTGACCTGCTCGAAGCGAATTTCGCCAGCCAATTTGGGACGCAGGCCCCCAGCATCAGCGCGTCCCTCGGATTTACGGTTCATGACTTCGCCCAGCATGCGCACCGACAACAGCGTCTCCTGGTACTCGTTGACCAGCCCCACCATGGCGATCAATGGCTGCGAGACGCGGCCCGAAAGCATCTGAAAAGCAATCAATGCACCCACGCTCAAAGTTTGGTCAAAAACTTCTTGCGCGCCCACCACGATGATGACCACAGGCAGCAATTTGCCCAGAAAGTCAGTGATGGCATTGCCCGTGAGCGAAACCTTACCAACCCGAAAGTGCATAGTGATCGCCTCGGCCGATCGCTGGTCCCACACACGGCGCAAGCTAGGTTCGATAGCCAGCGCTTTGACGGTGCGCATACCATGTATGGTCTCGACCAACATGGCCTGACGCATACCTTCAGCCGTGTAAAGCGCGTTCAGGCGGCGCTGATAGGTCGGCACCATGCCGCCAATGATGGCGGCAATCAGCAAAGTGAAAAGCAGCACGATCAGCGCCAATCGCACCGAATAGGAAAACAGAATCGGCAGGAAAATGAGCAGCGAGACAATATCCAGGCCCGTAAAGAACAGGCGCCCCGTTAGGAAGCTTCGAATTTTCTCCAACTGCTGCATATGCCGTGTCACAACCCCGGCTGAGGTCGTTTCAAAGTAATCGATGGGCAAGGACAGCAAATGCGCAAAAGTGCGCCGCGTTAGGCGCATGTCGATCTTGTTGATAGCCGCCAAGGTCAGCATTTGGCGCAAATAGCCAAAAATCGCGTCAAAAGCAATGGCAAATACGATGCCTACCGCTAAAACCCACAGCGTCGTCTCGCTTTGATGGGTCAAGACCTTGTCAATCACCAGTTGAAAGAACACCGGAGACGCCAAAGCCAAGAACTGCATGGCGATCGCGGCGATCAAAATGTCTCTAAATGCTTGCTTCTGCTTCCAAATCTCGGGGATAAACCAGGAAAATCCGAACTTTTGGTCTGGATCCATGATTTTGTGCTCACGCTTGAGGAAGATGGCTTCGCCACTCCACATGGCTTGGAACTGCTGGGCAGTCATGATCTGCACCACAGCCTGGGCCGCCGACGGGTCCAACATGGCAATACGGTGTCCAGCTTCTTGCCCTGACGGTGGAACCACGCCCACCACGATGACCATGGAGCCGCTTCGGGTATAAGCAATCAAGGGGAAAACGCCGGTTTGGGCCAGCAAGCCTTCCCAAGACAAGGGCTGCACTTTGGCTTTGAGCCCGATATCGCCAGCCATGCGCAGCATGACCAAGGGGCTGGGCTCAGCGTCGCCCACCGCATATTCGGAAATCAAACGCTCCGGATTGACGTGCAAACCGTGGTGCTGGGCGATGGCGGTCAGGCATTGGATGCCGGTGTGAGCAAAAACAACGCTCATAAACTGACACTTTCGCCGATATTCAGACAGTTTTCATCCATACCGCCCCCACCCGCCCGTCGGAAAAGACGGCAGAAATTGCAAGAATCAGTGCTGACAGCGGTCATCAAAGCGCTTTCGGTGTCGGGGAACTCACAGGGAAAGGGACTTCGTCGGCCCAAAACAAAGGTCTGGGCCCTATCCCGACACTATCAGCACATTGCGTGCCAAATTACCAACTGGAGGTGTCCATCGGCAGCTTCACGGGCTGTTCAGTTATGTTGAATGAATACAAAACCAAGGAAAAATGAAATTGAAGGCCTACAAAACTTGATTTCAGCGTAGCAATGCCGTGACAGCGACTCCGATAGTCTGTTGCGCCGTAACAACAGTCATTCCCTGCTCGCGCCGAAGGCGGATCCAGTTGTCGGGGCTCAGGGTCATGAAGATGGCTTCAAAGCGTGCTTTGTCCCGCGCGATTTCCTTGGGCAATAGCGCCAGCAAAATCGTTCTTTCCAAGTGCACGCCCTGATGAATGCTTTCCTCAATAAACGCCGACTCGTGGCGGTGCACCTGCGCGGCGATGAAAAATGGTGTCAAGCGTTCATACAACATGCAGCGGATCGCAATGTTCTCGTTGACGCGAGCGCGCCAATCGCTTGCCACATAAGGCAAGCGCAGCATGGAGGATACGGTTTCACGGATTTCGGTATTCACTTCGCGGTACAAGGTTTCCATATCCTCGAAGTGCCTGAATACCGTGCGCAGCCCCACGTTGGCGCGTGCCGACACATCTTCGGCGGTGGGCGCAACATGCCCTTGGCGAATGAGCGCAATAAAGGCCTGAACAATCTGCTGGCGCGTGAGCACTGTTCGGTTGCGGCGCCCGTCAGCAGGGGCAGCGATGGACTGGTTCATGAAGACGCGTATTGGTGGTGGCCGCGCGACATAGCGGGTCATCTAAGTGCCATCATAATCAGATGGGCTAGCGGCCAAGCCCCCACAGCGCATGAATGCAAAAAGGAAATGCCCATGAAAACCAAAATCACCGAACTCTTTGGTATCGAACACCCCATCATCCAGGGCGGCATGCATTACGTGGGCTTTGCGGAGCTTGCAGCGGCGGTTTCCAACGCTGGTGGGCTAGGCATCGTTACCGGGCTGACGCAGCGCAGCCCCGCAGCGCTCGCCGCTGAAATTGCCCGTTGCCGCACCCTGACAGCCAAACCCTTTGGCGTGAACCTGACCTTCTTGCCCACCGTGAATGCGCCCGACTACCCCGGCTACATCCGCGCCATCATTGAAGGCGGCGTAAAGATTGTGGAAACCGCTGGCAACAACCCCCAAAAATGGATTGCGGCACTGCACGAGGCGGATATCAAAGTTATCCACAAATGCACCTCGGTACGCCATGCACTCAAGGCGGAGGCCATCGGCTGCGACGCGGTCAGCGTGGACGGTTTTGAGTGCGGCGGCCACCCCGGGGAGGACGATATTCCCAACTTCATTTTGCTGCCGCGCGCTGCCGAGATGCTGAGCATTCCCTTCGTCGCCTCGGGCGGCATGGCTGATGGCCGCTCGCTGGTTGCCGCCTTGGCCCTCGGCGCCGAGGGCATCAATATGGGCACGCGCTTCATCGCTACCGAGGAGGCGCCTGTCCATGCCAACGTCAAACACGCCATTGTGGCGGCCAGCGAGCTCGACACGCGCTTGGTAATGCGCCCCTTGCGCAATACCGAACGCGTCCTGCATAACGACGCCGTCGACCGGTTGCTAGAAAAAGAGAAAGCGCTCGGCGCCAACCTCAAGTTTGAGGACATCATTGACGAGGTCGCGGGCGTGTACCCCCGCATCATGCAAAAGGGCGACATGCAGGCCGGCGCCTGGTCCTGCGGCATGGTGGCTGGATTGATCCATGATGTTCCTAGCGTCAAAGTCCTGATTGATCGCATCATGCGCGAGGCCCATGACATCATTGGCCAGCGGTTGACAGCAATGGATCGCGGCTAGGACGCGCAGCACCCGGACCAAAAGGCATGTGGCGCTTTGTTATCACCCGCCTTGGGCTGGTCATCCCAACGTTTTTCGGTATGACTTTGCTAGCGTTTTTCCTAATCCGCCTGGTGCCCGGCGACCCCATAGAAACGCTCGCGGGCGAGCGCGGCATCGACCCGGTACGCCATGCCCAATTGCTGCACGCCTACGGTCTGGATGAACCTCTTTGGACCCAATACGGCATTTACATCACCAAGGTTTTGCAGGGCGATTTAGGCAAATCCATCATCACGCAAGCGCCGGTGATGCAGGAGTTTTTGGCCCTGTTCCCCGCGACCGTCGAATTGGCTTTGTGCGCCATGCTGTTTGCCTTGCTGCTAGGCATTCCTGCGGGCGTGCTAGCGGCCGTCAAACGCAATTCCGTCTATGACCACGGCCTCATGGGCGCGGCCCTGACCGGTTATTCCATGCCGATTTTTTGGTGGGGTCTGCTACTGATCTTGCTGTTTTCAGTGCAACTGGGCTGGACGCCGGTATCGGGGCGGATCGCGGTGGCTTATTTCATTGAGCCAAGTACGGGTTTTTTGCTGATCGACAGCGCGCTGTCCGATGAAAAAGGTGCTTTCCTTTCGGCGCTGGGGCATTTAATTTTGCCCACCATGGTGCTGGGCACCAATCCGCTGGCGGTCGTTGCCCGCATGACGCGCTCGGCCATGTTGGAAGTACTTGGCGAGGACTACGTGCGCACCGCCCGTGCCAAAGGCCTGCCGCCCTGGCGCGTCGTAGGCATCCATGCGCTGCGCAACGCCATGGTGCCCGTGGTGACGGTCATTGGTTTACAAGTAGGCGTTTTGTTCACCGGCGCCATCCTGACCGAGACGATTTTTTCCTGGCCTGGCGTTGGCAAGTGGCTGATCGAGGCCATCGCCCGGCGCGACTACCCGGTGCTGCAAGGCGGCATGCTGCTGCTGGGCCTGATCGTGATGGCGGTTAACGTGCTGGTGGACCTGACCTACGGCCTCATCAATCCGCGCATCCGCAGCTAATCTTCCATGGTCACCTCCACGCCCTCCCCTTTTTCGGCATTCTGGACTGCCTTTCGCGGCAACCGGGGCGCACTGCTGGGGTTGTGGACCGTGCTGGCCATCGTGCTCATCGCCGCACTGGCGCCCTGGCTCGCCCCTTATGGTCCCACCTTGACCGACAACCAAGTGTTCCTGACGCCACCGGCCTGGCAAAGCGGCGGCGGCGCAGCCCATTGGCTGGGCACCGATGCGATTGGCCGCGACATCCTCTCGCGCCTAATGCATGGAGCACGTCTGTCACTGGCCATTGGCGTGGCTGTGGTTGCTCTTTCGGTGCTGCTTGGCTGCGCGCTGGGCTTGGCCGCTGGCTATGTGCGCGGCGTGTTTGACATAGTCGTTATGCGCTGCATGGACGTCATATTGACCCTGCCCAGTTTGCTGTTGGCGATAGTCATCGTAGCTATTTTGGGACCGGGGTTGGTTAACGCCATGTTGGCGGTGTCCATCGTGGTCTTGCCCCACTATGTGCGGATCACCCGGGCCGCCGTTTTGGCCGAGGCGCAGCGCGACTATGTGA
>Ga0214919_10011076_pt1 | contig 11287 bp, 8 predicted proteins | sample LL1503_MetaG_FD_177994 | JGI IMG/M metagenome (GOLD analysis project Ga0214919, IMG submission 177994) | Freshwater microbial communities from Lake Lanier, Atlanta, Georgia, United States - LL-1503 | ecosystem: Environmental > Aquatic > Freshwater > Lake | place: USA: Georgia | collected 2015-03-15
GTATTTTGCTTGTTGGTCCTCCAGGAACCGGAAAAACTCTGTTCGCACGTGCCGTAGCCGGTGAAGCCGGAGTCGGATTCCTCTCCGTTACTGGCTCAGATTTTATGGAAATGTTCGTCGGAGTCGGCGCAAGTCGCGTCCGCGACCTATTCGCTCAGGCTAAGAAACTTGGCAAAGCAATTATCTTCATCGATGAAATCGATTCCATTGGTCGCAAGCGTGGAGCTGGCCTCGGTGGCGGACACGACGAACGTGAACAAACACTCAATCAGTTGTTGTCAGAGATGGATGGTTTCGAAGCAACAGAAGGCATCGTCATTCTTGCTGCAACCAACCGACCAGACGTTCTTGACACTGCGCTTTTGCGACCTGGTCGATTCGACAGACAAATCATTGTTCCTCTTCCTGAATATGAAGAGCGCTTGGCTATTTTGAACGTTCATTCACGTGATAAGCGCATGAGCACTGAAGTTGACCTTGAAACAATGGCGCGCGCAACTCCCGGAATGAGCGGTGCAGACCTTGCAAACCTCGTCAATGAAGCTGCACTCTTTGCAGTGCGTCGCGAATCTCTTGCCATCGAACGAATCGACTTTGAAAATGCTCGAGATCGCGTAGTCATGGGAGCCCGTCGTGAAAGCCTTGTGCTGAATCCCGAGGAAAAACGAGCAACGGCATACCACGAAGGTGGACATGCGGTTTTAGCAACTGTGCTTCCCCACTCTGACCCTTTACATAAAGTCACAATCCTTCCGCGTGGCATGGCTCTTGGTGTCACATGGACCTTGCCAGAAGAACGCCACACGTACTCACGCGAATTCTTTGAAGATCTGATCTGCAAAGCAATGGGTGGCCGTGTAGCAGAGAAGATTATTTTTGGACACCTCAACAGTGGTGCAGCTAACGACTTAGAACAAGCCACCGGTATTGCGCGTCGCATGGTTCGTGAATGGGGAATGTCAGACAAGATCGGCCCCATGGCATGGTCCGGACAACAACAGGTGTTCTTGGGTGAAGACCTCATGACCAGTGGTCGTGAATACAGCGATTCAACTGCTCAACTTGTCGACAATGAGATTTCGCGAATCTTGCTCGAACAAGAAGTTCGTGCACATGAAGTCCTCAGTCGTCATCGTCGCGGTCTTGAATTAGTGGCAGAAGCACTTCTCGTTGAAGAAACTATTGACGGACCTACTGTTGGCCGACTGGTTCAACAAGGACTCGATGCCCCAGCGACCAGCGAAGTGCAGGCCTAGTTTTCAGCACCGTGGCATGAGCCAGGAGAACTCCCAGGCTCACGACATTCTGCAACTGCAGCCCATAAATCTTGTGCCTTGATAGGTCCGAGGAACCCTGCCTTCACCACTCCGTCAGAATCGGCAATAACCAATGCTGGAACTGCGTTGATGTTGTAGCGCGCGTGCGTCTCAGGCGCTGTTGTGTAATCAACGCGAACCACTGCGACATCACGAGACGATAAGACTTCAGCTTTGGTCGCAACATCTGTGCAAGCAGCACATGTTGCAGAAGTGAATACCACAACAATCCATGGCGCCTCTGGTGAGACAAAGTCACTGCGATCTAATTGCACCGGCAATTCGTAACTTGCCTGAGTCGGTGCATCAACTTTTCGACGACGAAGCAACCATGAAACAACGAGTGCAACAATCATCGCGACAATGACGGTGATGACGCGAACCATTACCGAGACCTTATGGGAAGCGCCCCGACAATTCCGAAACCGACTAAACCATGCCCCCGTGCCGTGCGGCGCTGTACGACCACCGGCACTGTTGCTGTGATTGTCACTTCTCCGTCTTGTACGTCGTCAGGAACTTCAACGGTGATAAGTGATGCCGCAGTCAGAGCCACATTGACAAGCTGTGGTAATTCCACTTGACCGCCAGGTCCACTTGCAGAGACAGTAAAAGTACCGTCTGTTCCTGTTGTGTTGAGAATTGATAAAGCATTGCGAGTTCCCTTTGCAACACCGCTTGGGATTCTCCACTGCGTTGATACCAATCCACCAGGTACGCCATTTGTTATAGCGGTAAACGAACTTCCACCCAGTCTCTGGCTCAACACATGCTCCACAATGACAGGCACATCATTGACAGATGAAACAACCATGGCATGATCGCCCTTTGGTAAATCTGCGATGGAATCAGTATTGATCGCCACTACCTCTCCAGCAGGCACATCAATTGCTGTCGATGGCGCTGCAGCAGTTGAAGCTTGATCAATGGCAAGACCATTAGTTATTCCTTCTCCGAAGAATGTCACGTTTACTTGTGCATTCGAATCAGACGGATTGAACACCATCAATAATTCAGATGCCAAAGAACCTGTTCGACCAGATGAAAACCACCACTCGCGAGAGGCCATCGGTATGCCAACGGTTGTGGAATACCCAAGCCGTCCGGCACCTAAGTAGTGCTGAATTCGTGACGCAATAATTTGGCCTGTCGATGCTTCAACTTCAACAGCCAAACGTGCTTCATTCTGCGCGCCAGCATCAGCCAAGGAAATACTTCGTGCTGATCGACCGTCCAAAATGATTCCCTGTAAAGCAGCGGGCGTGCGTCGCCCATTGGTCGTGGTGTACGAAACGTTGACAACAGCGCTCTCGGGGAATGGATTCGTTAGTACCAGTCGCTGTGTGGACCCCTCTGCAGTAAACCCATCTGCGAAATACCAAGAGTTAGAAGTTTGTGACACACATTGAGACGTGACGTCGCCAGCTGCGTAGACAAGTTCTTGTTCCACCGACCCCAATGATCCGATGATCTCAACAATCGGCACAACAACACCTACGGTTCGGCCGCGCAATACATCTAGTACTTGGCGAGAGCGGGCTGGAACTGAAAAAGTTTGTGCATCGGCTGGTGCATCACTGAGATAATTCAAAGTGGCAGTGATGTCGCCATCGCTGGGATTCACTACTGTGACCGATGCACCATCGATTCCGTCGCCAGCTGCTGCGCCAGGACAAAACCATGAGGTACTGATACGCGCTTCGTCTACAACTTGTGGAAACCCAGCAAAGTCAACAATGGCTGACGACGCGCCGACTGATTCTGAACCGGTATGTCGATCAACAACTACGACCACTGCTACAACTGCACTTAGCAGAGCAAAAGAAAAAACGCGACGCAGAATTTTCATGACGCACTCTCATTTGTGAAAGTCATCACAGGTGTTTCCGACATCACAATATCTCCACGTGCGATGCGTGATTTACGACGAGGACGCAGGAGTGAAATAAAGAGAACAACACACCACGCAACAAACTGGGCAAGGACAGCCAACGAATGAAGAATGCTTGTTTGGTATGCCAGAGTGACACGACCAGGGGCAGTGATGTCGTAAGCATTCGTCAGACCAAATGCTGGTCGAGCCTCGACTGACGTATCTCCAGCCGTCAACTTCCAGTGCGTACTGAAAGGAACTGCCAAATGCACGGTTCCGCTTTCTACATCTGCGGTTATTGCTCCTTCTGGCCGAGGCGGCGAAGGCAATGGTGTTGCACCAGAAATATCTGTAGCAATCATTGATGTCGCACCGGCAAGAGTGCTGCTTTGGGCGCCAGCTACGGTCAATACAGACCGAACAGGTATCCACGATGCATTTTCAAAAATCACTAAATCTGGAGATGCATAGAGGCGGCGCAGGTCTAACTGTCGCGATAACGAATCCACCAAGCCACGGGGTGCAGCAATTGGATCACTGCGGATGGATTGTCCACCATCGATGATCGGAACAACAATGAATCGCACTGCCAAAGGAGCAAGCAAGCGACCTGCACGCGCAGTTTGTCCACGAACAATTCCGTACAAAGCAGCGACCGTGTTATCACGCGCTCTGGTCGGCGGAATTTCCCATTGTTCTTCGATAGTTGGTGCACTGCCATTAACGACGGAGTAAGAAATTCCCCACCCAAAATTCAGTGGTGCACCAGGAAGGGCTCGTGCGTCTCCGATGAACAGGGTGCGATAATCCCCCGACACTTGAGCATCTGGCAATTGCGTCAACAACTGCGGCAATGACAACGATGGCTGATTCCATCCACCGTCCACCGCATTGACGGCAACAGGAACAAGTCCTATGAAAAACAGAGCGGCGATAAGCGCACTGACAGGTTGGCGCCAACCGAATCGGGCACGTCGTAGATCAATCGCTAATGCTGCGCCCATGGCGCCAGCACAAATTGCAATTCCAAAGGCAACTGGTACGAGCAAGATCGCGGGCTCTGGCAAATGAACTGGGAGAAGAGCCGAATCATCAAGAATCGCTATAGCAAGACCCACCGCAACAAGATTTGCTCCGCGCAATACCCACCCAGAGCGCACACCGTGAACAAGCAATACGGAGCCAGCCACTACTGCGTATAAAGCGATCGTGACCGAAGATAAAACAAACCCGCCAACATTGAATGTTGCCAAACCAAACAGACCTATGTTGCGTCCAGATTCAACAGGGGCTCCGGTGAGTGCTTCCCACCAACCAGAACGCACATACGTTCCGGCCCACGGAAGATTCAAGACAACACCAGAAACAATTGCGGCACCCGTGATGAAAATCCAGCGCATCGCCCACATGATTTTTGTTCCGTGAATAAAGCTAACAACAGCAAAAACAACAGCGACGAACGGAACAACAAGAACGACCGAGGGTTCAAAAGCAAATACAACGCCCAGTATCAGAACCAAACTGGCCAGCCAACGACGCCATTGAGCAACCGGCGCAACTGCCATCAACTCTTCAGATAACCCTGCATCAAGATCTGCATGCCCTACCAACATGCGACATAAATGCACTATCCATGGCAAAGACGCATACATCAAGAGTGCACCCCACCGACCAGATGAAATTGCCGCATACGGCAATGGCACCGCCGCATATGCAGCAGTTGATGCAATACGTGCAGATCGTGTGCCGAGTACTGAAGCAAACCGCCACACACCAAGCCACCCAGCGACAGGCAGCAAAACAATGAGGAATGTGTGAAGCAATCCCATGTTTCCAAAAGTTGCAATTGCACTAGTTGCTAGAACTGCAAAACCCGTCGGTATTGCTGACACTTGTCCGAAACCAGCTCCCCACCAGCCCGATGCATACGAACGAACCAGTTCTCCCATGGACGCCGTGAATGGCGCCATCTGACCTACGGCAACGACACCGTGAACGAACAGTGTTCGCGAACCGACAACGAATATTGAAACAAGGATGGCCCACAACACATACGCACTGCGTGCTGTGGCTTCACGCACTTGTCCGGCAGCCTGAGCCTGAGCTTGACCTGCTTGCGCTGCACGCCGACGAAAGAACATGGCTACATATGCATTCCCCGCAAGCTGCAGTGCACGAACCTCATCACCAGATACTTCACGATGTTTTGCGATTGCTTCTCGACGGTGACGAATACCAACAACACCAAATGGCAACAGAGCGAGCGCTCGCACTTCATCGAATGCACGACGGATTCGTCCGGTAGCGCTGAGAACAAAGAAACGCGACACTGTAAGAACAACCATCTGCAAGACCGTTGTCAACAATTGAGACGCTGACGTCAAAGAGGCAACGGTTCGTACGCGCTCAATCTCATTTTCAAGGAAGCTTTCCTGAGTATTTTGACTGTTCACAGTCTGTGATGAGTTCTCACGATGACGACCAACCGCACTTGGTGCGACCATCACGCGAGCAGCCGTGGCATGAAGCCTCCAACACAGATCTAAATCTGCGCCCGCCACTGGAAGATCAGGATTAAACCCACCAATGAGAGAAAAGAGGTCTGCTCGAATCAACAAGCACGCTGACGACACAACAAAGACATCTTGCACAGCATCGTGTTGCTCCTGGTCTAGTTCTCCGTCATCTGCGATCGGCAAACTGTTACCGAATCGGTCAACAGAAATACCAACACTTTGAATCATGCGCGGGTCATCCCAGTACACAAGCTTTGGTCCCACAGCTCCGGCATTTGACCTGTACAACTCTTCAACAAGTCGACTAATCGCATCAGGAGCTAGCGCGACATCATCATGCATAAAGCAGAACAGACCATTATTTCCATCGACGAGATTCAGTACTGAATTGCATGCAGCGCCAAAACCTGGATTGCTCCCCAAGAACCGCACGACCGCATTTGGTAATTCAGTTGCAACGACATCAAGGATCTCGCGCGCAGAAGGGTCATCTTCGGTGCCGGTGACCAGCATGAGGGTCTGTAGGGCGTTGTACGACTGGCCAGCCAGGCCCTGAAGGGACTCTGCTAGCCATTGACCCCTCTCGTGGACGACCATGACGGCCACCACGGGGGGAAGGGAAGAAACAACCTGAGCCTCAGTCACGCCGTAGGCAGGCTAGTCGCCTGCCTGCAATCCCTGCGGGCAGGCTCTGATTCCCTTGAAATAGGTATTAATCCGAGATGCTTGCAAAAGTAAGCACTAGTGGGTACTCTTGGACCATGACCAAGATTTCGTTTCCTCACATCACGCTTCCCCACATCACCATTCCTGGCGCCGACCGCCTCCCAAAGATCGATGTATCAAAAATCTCCATACCGTCTGTGCACTCAATTGACCTCACCTCACTTGATCTCTCTCGAATTAACCCCAGTGCGCTTCTTGACTATCCAGTTGTGAAACAAGCAACTGAACTCGGATACACAGCTGTCGGATTCGCAGTACTCGGATTTCAGAAATTGCAAGTACGCCGCGTTGAGTTTTTTGATGCCATGAAGGCTCGCAACAACACCGCTCAATAAGCAAAGACGCAATATGGGGTCCTCTGCCCCGTATGCAACTAACCTTCTGTCTGTGTCAGACAATGGAAGCGCAGAAAAGACTTCGCGCATTCCATTGCCAGAAGGAACAATTCCCGTCGGTATCGGATTATTCATTTCCGGTTTTACCGCATACGCATTTTTCAAAGTTGGTCAAGTTGCTCTCGGAAAAGAGGACTTCAAACCAATCGTCGCATTATGGTTCACCACCTTTGCACTGGTTCCTGGCTTCTTTATGCCAGTGGAGCAAGAACTGGGTCGCGCTCTTGCCCACCGTCGTGCCTTAGGCCAAGGTGGCCGACCTGTTGTTCGACGCATGATTCCGTTAACACTGGGTCTCGCGCTCGTTCTCACGATCATCGTTGCATCTGCATCACCGTGGCTGACCTCTGACATGTTCGAAGGTCATTGGGTTGTCACAATTGCGCTCATCATTACGTTCTGTGCGTATGCGCCGATGCATCTGGCTCGCGGAATCGCATCAGGTTCTGGCAGGTTTCCTGCTTACGGCATCATCATGGGAGTAGATGGCGCTGCGCGCATTCTGGCGTGTGTGTTGTTGTGGCAATTCGGCGTGACGAACGTCGGCGCTTATGCCCTTGCTGTAGCGATTTCACCAATGATTGCCGTTGCTGTTGTTTTTGCTCGTGGCGAAACACGAACAGATGATGGACCACCTGCAACTTTTGCAGAGATCACTCCCAATCTTGGCTGGTTGCTTCTTGGAACCATCATGGCTGCCGCGTTAGTGAATGCCGGGCCACTCGGAGTTGATTTCCTTGCCAACGCAAGCGAAGCAGAAAAAGTAACTGCCTTTGGCAACGGTGTGTTGTTGTCTCGTATCCCTCTCTTTTTGTTCCAAGCTGTGCAGGCCGCATTATTGCCCCGATTGGCACGTCTTGCGGCCAAAGGTGACCTCACAGAATTTCGCCGCGGATTTTTTGTTCTCTTAAAAGTCGTGACAGCCGTTGCGGTCCTTGGCACAGTCGGCTCATTTCTTCTTGGGCCACCAATCCTTTCGATGATGTATGACGGCGGACTTGATCGGCGCACACTGACATTGCTTGCATTGGCAAGTGGCATGTACATGCTTGCTCTTGCGGTATCGCAAGGTGTTATCGCGTTGCATGGTCACAAATATGTGGCTGCAGGGTGGTTATGCGCGATGGCAAGTTTTGTAGCAGTGACTACATTTGCCACAGATGATTTATTCTTGCGCGTTGAACTAGGACTAGTGGCGGGCTCTACCGTTGCGCTTGCTGTCTTTTCGTACGCATTGCAGGCACGCATGAATGCAGGCGCAATACCTGATGCTGACTCAATGATTGATGCAGTTCTTGATTTCCCCCTCGAGGGATAATCACTTACTGACGAAGACGAGCAGTTTCGATTTCGAGGTCGTTCTTCACCATCATCTTGACAAGTGCCGGGAAATCAACTTCTGGAATCCATCCCAATTTGTCGCGGGTCTTGGTGGGGTCTCCAATTAGTAAGTCGACTTCTGCAGGCCGGAAGAAACGAGGATCTTGACGTACGTAATTGTGCCAATCATCAAGACCGACTTCTTCAAACGCCAAAGTAAGGAACTCTTCGATTGAGTGCGTCTCACCAGTTGCCACCACATAATCATCGGGTTCTGGTTGTTGCAACATCATCCACATAGCGCGCACGTAGTCACCTGCGTAACCCCAGTCGCGCTTTGCATCAAGATTTCCCATGACCAATTCTTTTTCAACACCCAATTTAATACGAGCAGCCGTATTAGAGATTTTGCGAGTAACAAATTCAAGTCCGCGACGTGGACCTTCGTGATTGAACAAGATGCCCGAGCAGGCATAGATGCCGTAACTCTCGCGATAATTCACGGTGATGCAATGGCCGAACACTTTTGCGCAACCATACGGTGAGCGTGGGTGAAACGGCGTGAGTTCTGTTTGAGGAATTTCTCGAACCTGACCATACATTTCTGAGGAGGACGCCTGATAGAAACGGATCTTGTTATTTTGGGTTCCACCCACTATGCGGATAGCTTCCAACATGCGCAGCACACCGAGACCAGTGATATTTGATGTCAGTTCTGCTTGCCCAAACGAGATAGCAACAAACGAAATAGCGCCAAGGTTGTACACCTCGTCTGGCTGAACATGCTCCATGGCGTTCACAAGACTGGTCAGGTCGGCAAGATCGCCATGAACAAGTTCCACATACGGAAACTCCTCACGAATCTGCAATGCCCGAGGGTTGTTTTGGCCCTTGATCATGCCGAAGACTTCATAGCCCTTGGTATGCAGAAATTCAGCTAAGTGTTGCCCATCCTGGCCGGTAATGCCGGTAATAAATGCGCGGGGCATAACTGGACCTCGTTGATCAATGAATCGGAATGGACAACGGTACCACCACGGACCTTTTGTAGAGGTGAACCCACTGTGGGTCTTACCGCCTAGCCTTGCATCATGATTATGGTTCTGGCCGGGGGTGTTGGCGCTGCCCGTTTCTTATCAGGGCTCGTTCAAGTGGTGGATCCGACTGACGTGGTAGCCGTGGTGAACACGGGTGACGACACCGAATTGCACGGCCTGTCAATCTCGCCAGACATCGACACAGTCATCTATACGTTGTCAGGCTCCATTGACCCAGGTCGTGGGTGGGGGCTCCACAATGAATCATGGCGGGCCATGGAAGCGCTCGAACGGTTTGAATCTGTGCGGCCGACTGGGTCATCGGCTGCTCCACGATGGTTCAACTTGGGCGACACCGACCTAGCAACACATTTTTACCGCACTGCTCGCGTTCGCGAAGGTGCAACTCTGCAACAAATCACTGAAGAGATTCGCACAGCATTTGGGCTTTCCGTCACCATTGTTCCGATGTCAAATGATTCTGTGCGCACGGTCGTGCATCTTGAAGATGGCCCGGTTCCCTTTCAAGAATATTTTGTTCGCTTGCAACACAATGTGCCCGTAAAGAGCGTTGAATTTGTTGGTGCAACATCTGCTGCATTCATCGACCACTCACTAATTACTAATGCAGACACCATTGTGATTGCGCCGTCGAACCCCATTGTGTCTATCGCCCCTATTCGTGCTCTAGCCGGAGTTGACGCTGCACTCACCGCGCGTCGAGACAGCGTCGTTGCAATCTCCCCTATCGTTGCGGGCGCAGCATTAAAGGGGCCAGCTGACCGCATGTTGGTGGAACTTGGTCACGAGCCATCAGTTGTCGGGGTCGCGCGAATATATGCCCCTGTGTGTGGCACTCTGATCATTGATTCTCAAGATGAGCATCTAGTTTCTGCAGTAGAGCGCGAAGGAATGCGCTGTATCGCAACAGACACAATCATGTCTGGCGCTGGAGTCGCTGCATCACTCGCCCGCATTGCAATTGATGCAACATCGAACAAAGGAGGCCGCTAATGGCACGACTCATGGCATGGAGTGTTGAAGGAATCGGTGAAATAGTCCCGGGTCAACAACTGGGAGACATCATTGTTGAGGCTTGCTCCACAGAACCCAACGGCCCTTTGCGCGACAATGATGTTCTCATCGTGACACAAAAGATCGTCTCAAAAGCTGAAGGACGTTTAGTCCCCATTGATCCAGACGATCCGTTGTCTCACAAGGTTCTAGTCGAACAAGAAGCAGCTCGAATAGTGCGGCGCCGTGGAGACCTCATCATCACCGAAACTAAACACGGTTTCGTCTGTGCAAATAGCGGCATTGACTTATCAAACGTCGAACGCGGATACGCAGCACTTCTCCCTCTTGATAGCGATCGCTCGGCTCGACGTATCAGAGACATCGTGCGCGCAAAACTTGGCATCACAGTCGGAGTCATCGTTAGTGACACGTTTGGTCGTCCATGGCGTAAGGGACTTACAGACGTTGCCATCGGAGTTGCGGGCATTGCAGGCGTTGTTGACTTGCGCGGAACTGAAGATGCGCTCGGCAGAGTCATGCAAGTAACAGAAGTCGCAGTTGCAGACGAATTAGCAAGCACTGGCGAGCTAGTAATGGGCAAATCAAATGGCGTTCCCGTTGCAGTTATTCGCGGCGCTGACCCATCATGGTTTCGCGATGCTTCAATGGATGAAATTGTTCGGCCTCCGAGCGAAGACCTCTTTCGCTAACGCAACGTTGCTAAGCCGTCTTTCAAGGAAGTAAACGGCGACCAACCAAGTTGAATACGCGCACGCACCGGAGACAACGACAATCGTGCAACATCATTTGGTCGTGCTGCACTTGTGCGCGGTACTGGCGATGCTGCCCCAGCCATCACGGACCACAGATCGGCAACTGATGTTGCAACACCTGTTCCTACATTGACCACTAGTCCGCCTGCACGATCTGTTGCGCGGGCGATTGCATCAACAGTGTCGTCAATATAAATGAAGTCACGAGTTTGTTTTCCGTTGCCATGAACAATTGGTGCACGCCCATTAGTTAGTGCTTCAACAAACGAAGCAACTACGCCATCAGATGCCCTTTGACGCGGTCCGTACACATT
>Ga0214919_10011077_pt1 | contig 11286 bp, 3 predicted proteins | sample LL1503_MetaG_FD_177994 | JGI IMG/M metagenome (GOLD analysis project Ga0214919, IMG submission 177994) | Freshwater microbial communities from Lake Lanier, Atlanta, Georgia, United States - LL-1503 | ecosystem: Environmental > Aquatic > Freshwater > Lake | place: USA: Georgia | collected 2015-03-15
TAGTTAATGTTCCTGTTGACGCCAAGGTCAGATTCTTACTGGCACCTAACGTTGTACTTTTATTGATGGTCAATGTACCACTGTCACTTGCAGGCGTTGAATTTCCAATAGTAACATTACCAGTGGTTTGCCCTGCTCCTACAGTTAAACTTCCTGTCGTCGTAGTATCATAAACAGATGGACTGTCGGTCACTGCTGTCGCGGTAATTGTATTTGATTTCAAAGATGTTATTCTTCTATACTTCAATAACACACCATCACCTCCGCTGGAAACTTGAATATAAACAGGAACATTATAATTATCAGGTGTATTAGTTAACGCTCCTGATGAATTCAAATAATAAATAGATCCAACACCAGCGGTTAAGGGAGTATCAATTTGAGTCGATTTCAAAAATTGACCAAATGGGCGGTAAGTAAAGTGATTCGCCGTGGGTATACCTACAGAGGTAACAACACCAATGATATTGACATCGCCAGCTGTTGATGTGACTAAAGTATATACACCGCTACCGTTGAGAGAAATGAAATTACCCCTAAAGAAAGTATGAGAATTCTGTAAGACGGAAATATAGCTACTGAAATAATTTCGGCTATTGAATCGAGCCGTAAGGTCACTAATGAACGTTTGGGATAACGTGAATGTATTGCTGTAGATAGGGACTAAATTGGGAAGACCATTTTCCGCGAGTTCAAAACAGTATCCATTGATACCGTTGGAAGGGCCATGGGTACCTATCGTTGGATCTAAACTATAATTGTAATATTCCACATCTTCAATGACACAATCCAGTGTTTGTAGTCCAGTGTTGACATTACTAATAGAATTGATTCGCCATGATTGCCCGCCAGAATAATTGGAAATCCAGAAATTCACGGCAACATCAGAAACGGTATAATTTTCCGATGCACCTCGGATTTGCTGGGGATAAATTCTCAAACTGCAAGAATATGTATTATCTGAAATTAAAGCAGGATTTTCTATTTTAATCAGGATACATTTGGGTGGTGATGGAGATTGAAACGACATTTTTTTAATAATATAACACATATTTAAAATTAAAAATCTTATGTCATAATAAAAGATGAGTTTCAAAATATCCAATGTCACGCAAAACGAAGCCAACAGAGAATGTGGTATTCTACGTAGTCCATTCGAAGTGGTATCAAGCGCAAAAACCTTGGACCCTTCTATTCCAGTAACCAAGGTTACTCTAAACGGTACTTACACTATTACTTTACCAAATGGTACGGTAGGAGAGCGTAAAGTGATTACAGCCGTAAGTGGCAGTGGTACTGTAACAATTGCATATAATCGAGGTTGGGGTGGAAGTAACACTGTCTCTTTGGGAACTGTTAGTGATACAGTGGAATTTATTGCTACTGTAGAAGGATGGCATAATAACAACTGGATCGATTAAAGTTGATGTGTATTTTTTTATAACTTGTTGTTTATAAAAAATGATTAGATTATACGAGAAAGAGGATAGGAAGGCAATAGAAAACATAGTGTCTTTTGGTCTAAATACAAATTCCAGTTCATTAGCTCATTTATCTGATACACTTGAAAGGGATCTTAATAGATTTGATCGTTATGCTGAAACGAAATGGCCAATGTTCAATGAGCAATATTGGGTCTGTGTCGTTGATGGTGAAGTCATTGGAGGTATTGGAATCACAAAAATCCAACGTCAACCGATGGAATCAAAAGAAATGGTTTGTTTGCATAGACTGTCCATAGATTCTAATTATAGACGGATGGGGTATGCGTCGCTTTTGTTACAATATTTAGAAACGTATGTAAAAAACCAAAAAATACGTCGCATACGGCTAACGACACAAGAAGATTTAATTCCAGCAATTCATTTTTACAATTCTCACGGTTATAAGTGTGTTGGAAAGAAGAAATGGGAAAAATTGGTTTTATTGACATATGAAAAAATAATATAGGATTAATAATAAAAAGAAAGAATGAATACAGAACTAAACTCCCGATTCAGAGGGATAATAAATAACCCGTCTGAGAAAATCAGAAGAGTGGAGACTGTTATTACAAACATGAATTTAGACTTCGGTGATTATAAATGGTCCGCGTCTAATGTTGACTTCAAAGGATGGCTTCGTTGCGACGGTCGAATTTTGCTTCGCAGTGATTACCCTGATCTTTTCAAAGTCATTGGAACTTCCTTTGGAACAACAAACAGTACAAACTTTCGCATTCCTGATAGCACGGGGAAAGTTATCGGTGCTGTTGGAAATGCCGGTAATGATGGTGATGTGAATCATGTATTAGGTGATGTCCAGGGTGCAGAGAATATTACTCTTACAGAGTCTCAAATTCCTTCGCATTTACACACAGGAACAACTGAAGCGAGTAGCACGGGAATTACGTCAAGTGGAACCACAAACAATAGCACGACAAGCGTGAGTGTTAATTCAGACGGATCACATAGTCATACGTATTTCGACGCTTATTTTGCTGAAAATACAAATGGAGGAAGTAATTTTGGTACGAATGCTTCTACGGACGGTGACAATGCATTCAAATGGAGAACTGCAGGAGGAGGCTGGTCAGATTCTCCTTCTGATCTCACGACAAGTACGGCAGGATCACATACTCATGGTATAACAGATCCTGGACACGTCCATAGTTTCACTGCAAATATAACTGACCCAACGCATACGCATACATTTACCACTGAAAATACTGGTGGTGGAGAAAGTCATCCGAATGTACAGCCAACTATCTATGCTGGTAATTTATTCATTTTTGCAAAATATTTTCAGACGAATATCTAATGTCAATCCTCCGTCGCCATTTCTCCATTTATCTGATTAATCAATAAATCCAAATAAGTGCCCAAGAAATCCAAATATCTCATCCATTTCCCCATTTATCTGATTAATCTAATAAATGGAATTAATCCAAATAATCCTCCGTACCCAAGAAAAATCCAAATATCTCATTTCTCCATTTATCAGATTAATCTAATAAATGTAATAAATCCAAGAAATCTTGTTGTTCAGTTTTTACAAAATTCGATATGTCAAATATATCGTCGCGACTTTCGTTTCGCTTGTTGTTAAATAATCGAAACTTGCTATACCTAAATTATTTAAGGTTGCATTGCTTAGTGTGAGTGTACCTGACCCCGCGGAGTCATACTCAATAACACAAGCGGTGTGATTCATAAGCTGTACCATTCGTCGTTTCGTTGGTGTCGCCGTTGTTCCGAAATTCAATCCCCATGACACGATGGATATGGGGTCATTAAAGGCGGCATTCAAATTTGTGATTGTAATGTTAGTATTCGTAGGTCCAGAGAAAGTAAATGTCGCCGTGGAGGAAATATAACTATTGACAACAACTTTGGATAAATATGTCGTTCCTGAATAGTATACATCGATAGTTCCTACCGTTCCTAAATCTCCTTTCGGCCCCGTGTACCCTGTATATCCCGTGTACCCCGTCGCTCCCGTGTTTGACGCGATTCCAGGTGTACCCTGAGGGCCTGTGTACCCTGTATAACCTGTGTACCCCGTCGCGCCGGTGTTGGATGAAGTTCCAGGGTTACCCTGAGGGCCTGTGTACCCTGTATAGCCTGTGTACCCCGTCGCGCCAGAGTTCGAAGCTGACCCCGGCGCGCCAGTGTACCCTGTGTATCCCGTGTAACCAACAGGTCCTTGAGGTCCGACAAATTGTCCAATATTAACCCATGTACTTGGCGCGATGGAGCAGACATAGAGATTACTTCCAATGACCCAAGCATCACCTACCAAAGCATCAACAGGAAGTGCACCTGAATTTGCTTTTGTACCTTTAATACTTATAGTTCCTGGATCAACACCACCAATTTTCGATCCACTTGGTAAACTTAATGTGGAACCCTGGGATGAAATTCTTGCATCTCCAATGTAAACAGTATTAGCATTAACAAATAATTCACTAAAATTATATCCTGTTGCTCCAATGCGTACTGTATTACCCACCGGCATAATACTATTACTAACATAAATATCTCGTACTGGATTTGTGTAACTACCAATATCTGTATTTGTTGTATTCGTGGCGCCAGTAGGACCCGTTGTTCCAATAGGTATCAAAGAACCGGCCATATAGATATTATTGAATGGCGCCCCTGAGCTACCTAAATTCACCTTAGGAACAGATGTTGAAACACCATTCACAGAAACAATGTTATATCCCGCATTACTTCCCGTGGGGATAATATCCTGGTTCAAAAGTCCTGAGAAGTAACCCGTGGGTCCAGTGTAACCAGTGAACCCTGTAAATCCAGTGAAACCAGTGTAACCTGTGAAACCAGTATGACCAGTGTAACCAGTGAAACCAGTGTGTCCTGTGAATCCAGTGTAACCCGTGAATCCTGTATAACCGGTGTACCCCGTGAAACCAGTGTACCCAGTGAAACCAGTGTAACCAGTGTACCCCGTAAATCCAGTGAATCCAGTGTAGCCTGTGAAACCAGTTACTCCAGTGTAACCAGTGTACCCCGTAAATCCAGTGTACCCAGTAAAACCAGTGTATCCTGTATAACCTGTGAATCCAGTGTATCCAGTGAAACCCGTGTATCCAGTGAAACCAGTAAATCCAGTATAACCCGTGTAACCAGTGTATCCAGTGTGTCCTGTGAAACCAGTGTATCCTGTGTACCCACTGTAACCAGTGAAACCAGTATATCCTGTAAAACCAGTGGCTCCCGTGTTAGAAGCTTCACCAGGGGCACCAGTGTAACCAGTGTATCCAGTGTAGCCTGTGTACCCTGTGAATCCAGTGTTTCCTTTTTGTCCCAGGATGCTATATGAGATAAAGACATCTTCACCATTCGCAAAGCTGGCATTAAAGTAATTTGAAGTTGCAGTGATGGTAAACGTATTATCATTATTATCTACAACGTTTGTGACATTTTCCAAAACTAAATGATTTCCATCTTCTGTTATCAAATTTATTAATACTGTCACGTAGGTATACAAACTTTGTAGAATCACCAACCAATAATTGACATTTTCATATTTATCGACTTTATTCAATCGTATTTGAAGAGGTGATAATATTTCAAAGTATTGTGGTGTCAACGATGAATCAGGAGTTGACGAAAAGATATAATTCTTCACTGTCGATTTTCCCATCATTCCCGTGTACCCTGTGTACCCTGTGAAACCAGTCGCACCCGTTTCGCCTGCACCCGTAGAACCTGTCGCACCCGTGAACGTTGCCTCTCCTGGAATTCCTTGCGGTCCCGTGTAACCTGTGTACCCTGTGAAACCTGTGTAACCAGTGAAACCAGTGTATCCAGTATAACCCGTGAAACCAGTACAACCAGTAGCACCGGTTTCAGTAGCCTCTCCTGGTATACCCTGTGTTCCTTGTTCTCCTTGAGGACCAGTGTAACCAGTATAACCAGTGTATCCAGTGAACCCAGTGAAACCAGTGTATCCAGTGAACCCAGTAAATCCCGTGTATCCAGTGAATCCAGTGAAACCAGTGAATCCCGTGTACCCAGTGAAACCAGTAAATCCAGTGTATCCGGTATAACCAGTGAAACCAGTGAATCCAGTGTATCCAGTGAAACCAGTAAATCCAGTGTATCCAGTGTAACCTGAGTAACCAGTTAGACCAGTGTATCCTGTGTATCCAGTGTAACCCGTGTAACCCGTGAATCCTGTTAAACCAGTGTATCCCGTAAATCCTGTAGCACCAGTGTTAGTTGCACTACCCGCAACTCCTTGAGGTCCCGTGTAACCAGTGTAACCTGTGTATCCAGTGTATCCTGTGTAACCTGAATACCCTGTGACTCCCGTAGAACCCGTGTGTCCAAACAAATTAGAAAGAAGTGTAGTATGAACGTGAGAATTGCTCGTTTCACGGAAGTAAAAATTTGCTTGCAATCCTGTTGTATTTCCACTTGGTGTAATTAAGTACAGTTCAATTTTAATCCGTTTTGTTAGATTCGATAATTCAGTTTGGGGAACATAGAGAGATAAATTAATCAAAGTTTTTGCAGTGTCGTAGATTAGTGATTTGACTGAGCTTCCATCAGCAATTAAAGTAGAATTACTACTCCCATCAGCATCAACGATATAAACTTTTGAATAATAGTAGGTATTGATTCCGATCGAGCTTACATCACACCACATATTGAAATCCCACAAACCACCAATAATAACTGTTGATGTCAATGCATTAGGTAAAGTCAAGAAAGAACCTATCAAATGGGCTGTATTATCAGAGCTACCTGAATAATTGTATCTAATGTAAGTGGATCCTCCTTGGTTTGGAACTTCATACAATTCCTCAACTATTGGTGGGGATGATGAGGATACAGTATTGTCAAAAAACAACGTCAATCCACCGGATAAACCATTCTCTCCTTGTGGCCCTGTGTATCCAGTGTATCCCGTGTATCCTGTGTAACCTGTGTATCCTGTGTAACCCGTGTATCCAGTGTAACCAGTTCTTCCCGTGAAACCAGTGACTCCTGTATATCCTGTGTAACCCGTGTATCCAGTGTAACCCGTTCGTCCCGTGAAACCAGTGACTCCTGTGTATCCCGTATATCCTGTGTAACCAGTGAATCCTGTAAAACCAGTGAAACCAGTAACTCCTGTGTACCCTGTGTATCCTGTGTATCCTGTCGCCGGAGCATTCACGTTGTAGGTCAATTCCTTCGTATCCACATTATATCCCACATAGTTTGTTGTGGTTGTATCTGCTCTTATAGGATTGACATAGAAACCTTGATTGTCGACAGAAGGACCAGTAGGAGAAGCATTGATGATAATAGAGTAACCGGCTTGATTGGTAGCACCCGCAACGTTCCCCAGGGCAACGGCGTAATCCCCCTGGTTAGTGTACCCCGCCTTGTAGCCGATTGCCACACTATTATCCGATTGGTTGTCCCTACCAGCTTGGTACCCCACCGATATAGAGTTAGACCCGTTGTAGAGACTTGTCACATTAGATTCTATGTCATATCCAACAGAACTAAACAATGAAATTACCGTCCAGCTTATACCGTTTCGGGAGAAAGCAGATGTATTCGTACCAGAACCAACAGCGTAGAAATAAGGACTTACAAACTTAATAGCATTACAAGAGGTTGAGAAAATATTTGTACCACCTCTTCCCGTAAAGGTAATACCATCCGATGATGTGGCGAATCTATGCGTTGTTCCGAGTCCTGTGACGAGATAAGTACTATTACCAATAGCAATGTCATTAGCTTGAGTAAAAATGGAACTATTTTTTATACTACTTGTTGTTAGATTACTACTTATACTTGATGTAGATAAAATTTGACCTGGTGTACTATCTCTATAAAATGTAGTAAAATAATTATAATAAGTTGCGTACTGAGATAGATAACCATATCCATAGATATAATAGAAAGACCACCCGCCACCGCTTATAGTCGGAAGAACTAAACTATTTTGATAAATATAATCCAATCTTAATGTTGTAGTGATTTCGCATGTAAACCCTGGAATATCAATCAATGCACCATAAGTGTCTAATATTGCAGATGTATATATAAGAACATTGTTTTTGTAGAACTTAACAAGATATTGAAACGTACATGGATATTGGTCGTATCTTTGATAAGCAGGATCAAATTTTCTGGCAAGGCCACTTAGTTGAGCACCAATTGTAACTTTTGATACTATTGTTGGACTAATAGTGTAACTTATAGAAGCTAAAACCGAATTGACAGCAGGTTCTGTTGATAGCGGTGATGTTTGAAAATCATTCATAACAGCTCTGTAGCTTGTATCACTAAGATTGAGAAGATTATAATTTCCAACCATGAAATAGGAACCATTATTGTATAATACATTAAACTTACTTGAGGAACCACTCAATATAATCAAAGTCCAAGTAATACCGTCCGCACTTGTAGCAACTTGTAAATTGTCACTTGCAAAATAATTTCCGTTAGCAAAACCTAATCCAATTATAGTATTTGCCAAAGTATGTGTACGTGCTGTGAAGGTTAACCCATCGTCTGCTGATGTCATCAACGTATTGGTTCCTGTTCCCGCGATAACCCATAAGTTATTACCATATACGACACACTTTCCTGCGGTTGAAAATAAAGTTGCGCCGTAACCTATCCAGTTCACAGCATTGTCACCACTTCGCGCGACTGTATTGGTTCCTGAACCAACGGCTATCCAGGTCTTATTATTAGAAGCGACTGCATTTCCTTGTGTGGAAAAAATACTTGTTCCAAGTCCTGCCCATGAGACACCATCACTACATGTCAAAATTGTATCAGTCGAAGCACCCACGGTTACAAATTTCTTGACATCAGAAACACCTAAATATCCAGCCTCATAACCGATTTGGACACTACCTGAGCCCTGATTGGCATACCCTGCCCGCACACCCAGGGCTACAGATGCATAGGACTGTCCGGTGAAACCCGCGTAACTACCAATCGCCACGGAATCATTACTCTGGTTGAACGCACCACTACTGAAACCGATACTCACGGAATTTGTGGACTGGTTTTGGTACCCTGCACGGTAACCGATTGCCGTTGTGTTGGATTTGGCATTAACAGTTAATAGATTATTACTTCCGACATTATTACCGTATGATGTAAACACTGAAGAACCTCTCCCTCCCCAATTGATACCATCTAAACTGTAGGCAACTGTGTTATTTCCAGAACCGGTGGCAATGAATCGATTCCTGTTAAATGTCACACCCTTACCAATAGTAAAAATAGTTGTGCCTAATCCGTACCACGATATCGTGTCATAACTGTAAGCAATACTATTTCTCCCGTCACCCATTGCAACCCAAATACCTTCACCGTTAGTATTTGTTCCATAAGCAACATCGTATGCTCCAGTTTTAAAAGGAACGTTAAACGAAGTCCACGTAATACCATCCGTAGAAGAATACATATCATTATCTCCCGTGATATAGAATTTGTCATTCGCCCATTTAACACTGTAACCGATATTAAACAATGTTTTGCCTAATCCGTTCCAGACAGACCCGTTACTACTCCAAGCCAATGAATGAGACTTTCCTTTACCAACAGCAACCCACTTATTACTGCCATTGTAAGCAATACTACTACAAAAGCTTGTAAATATAGAACTTCCCATTCCTGTCCAAGTTTCTGAATTAGTAGACGATGCCATAGTATCATATGGTACCTCCAATGTATTTCTAATTCTATACGATCCATAAACAGATGTAAAAACTACAATACCATTCACAGTCCAATTTATTCCATTAGAACTATAAACGACTGTTTGACCTGATAGAACCACAAATATCCCATCATATGCATTCCAACAAATACCATAACCACCGCTAATTGGTTTTCCAAGTCCAATCCAATTTCTTCCATTGTCCACGCTATATAATACTGTATTTGATGCCGGTACAGTGCTTCCTGGAATCACTGCCGTGTCACTTCCAACGGCAACCCATTTATCCTCACCGTATGTTGCTTCATAAATATTAATTAATGATGGTTTTGTTGAAACAATAAAATTGATACCATTTGTGCTATAATTTAAAGCGCGATTTATCCAAACACCATTACTGTAAAAAACGGATCTAAAATCGGTATAGTAAGTTTCACTTAATAGAGTCCATGTGATTAAATCGGAACTGTAATAACTTCCCCCGCCGTATTGTCCAGTTACGTAGAAATATCCACCAGCAAAACTTACAAAAGCGTAGTTATTGTTTACAGTAGAAGGAGGTGAAGATATTAAAGTCCATGTTATCGCATCTGTACTTTTTGCCATACCAGAACCACCTCCTCCAGCAAGCCACAGATTTGTACCGTTTGTACAAAGACTTTCTACTGCAAAAAGAGTGTTTGAAAATAACCAAGTGTTTCCTGAATCGGTGGAATATGATATATAATAATTGATTCCTGAAATAAGTTTCTGTTTACTAATAGCCCATGTTTTTGTACTATAAGAATATGCTAAAATACCTGAACCATCAGAATTGACAACCGTCCAATTGATTCCATTAGTCGATTTGTAGATACCATTATATGCGGCTGTCAAATAATAATTGTCAGGAGAACCTCCAGCAATGTACAAGTTTGAGTTATTTGATTCAATACCATAACCTTTACTTATAAGTGCTCCTCTTCCTGTCCATGATGATAAATTAGGTGTTGTTACTATAGAATTATTACTTCCTTCTCCAACAAATACATAGTTTCCACCGGTTTTATACATCACATCTCTTCCGATGGAAAATAGTGTCGTGCCAAGACCGGTGTATCCAGTTGAACCATTGCTTGAGTAAGCAATCGTATTTGTTCCGCTTCCCAGAACAAAAAACAAACTATTCAAATATTTCACATTATTACCAATTGTCATAATAGTCGTCGCAAGTCCTGTCCACGTCACGGCATCCGTACTATAGGATATACTATTTGTTCCTTCTCCCGCCGCCACCCACGTAGTTCCGCTATAAGCAACACCATTACCGGATACAGAGAATATCGTCGTGCCTAATGCTGACCAGGACAAACCATCGGATGTTGTAACCACTGTATTTGTCCCTGACCCAACCGCTACAAACTTACCACCACCATAAGCAATATTATTCGCATTTGTTGAAAAAGTAATCGGAACACGAACCGTCCATGTTGTTGTACCATCAGTTGAACTAATCACAGTGTTCTTTCCAGTACCAACAGCTACCCACGTATTGGTTCCATTGAAGGCAACATTGTATCCCATATAAGTAAATAGTGTATTACCTAAACCGGTGAAGGTGGAACCGTTGTCAGTGGAGTAAGCCAAGGTATTCGTTCCAATTCCGGCGGCTGTCCATATATTATTGTTGGAATACAAAATACCATTGACTTTTCCAGAGAAAACAGTGCTACCAGATGTGAATGTAGTTCCGTTCGTTGATATGACCATGGTGTTGTCTTGATATGTTACTTCGCTTGAGTGAGCACCTGCCCTTTTTTCATCTATGGAGGGTGTCACCAAAGAAAATGATGTCCAATTCAAACCATCGTAAGAGTAGTAACCATTGGTTAATCCGTATACAGTCCACTTTGATGATGTTTTATCATAAAATATATCAACAAGTGTGTCTCCTGTGCCAATTTTCTGTCCAATCCATGTAATTCCGTTAGAACTATATGCGAAATTATTATAACTTTGCGTAACTGTTGACGTTCCAACAGCGGCAAAAATGACACCGTTAAATTTGATGACGTACGTAGTACCTAATACATAATTGCAGTAATTCCATGTTGTCGCATT
>Ga0214919_10011078_pt1 | contig 11285 bp, 12 predicted proteins | sample LL1503_MetaG_FD_177994 | JGI IMG/M metagenome (GOLD analysis project Ga0214919, IMG submission 177994) | Freshwater microbial communities from Lake Lanier, Atlanta, Georgia, United States - LL-1503 | ecosystem: Environmental > Aquatic > Freshwater > Lake | place: USA: Georgia | collected...
CATTGACTGATTACGCAGAATGGAACCTCTCCGAGATGCTCACGGCTTGAGCACTTCTATATGGGTATAAAGTACCTTAATGGTGTGTCACCCTGCGAAGTGTGCGTCGTACCATCCCCAATCACACTTGATTAGTTTTTCGATTGCCTCTTCCATAGACGACACCTTTACTTCTTCGTAAAATGGTGCTGAATATGCAATCGGATCTGATGCCTCTATTCCATATAGTTCGCCACTTATTATGCAGTGCACGCGCAGTTTGCGAAACGCCTCACCAACGCCAATCCATTCCTCCGGAGTGATTTCGGTGGATGCTAATTCTTCAGTGTGTGAGTGTTCGACTGTTTCTTCTCCTTCCGAACTGGTAATCACTAACCAACGTTCACGAGTCTGTGTGAGGAACTTGACTAGACGGTCTATTTTCTCATCGTTGACGTGACCATGTCCGAAGTAATGCGTAAATACTTTCTGCACGTTTTCATGTGTGATGGTGTCTGAAGTGAGGAGAAGAAGAAGATCGGGAATTTCGGGGAGATATTCGTGTAGTGCGATGCGTCCCCACACAATGCCCACCGGGTTTAGTCGATCAAGAAAATCGTCGAGGACCACGGTTAACCATGGGTGCATTGGGATACAACAGTATTTGTCGGGTGGGGTGTTGGATTTCATCTTGTCCCCCGTTGTTCTATGGAATTTCTTGTTCTTGCCCATATTTCTTATTTACTTTTCTTGGATTCTGTTTTTGCGTTCTGTGCCCAGGCATTCAGGGTCATGCGGTGCCATGCAGTGATGTCCTCATAGGTTTCGCCACCCCAGGTGTATCCGCCGGCAAGGGCGAAGATGGCTGGAGTGGTGTCTATGAATTCACGTACTGCGCGTTCGCGGTAGCTGACTACATCTTCTGAGACTCCGTCATTGATGGGGTCCATTCCGGCGTTGTAGATGACAAAGTCAAACGGCTTGAGAGTCTTTGCGTATTCAAGGGCTTCGCGAATTGATTGACGATAGTCCTCAACGTCGGAATAGGTGAGAATACTTTCGCCAGTAGGTTCCCATGTATCAAGACGGGATGTGGTGACGTCAATCTGCACAAGGTTTTCTGTCATTGATCTCTGGGCAATGTTCCAGGTTCCACCGCCCGAGTGGGCATCGAAGTCCAGAACAAGAACTCGGTTCACGTTCAGTGCCGTCACTGCGTAGAGTGCTGCTGCTGCCAAGCCGTTGAACGTGCAGAATCCTGCACCGTTTCCGAAACTTGCATGATGCAACCCGGAAGACAAACTGCCGGCTGTGCAGTTATTGGTGAGTGCTTCATGCGTTGCTGCAATGAGACCCGCGGTATGGGCAACTGCCATTGGGTAGAGATTCGGGCCCCATGAGAATCCTTGCGAGGTTGCAAGATGACGTGGTTCTCCCGTGCGAACGGCGTTGACATAGTTCTGGTCGTGAATCTTGTTGATGTATTCAATGGCAAGAGCCGTGTATTGATCTGGGTCTACCAATTCGAGTCCACGGATGGGATCAACCAGAAGGTCTTCTGCGATGTGCTTCGCCTTTTGCGTAGTTTCAGACTGGTGTTCTGATCCGGCGTATGTGTCGTTGTAGAAGGTTTTCATGGTGTTGGTCCTCTTTCTTGTGTGGGCGGTGCGCTTGTCATTGGCGCTTGTTGAATATGGGTATGTTCTACCAGAAAGGTGTGTCACACCCTTTTGGTAACTTCTACCCATATAGAGCTGACCGAGACATATTGGTTTCTCTAGTTGGTTCAACACAGGGTTGAGCCACTGTCCGAAAGGTGTCCCATGTCCACACAATCTTCTTCCCTGAAGCGTCCGGTACGTCCTGAGTCACCACATCTCATGTGGAGACAGATCTGTTCAGTGTCTGAATCACTGGCAGTCAGTGGTGATCTTCCTTCCAACAGAGTCAAAGCTCTCGAGCAATTGCGTCTCTGGGAAGAGGCGGGGATCACAGACGTCTTCGACATGCGCGAAGAAGCAAACGACACAGAGTTCATTCACAAGAACTCTTCGATCACTAGTCACTGGTATGGCGTAGACGACGATGGCGGCAAGAAAGACGATGAGTGGTTCCAGGGCATGTGCGAGAGAGCGCGCATCATTCTGAATGACACCACGCGTCCGCGGCGCATCCTGGTGCATTGTCACATGGGTGTGAACCGTGGACCTTCTGCATTGTTTGCGATCATGTTGGCAACTGGTTGGGAATCTCTCAATGCGTTGCGCGCTATTCGTGATGCGAGACCTATCGCGGGAATCATCTATGCACCTGACGCGATCAGTTGGTGGGCACGTGAACAGAGTCATGATTCTGGAGTAGTTGTAGAAATGGTGAACGAGGTTGAAGCGTGGTTGGATCGAAACCCACTTGATCTGTACTACGTGATTCGGTCAATCGGCAATAGAAGGGCGATATAAGGTTTCAACATGGGTTTAGGAATGTATTTGTACTTTCGTCACCGGGCTAAGACCCAACGAAGAAAGTACGAACAGCAATTTGATGAACTGAACGAACGCAATAGCGGGTCGCCATTCTGCTGCGACTGCTGTGATTATTGCGGTGATTGCACGCTCGCTGATCTCTGTGTTTCCTGCCACGGCGACTACCTCTAAAGGATCAGCCATTCAAGACTCAACCGAGTTCCTTCGCCATGCCTCCTCATAGTGGATCATCTGGTTCTTCGTCGCCGAACAGGTCACCGAAGTCGACGTCGTTGAAGAATCCTGCTTGGAATTGGTTGAGGGTATCTGGGTCGTTTGTTGTTGGCCACGCATTCCACTCGCCAACTACTCGAATAACACCTTCGAGGATCACGATAAGAGCCAGTCGGTCTGCTCTACGGAATTGTCGAGCGTGAAGGATCTGTAAGGCGTGAAAGGCAGCGGCCGCGTGACTTTTAGACAGGTGTGGCAGAGCCAGTTCGACGTAGGCGAGCGTGCGGCGTGCGAGGCGCCGACCCATTCGCCAAGCATCGAGCAACTTGTCACCGTCTGACGGTTTCATTTCTCGACGAACTTTCGAGGCTGATCGGTGTCGTGTTGTTGTAAGACCTTCGTCGAAGTTCTGCAGTGCGCCAAGTTGGGCAACGTTGGCAGGGGCTTCACGGATGAGTTCCCGAAGATTGGGTAGTGACTCCAGAAGGTTTCGAGAAAGCCATCCTGATTTTGTAATCGAGACTGGTAGGCCTGGGAGGTCAATTGATACCCGCACTGCGACCCACTGAACTCCTTCCTCATCGATGGAATGGGCAAAGGGGAGCACTTCGCAGAGGAGGCTCTCGTCAATCGGAATTTCGAAATCGACAATTTCCAACTCTTGAACTCGCCGTATTGAAGTCGTGCGTGGAGTGATCGGACAACCATCCGGTGGTTGTGGTTTGCCATTCGGCTTCATCAGATCACCGCCAGTCTCTGATCGACAAGGAAACTCTCAACCACTCGGCGGCGAACTGGATCGGCGGCACCGTTGGCGTATCCCTTCCATTGCACAATTCGTCCGTTTGACGGGCGAACCTCAATCAGTTCCACTGGTTTTCCATCAACTTCAATACCGAACAGACGGCATGCATCTGATTTCACCCGAGCGACATATCCTGATGCGCAGTTTTGCAAGTGACTGGCGTATCTATCGCACTGCCCCCGACTCTTGATAGGTCGAAGAGTCGTGTTGACTAGGCCTGGAATTGGAGTAACGACTTCAAGTGCATGAAGATCGACTTCTTCAATTGCATTGATGTCGATGTCTTCAAAGTCTTGGCGAGGTGCGCGCAGTGCTTCAATGATGAGTTGTCGTGTCTCAGGAGTTAGTTGATGTCCATTGGTCTCAAGTTGTCCCGCAAGCCCCAAAACCCAACTTCCAGTATTGCGTCGGCCCGCAACGCGAATTGCTCGTGCGCCCACGTACAAATCACCGGCGGTTTCTTCCTCGGCTTCGAGACGGGCGACGAGGAAGTTGATCACTTGTTGAACTTCGCCGAGGTCTAGCAGGGTGGCCAACGCGACAGCACGCGCATGGTTTTGCCATGCGTAATCATCAAGAAGGACTTGCGCGGCCACACGTGCCACACGTTCATGGTTCTCTGGTCGTGGCCAGATTCGGCGTAATTCGACAACTGCATGCGTGAGTTCGAATCTGTGCATTGTCGATGCGGCCACTCGTGGATCGGTCGCAAGCAGGAGGTCGGCGGCACTCATGCCTCACCCCGCAATCTTGCGTCAAGATCGACAAGGTTAGAAACATCCACATTCGCGGCGGCCGCTCTAATGAGTCCCGCAGGAAATGTCGGGTTACTCGGGATGAAGGCGGTCAGGAGAACCGGAATTCCAGTGTTCTGATGATCGACAATGACGAGAACAATTCCAGTTTTAACGATTTCAGTTCGTTTTGATTTGAATCCAGCGGCATGCAGGGCAGTTGCTTTTGGGTCGGCAGCGATGACATGCCAATCGTGCCAAACTTCGGGGCAGAGAAATCCGCGAGCCAGGAGGCATTGCTCTTTCGCGCGAAAGTAGGGATGCGTTCCGCAGAACGCAAGGGAAGATGAAGCCATAGAGGCCTCCTTTTCTATATATAGCCCATAACGGGCCTGAATTTTTGGGTCGCCCGACCTGAAATGACCGAGCGCAAAAGACGATAGCGTCCTTGGTGCCTCACTACAACTTGGTAGCAAAATAATGTGGTGGTGCCGTTTTGTTGGACACCTTGTGGTATGGTGGTGTCATGGACCAGAAGAATCAATCCAGGCGTGCGTTGTCAGTTCGGCTCTCCGAGCCTCTCGCCCAGAAACTCGAAGCGATGTCGGAAGTGCGAGGACTGCCGATGAATACCGTCATTTCCGACCTGATAGCAGAGGCCGCTGGGTTTCCAGAGCTTGCTCCGAGTGTCCGCCCACAAGATGTCCCGGCCCAGATTGCGCTCGATGCATGTCGATTCGGACCGAGCTCTGTTGGAGCCCTAAAAGGCATTGCGAAACATCTTTCCAATCAGAATCTCACTAGATTATCGGCCGTTGTCTATACGGCAGCTGCAAGGGTGATTGCAAACGACCCTGACCCGGAGCAGGGCGGTAATGAACGCGCTAGCTCGGAACTCACTACAACGGCACGTTTAGTCAAATCTACGCGAAACCATGAGTTGAGCATTGCACTGCTTCGCGAAGCCACGGCTCTTGACGCCAAGAATCGTGTTGCTGAAAATCTCCTTGGTCAGTGGCTTGTGGGATCTGCACAACATGATGAGAACATTGAAAAGTACAAAGAAGCGATGTCGCTGCTGGTGAATCTCGTCGAGTATGACTCACATGCAGAGCTCTTCTACGGACTCGCGGCTCTTGCCATCGCCGATGACAATAGTGATAAGACTGCTCGCTCAAGCGCGCTCGAAAACATTGCTCGAGCTCTGCGGCGTTGGGCGTTTGGTTCAAAGGACAATCAAGAGCGTCGAAAGTGGATTCTCCAGATTCGACACCTGCAGCAACAAAAAGCAAATCATCTTGTTCAAGATCTCGTGGACTTCGCCAACTCGAATGCAGGTTGGGACCCGATTTCGATGAAGGACATTTCTGGATGACTCGTGATGAACTTCTTAATCAGTTAGTCAGCATTTGGGATTCGTGCGCTGTGATCGGTGACGATCAATCAACATTTCTCTACAAGTTGGCCAACCGTGAAGTTGAAGATTTGCAATTAGTGGATGGTCGAATTCACTTCACATTGGAGCGTCATGGTGGGGTGGTGCGTGGATCATCATTTGCAGAATTGCATCACTGGGTTGTAAACCTAAAAACTAGGACGAAGTGGATTGAAGGAAACTCTAAAAGACGTCTAGTGCCGACGTCATCAAAGATTGACATCGCAGAGTTAGTAAGCCGAATATCACTTGCAGTTGAACAACGTGATCCAGATGTAGTCGCTGAATTATCTGATGGGGTATTGCAGGTAAAAATAGCTCAGCTGATTCCTGATAGTGGTCCTCGTCAGACTGTCACCGACCGAAGGAAGCGTGCGAGAAATGCGTTGGCGATTGAGCTCGCTAAGCGAGGCCTACAGGTCTCACCGAAGTGGATTGTTCGAAAAAACTCATGATTTGAAGTCGCTCTATGGGAAACATTGCATTTTGCATCGGGTTTTTGTTCCAACGGCGGATGCAGTTCAACAACTCTGACAAAACCTTGGTTATGTAGGGCTAGATCCTTAATGCAATGCACAAACTCTTGTTGAGGCCTGTATCCATCATTTGGGCAAAGATTGAAGGCGTATTGTCCCATTTGTTGGTCAGTGTTCTTTAGGATTTATGTGGAACCTTCTTGCCCCTGAGACAATTCCGTAAAGCAACTTCCCGCGCGCATGTCACGCGCGCACACACCCGGCTTGTCAAGTCTTTCTTGTTTATCAATTGCAGTAAGGGTCTGCGAGGGGTCGAGGAGGGCACTTTGACAGGGGGTGGGTGTAGAGATTCCGGCCATGGAAAAAAACACCCACACCAAATTGTTCATCGTTGAGTCACCTATCAAAGTAAAAACCATAGAAAAGTTTCTGGGTGGTGATTACATCATTCGTGCTTCTGTTGGTCATATTGCAGACATACCGGAACGTACGGGCACTGTTGATGTCAGTAATGCATTTGCTGCTGCTTACGAACTGACGCCGAAGGGCAAAGAGATCATCAGCCAATTGAAGAAGGACATGAAGGAGTGCAGTGAGATCATCATTGCAACAGACGCAGATAGAGAAGGTGAGCTGATTGCAGCGCACCTGGTTGAATTCTTAGAGCCAAAGGTTCCTGTGAAGCGCATTGATTTCCATGCGGTTACTAAGGACGCCATCGAGGCAGCCATGCTGGCACCACGTGAGATTGACTACAACTTGGTTGAGGCTGCACGTACTCGTCGCATTCTTGATCGCTTGTTCGGGTTCGAGGTGTCGGGAGTTACACGCCAGAAGGTTCGCGGCAATACAACTGCTGGCAGAGTGCAAAGCCCAGCATTGCGCTTAGTAGTGGAACGTGAGCTTGAGCGGTTAGATCATGTGAGTGCCATATATATGGACGTAGTGGTGAACAGCGAGACAGCACCATCGTTTCGTGCCGCGTTGATAGAGGTAGCGGGCAAGAAGATCGCAACGGGTGCTGACTTTGATGCATCAGGCGTGCTGGTCAATGACGTGACAGTGGTTGATGCGATAACTGCGCAGCACATAGCTGCGGTGTTGAGTGAGCCATCAGCAACATTGGCCGTGTCTGACATTGCGGAGAAGGCAGCGACTCGACAGCCGCAGCCGCCGTTTGTGTTGAGCAGCCTGTATCAAGAGGCAGGGAATAGGTTGAGCATGAGCGTCGCTGAAGCGCGCACTATCAGCCAGCAATTGTTTGACCTTGGCCTTATTACATACCCCCGCACAGATAACCCAGTGCATGATGTGGCAAGTCGTCATGACATTCGCAATGCAATAGCTGCAGAGTTTGGCGCAGACATGGTGGCTCCGTTCCATCGGTATGCAACACACAAGGGCAAACACACTCAAGGTGCTCACGAAGCAATTCGTCCTACATATATGAAGGTGCAAGCACCAAACGGATTGAGCCCGCGACAGATGGCGATGTATCGCATGATCTGGCAGCGCACCATGGCAAGCCAGATGATTGAGGCAAAGGGTTCCACTGTGACTGTTTGTTTAGTCGGCGCAGACTCCGGCAGTGAATGGACCTTCTCAGCTTCTGGCACCACCTACACACAGCAAGGCTTTCGCGCTGTGTATGCACCGAGCAATGAAGAAGACGATGCAGGGTCTCCGTTCCCGGTTCTTGCAGTGGGGGATGCTGTGCCTGTTCGAGATGCAGAAGCAAAGGAACATCACACGTTGCCACCTGCTCGTTTCACAGAGGCATCGTTGGTGAAGGAACTGGAACGTCTGGATATTGGGCGTCCGTCTACGTATGCGTCGATCATTGCCAAGTTGCGTGACAGGTATGTATGGAGCAAGAAAGGCGAGCGTGCGTTGATTCCTACTATCACGGCGTTTGCAGTGCATCGTTTGCTGATGGGCAGCTTTGCGTCGTTGCTTGATTATGAATTCACACGAGGAATGGAAGAGCAGCTCGACTTGGTGTCGCAGGATGCGTCGTTGAAGACGGTCACGTTGTCTGACTTCTTCTTTGGTGACGGGGCAGATAACCCTGGTTTACAGACGTTGGTGTCAGATGCGATCGACAATGTGGAAGGCCGCGACATGTTTGCGTTGACGCTTGGCACTCACCCAGAGACCGGTGATGTGATCACGGTGCGAGCAGGGAAGTTGTTTAAGAAGTCGTTTAGTCCGTATGTGGAGTGTGGGACTCTGAAGAAGGCGTTGCCTGACGAAACGGCATTCGATGACTTCACCACTGAGAAGTTGTTGGCGTTACTGTCGGCCAGTGGGCCAACGTTGTTGGGTGAGTACTTGGGAGCGCCTGTGTTTCTGCGAGTCGGGGCCAACGGAACCTTCTTCCAGCATGGGGAGAAAGGTTCCTTGCCAGAAGGCGCAACCAAGCCCCGAACGGCTGGATTGTTGAAATCAATGAACCCTGACACACCCTCTTTGCAAGATGCCATCCAGATGTTGGAGTTGCCTCGTGTTGTTGGTGTTGATGCCACCACTGGGGAAATCATTCACGGCCTATATGGCAAGTTCGGGGCATACCTGCAACGTGGAGACGACACCCGTTCTCTGAAAGACGAGGAGCGACTATTCACCATTACAAGTGAAGAAGCTATTGAGATTCTGAACACACCAAAGAAGCCGCGCCGTGCGCCGGGTAAAAAGTCGACAACTACCAAGAGGAAGAAATAACCATGATGAAAACAGAGATAACTCCGGAAGAGATCGTGTCGCTATTGCAAAACGAGGGCTACCGGGCAGTGTGTGAACCGTGCGATATCAATTTGACTATTTATTCTGCATCACAAGGATTCGCTTGGGAAATATTTGTAGGGGTCACAGATGAAAGTGAAGCGTCTGATTTTCTGATCTTTTCTCACTCGCGTTCCGTGAGTCCGGTTCTATTTCCAGTTGGAAGAATCTGTAACGAGTTCAATACCATCAGCCCGGACGGGGTTGCCACGTTTTCAATGGATGACAATCAGGATCTCACTGAAGAAATCATGATTTCTTTGAACTTCTCCGTTTCGTTACGAGGAGGAGTTGCTGAAGAATGGCTGGAGATTGCTGTCTCGCGTTGGGAAATGATCTTGGAGATTTTCGACAAGAAGGTCCGCGAATGCGAAGAAGCCTGCTCAAAAGACGACCCGTTCTAATGGTGTTTCTCCCATGCACCCCCGCTGTCTATTGCTGCCTGGGTTGAGTACTCTCTACTTCTCTCACAAGACGGTTTGTGTGCCGCTGACGAAAGTTGATTCGTGGCCCTGGCGTGTTGCAGCAGTAAAGGCAGCAACCGTAAGGCTTTTAGAAATTGATTAACAGCCTTTTGGTATGTTTCAACATCTTCCAGTAAGCAAACTCATAGAAAGATTCTTGTTCATGTTGAAAATAATGGCGGCTCTTACGCTCGTGGCATCACCTCTATTCGTGGCAACCCAGATAGACGCAACTGCGTGTGATGAATCGAATGCGAAAATGGTGGCGGATGCGATTACGCCAACCTCTATTAGTATCTATGGCATCGATATAGGTCATGATGCCATGCAGAACTTATGGGACATAGTCGCAGCTCCGCCTCCAGTTCCACACAACTTAATTGGCATCGCTATTGCAAAAGAACAGAATTGGTCGAACGATTGCAGTTATCCGGGAATTGGAATTGGTGCTGGTTCAGGCAACAACCTGGATGATCGAAATGTCACTTTATGGATATGGGCTGTAAACGTAGATCTTGTCCGCGCCAGGGCAACCGTGTACGCACTTGCAGGTGTCGCAGCTGAGGCTCCTACAACCACAACGTCTACTGCACCCACCACGACAACCACCACGACGGCTCCACCAACCACGACGGCTCCACCAACCTCGGCGCCCACCACCACAACTTCAGAGCCCATTGATGATCCAGTGACTACAGCTTCTAGTACGGTGCCATTTGATTCTCAAACTGTCTTAGCAGCAAGTTCTGCCATTCCAACAACAGTTGCTATTCAGACAGAAACTGTCGTAATTGGAAAAACTATTCCGGTTGAGCCTTCTGCTGTTCGAGAAGTCATTCGACCCGATGAGAAGTCATCAGCAACGGGTTTGGCCTCAGGCGCAAAGCAGAAACTGAAAGGTTGCGGAGTGAAGAAGTCGTCTACCTGTCAGGTCAAAAATATTCGTAGGCAAGTGATAAAGAGTCCGTCCATTCTCAAAAACCGCCCGAAAACACCGATAAATTCATTGCCTAAATTCAGGAATGGAAACGCAAGTCAGTCGCTTGTGAATTCAAAAACTAAATAGTTGTTTTATGGAATCCATTGAAAACATTGGCTAATCTGGCCAAAAAAGGGCCATGTGCTATAGTAATGATCCCCCTGAATTCGCGTCATGCGCGCGGATCCATTTCACCAACTAGGAGAGCAGCACCTTTGACACCCACCACGATGCCAATCGACACATCCACCCTTACCCACAAGCAGAAACAAGCTGCTGTGGGAGCCCTGATCGGGGCAGCCGTCGGAGACGCACTCGGAGCACCTTTCGAGTTCAAGCCAGGCGGTACGTATAAGAAGCGTTTCCCTCAAGCAGTTGTGGGCGGCACAGGAGAAATGATTGGTGGTGGGGCGTTTGGTTGGGCTCCCGGTGAGTTCACCGATGACACGCAAATGGCCATGGCGTTAGCCGAGGCGATTCTTGCTGAAGGTGGAGAGTTCAATCCTGAGCGAGTGTGGGATCACTTCGTTGCGTGGACAGGTCAAGCATCTGACATTGGAAACACCACCAGTGCGTCATTGCGAGGTTCTGATTTTCGTACCGCAGCGAAACTGGCACACGAAAGACTCGGATACTCCGATAGCAATGGTTCGTTGATGCGTATTGCTCCAATTGGAATCGCTGGTGTTCGTTGGGGTCAAGCAAAGACAATGCAGATTGCACAGGATCAGTCAGCGCTGACTCATCACGACTTAGCTGCATGCTGGTCATCTGCGGTGGCTGCTGAGTTGATTCGTCATCTGATTCTTGGTGGAACGCTGGAGAGCGCAGTTGACTCGATTGTTAACAAGATTCAGCCGGCCTATAAAGCCATCTTCGAAACAATCTTGGCTGATGATTGGAATCCGACGGACTGGGCAGAGCACAGCAACGGCA
>Ga0214919_10011079_pt1 | contig 11285 bp, 11 predicted proteins | sample LL1503_MetaG_FD_177994 | JGI IMG/M metagenome (GOLD analysis project Ga0214919, IMG submission 177994) | Freshwater microbial communities from Lake Lanier, Atlanta, Georgia, United States - LL-1503 | ecosystem: Environmental > Aquatic > Freshwater > Lake | place: USA: Georgia | collected...
TGAACTCTTTGCTGTTCACGGATTGAATTTATAAACAGTATTGTTTATTAAGTCAAGGCGCAAGCATTCGGATGTCTGCGCTTCGATCTCTTTTGCGACTCTCGGTGATTCACTTATAGAAAGATGAGAATGACTGGAAAGCCGCGCCGTTATTGGCTTTCCAGCCGACGTGCGAATTAGCCACTTCGCCTAAGCCTTGACCCCGTACTCCGCCCGCGCCTGCTCCACGCGCGGCAATGCCTTGCCAATCCCGCCCCTTGCCAGTTCCAGGTCGTAATCGGCCTGCAAGCCCGGCCAGAAGCCCTCGGACGTTCCGAAAAAAGCCGCCAGCCGCAAAGCCGTGTCTGCCGTGATGCTGCGTTTGCCCGGTACGATTTCATTGCCGCGGCGCGGCGGCACGTCGAGGGCGCGGGCGAGTGCGTTCTGGCTGATCGCCATCGGCTTGAGGAGCTCCTCGAGCAGGACTTCGCCAGGATGGATGTTGGATAGCTTTTTCATGATCGTTATTCAGGGATAACTATAAGCTTACGCGTTATAGTGCATCAAGCTAGGTGAACCCAGAGAACGAGGCGGTGGATGCAAATAAAGGCGAACGACAGGGCGGGCATGATACCGGGCATCATCGTCGGCGCATCCGTTGCGGCGATGGCCCTCAGCGCGCGCTGGTTGCCGGCGCAAGTGTCATGGCACTTTGATTTTTCCGGTGCGCCGAACGCCTTTGTCAGCCGCGGCGTTTATTTGACGCTGATGATGGCGCTTGCCGTGGCTGCGGCCGTGTCGGTGCGCTTCGGCCTGCTCGCCTGGGTTCGCGGCAGGTTCGAGGTGCTGCCCATTCCCAATCGCAGCTACCAGCTTGCGCCCGAGCGACGCGACGCAACGCTGGCTTATTTGGTGCGCCAGACCGCCTGGATCGCGGCCACCTTTGCCCTGTTCGTTTTGCTCGTCCACCTGTTTAATATCCGCTGCAACCGCCTCACCCCGGCGCACCAGGCGCCCGATGAGCTGGTGTGCTTAATGGCGGGCATGCTGGTCGTGTGCCTGCTGTGGGTCGCGCGCATTGCCTGGCATTTCCGCCGGCCCGGACAGGCGCGACAGACCGGGACCTGAGGTGTTTTACCTATAAGCGGCGCACCTTGTAAGCGTGTTTTTTTAACCGTGTTTTCCCCATCCGCATCCGATTCGCAGCTTCCACCCCGCCTTTTTGCTTCCAGGAGATACGCGCCATGCGCCGACATTTTCTTGTTCTGACCCTTGCCATCCTCGCGGCCGTTGCGCCGCCCGGCTTTGCCGCGCCCTATCCTGACAAGCCCATCCGCCTGATCGTCCCCTCGGCACCGGGCGGCGCGCCCGATGTGCTGATGCGCACGCTGGCGCAGCAGTTGTCGCTACAGATGGGCGTGCCCTTTGTCATCGACAACAAACCCGGCGGCTCCTACCTCATCGGCACGATGGAGCTCGTTCGCGCGCCCGCAGACGGTTACACGCTCGCCTATGGCAACATCGTTTCGCTCGCCACCAACCGCGCGCTCATCTCCAAGATGCCCTATGAGGTCGACAAGGATCTGACGCTGATCTCCAATGCGCTGCGCCTGTCCAACCTGATGATTGTCAACAACGACCTGCCTGTGCGGAACGTCGCCGACCTGATTGCCTACGCCAAGAAAAATCCGGGCAAGATCAGCTTTGCCTCGGATGGCAACGGCACCACCGCCCACCTTGGCGTTGAGCTGTTCAAGTCGGTCACCGGCACCGACATGCTGCATGTCCCCTACAAGGCCGCCACGGCGGCTGTTACCGACCTGATCAACGGCAACATCCAGCTGATGATGGTGAACACACCGGTGTCCGGTCCGCCGTCGCAGGCCGGGAGGGTGCGCGCCCTTGGCATTTCGTCGAGCAAACGCTCGTCGACATATCCTGATGTGCCCACCATCACCGAGTCGGCCGTGCCCGGATTCGAAGTCGAGGCTTGGGGCGGCATCATCGGGCCGGCCAACATGCCCAAGGAGATCGTCTCACGCCTCAGCGACGAAATTCGCGCCGCACTGGCCAATCCGCTGTTGCGCGAACGCTTCCGTTTGCTCGGCGCGGAAACCTCGCCCAGCACGCCCGAGGAATTTCGCGAATTGTCGCGGCGCGAAACGGCAAAGTGGGCTGACGTGGTGAAATTCTCCGGCGCGAAAATTGACTGAAGGCGGCATGATGAAAAAAAACTGCGATCTGCTGCTGCGTAACGCCACCATCATTGATGGCACCGGTGGACCGCGCTTTAGCGGCGACATTGGCATCCGCGGCGACCGCATCGCCCATATCGGCGATTTATCGGCGTTGCACGGCGATGTCGAAATCGATCTGGGCGGACGCATCGCCGCGCCCGGTTTCATCGACGCGCACACCCACGACGACCGCCTGATGCTGTCCGGTCCGGACATGGCGCCCAAAGTCAGCCAGGGCATCACCACGGTCATCGCCGGCAATTGCGGTATTTCGCTTGCGCCCATGCCGCGTCCCATTCCGCAGCCGGTGACCCCGCCGCTCAATCTGCTCGATGACCAGGGCGGCTGGTTTCATTTCAAGACATTCGCCCAATACATCGCCGCCTTGCGCGCACAACCGGCCGCCACCAATTGCGCGCTGCTGGTCGGGCACACCACCTTGCGCGTCGCGACCATGGACAACCTGGGCCTGCCGGCGAACGCGGCCCAGATCGCCAGCATGCGCGCACTGGTGCACGATTCCCTCGCCGCCGGCGCGATCGGGGTTTCCACCGGCCTGTTCTACGAACCGGCGATTGCCGCGCCGACCGAAGAGGTGATCGAAACCTGCCGGCCGCTGAAGGAATTTGGCGGCCTTTATTGCACCCACATGCGCGATGAAGCGGATGGTGTGATGGACTCGCTCGAGGAGACCTTTCGCATCGGCCGCGAAGTGGGCGTGCCGGTGGTGATCTCGCACCACAAGGTGATCGGGCAGGCCAACTACGGTCGCTCCGCCGAAACACTCGCCTTCATCAAACAGAGCATGGCGAAGCAGGCGGTGTGCCTTGACTGTTACCCCTACACCGCCGGTTCCACCATCTTGTCGGCGGACCGCGCCGCCAGTTCCACCCGTGTCATTGTCACCTGGTCCAAATCACTGCCCGAATACGCCGGGCAGGACCTCGTCGACATCGCCAAAAAAATGGGCGTGTCCGAGGAACAGGCGGTCGCCCGCCTGAATCCGGCCGGCGCGATTTATTTCCGCATGGACGAAGCCGATGTGCAGCGCATCCTGCAGTTTGACGAAACCATGATCGGCTCAGACGGCCTGCCGCACGATGCGGCGCCCCATCCGCGCCTGTGGGGCAGTTTTCCGCGCGTACTGGGCCACTACGGCCGCAAGCTCGGTTTGTTTCCGCTGGAAAAAGCCGTCTACAAAATGACCGGGCTGACGGCGAAGAACTTTGGCCTCAAGGACAGGGGCGTGTTGAAGGAGGGCGCCTACGCCGATCTGACCCTGTTTGATGCCGACACCGTCGCCGAGGCGGCCACCTACGAGGCGCCCATTGCCAATGCGCACGGCATCGATACGGTCATCGTCAACGGCGCCATCGTCTGGCGCGATGGCCGCTCCACCGGCGCACGGCCGGGGCGGGTGCTGACGCACTAATAGCGTGGCAATAGCGTGGCAATAAGGTGGAAAAAAGTTAGTAATACGCACTCGTAATACACCCCACCGACATACCAATCTGCCCTCGGCCGATTGCATTGCATTGCCCCGCAGTGCTTTGTGGCGCGCCGGGGATGGGGCGAATGCGCGGACACCCGCGGCGACCGTGCTTCTTCGCCGTATTCGCCCTGTTTTTTCCCCGATGCTTTCCTCAGGCCCCTCTCAGGCTCCCCTCAGGTTTTCGCGCATCTTGCCGATAAGTCTTTTGTGGCATTACGCCTTGCCTTGCGCGGCAGGGCAGTCCGGATGCGTGAGCTCGCACTATGAGCAGGCGCGCGCAGCGTATTTGCATGCGAACAATGTGCGTGGATAAGCGGTGTAAAAGGCGCGCAAAAAGCGCGGAAGAAACGTGGGAAAAATTGTGGATAAAAAATATTTTTTAATCCTGTTGCGATATCGGCGCGCTGCGCCGCCATCAAAACGACAGCGCGAGAAACGGAGTTAGACTTGGATCTGGCCAAGGTGTGCCTGAGCGAGCAGCTAGCGGCAAAGCCGGCGACGCTGCTGCTGGTTGACGACACACCCGGCGTGATCACGCTGATGTCGAAGATGCTGCGTTCGCACGGCTTCGAGGTGCTGACGGCGGACAGCGGCGGGAAGGGGCTTGAAGTGCTCGCGGCGCAGGAAGTGGACCTGGTGATTTCTGACCTGACCATGCCGCACATGGATGGCGCGGAGTTTCTGGCCGCTGTGCGCGAGCGCTGGCCTGCGACCATACGCATCCTGCTCACCGGCGTGCAAGATATCAAGGGCACCATTGCCGCCATCAATCGCGGCGAAATCTACCGCTATATTGCCAAGCCCTGGCGCGACGGCGATGTGCTGCTGCTGGTGCGCCAGGCCCTGCAGGTGCGCGGACTGGCGCGCGACAAGGCCAGACTCGAGGCGCTGACTAAAGAGCAAAACCTTGAACTCAAGGCGCTTAACACCGGGCTCGAGGATGTGGTGGCGCAACGCACGGCCTCGCTGCAAAAGGCCATCACTTCGCTGACGCTAGCGCACAACAAGCTGAAGAGAAATTTCACCGCGTCCATCGCCGTTTTCTCCAACCTGATAGAACTGCGCCAGGGCGATACCAGCGGGCAGTCGCGCCGCATCGCCGATATGGCGCGGCGTATCGCGCTGCGGCTCAATCTGTCCGAGTCCGAGCAGCAAGATGTCGTGGTCGCCGCGTTGTTGCGCGACATCGGCAAACTGTCGCTGCCCGACCGCCTGCTCAAGCGGCCGTTTGCGCACCTCAGCCAGGAAGACCAGACGGCGTTTTGCAAGCACCCGGTGAAAGGCGAGGCGGCGTTGATGGCGCTCGACCAGCTCGATGCCGCGGCACACCTGATACGCAGCCAGTTCGAGCGCTGTGACGGCATGGGTTATCCGGACCGGTTCGCCGGCGCACAAATTCCGCTCGGCTCGCGCATCATCGCGGTGGCGCGTGACTTTGAGGGCTTGCAGCGCGGTACCGTGACCAACGTGGCGCTGAGCGAATCCGAGGCGCGGCAGTTTATTCTGACCGACCGCGGGCGACGTTACGACCCGCAGGTGGTCGATGCACTTGTGGCCCTTATCGGCGCCGAACCCAAGCGGGCAACACCCCAGGCCGAAAAACACCTCGCTGTCGCGGCGCTGCAGTGCGGCATGGTGCTGGCACGCGACCTGACCACGCGCGAGGGCCTGTTGTTGCTGTCACGCGACCATGTGCTGGACGCATCGCTGATCCAGAAAATCCGCAACTACGAACACAACGATGCCAATCCGCTGGAGGTGAGGGTACGGGTGCAGGCTGAGATGGTTTGAAACGGGTATCGCGGATGAGGGCTGGCCTATTGCGGTCGCACCGGTTTGACCGCCACAACAGGAAGGCGGATCGCGAAACTCGCGCCGCCCAGGTCGCCATCGCCGTCGGCAAGGCTGGCGGTGCCGCCCGATGCCATGGCGAACTCGCGCACAAACCACAGGCCAAGTCCGCTATGCGTATTGGCTTTACTTGTATAAGCGCCATTGAAGACGCGGTTCTTGAGCTTGTCCGGAATACCGGGCCCCGAATCGGTGACGACAAACGCGACCGATTGCGGACTTTCGTTATCGTAAATGACCGCGCAACGCACCCGGCGCACCGGCATGTGTTCCATGGCTTCGCTGGCGTTCAGCAGCAAGGCGTTGAGCGCCATTTCAAGGTAATGCGGGTCGGTGAGAATATAGCCGCCGTCGTTTGCGATCTGCGCCTCGAGCTGAAGTTTGCCGGACAAGGTACCGAGCGTTTCAAGCTGTTGTTGCATGAACGCGACCGGATTGACGGGGCGTGCGGTGAATTCAGCCGGGGCGGAGAGTGCGCAAAAACTTCCCGCGAGGCGCTCGGCGCTGATCAAGCCCGACAGCGCTTCGCCGGCCAGTTCAAGCGATTCGGCGTCATCGAGGCGCTCACGCAGCAGCTCGATATTTCCCCTTGAGACGGAGAGAAAGTTGTTGATGGCATGCGCGGTGCTGCGCGCCAGCCTGGCAAGGCTGGAAACCGTTGCGCGGTGCAGGGCCAGGCCGCCCGACGGGGTTTCATCGGTGCGTTGCGTGTCGCTGATTTTCCGGCGCCTGTTTCTTATCACCATATTTTTATATTAATCGGTGTTGCCCGGAGATAGGTTAAGATTTGCAAGGAATTTTTATTTAAGGGCGTAGTCTGGATGCTGCCCCGGCGCAAGTTAAGCTGCGGCGGCACTCCGGCACAGGCGCAGCGGAATTTTTCTTCAGGCAAGACCGGTTCAAATTAAATCCCGTTAAACCATGACCACTTCCACCGATAGCAGCAAGCCGCGTGTTGCGGTTCTAGATGACGACGCTGCGATGCGCACGCTGTTGGGTCGCGTGTTGGATGCCGAGTTCACCGTGATTTTTTTCGAGTCCGGGAAGACGCTCAAAAAAGCCATCCGGCTGGATGAGCTTGATGTGGTGCTGCTCGATATCGTGCTGCCGGGCGAGGATGGCATCAGCATCGCCATGGGCATCCGCGCGCGCTCGCGCATCCCGCTGGTCTTGCTGTCGGGGCTCTCTTCTGCTGAAGCGGTTGCGGCCGGCCTGAATATCGGCGCCGATGATTACGTGACCAAGCCTTTCCAGGCCGAAGTCCTGCGGGCGAGGCTGAGAAATGCGCTGCGCCGCTCCGCGTCCGTTTCCGGGCCCGTGGCGGCGGGCGCTTCGCGCGAGCCGCGCCACATCCGTTTTGAAGGCTGCACGGTGGATATCTGGGAGCGCACAATCGGCGGCAAGCGCCGCAGGGTTGCCGCGTTGACGGAAAGGGAGCTGCAGTTGCTCCTTGCATTGTGCCAGAGCAGCCCCGATCCCATCTCGCACGAGTCGCTGTCGCGTCTTACCTCGGGGCAGGAATGGGATCCGGACAAACGCGCCGTCGCCGTGCATATCAGCCATCTGCGATCCAAGCTGGCTGCCGTGGGCTGCCGCAAGGGGATGCTGACCAGCAAGCGCGGGGTTGGCTATTCGCTGCACAGTAAATTGCCGGTGGAGATAATCGATTGAGCGGCGCGGAAAAAAGCCCGGGTGTGGAGGCTGTCGCCGAGGTTCGAGCGGTCGGCGCATTCGTTCTATGGCTCAAGGCGGCTGGCACGCTGATCGCCATTGCGGCGGTGGTGGCGAGTTATTTTGCACTGTTGGACAATGCGCGCGTGCAGGCGCGGGCGCGGGCCGAGGAAAACATGCGTTCGGTGTCGTTCGCGCTGGCCCAGCATATCGAGCGCACCATCGATCAGGCCGACCAGATCGGACGGGTGATGCGCCTGCAGTACGTCAGGGGCGAGGCGTTTGCATCGTTCGCGCGGCTGTACAAGGAGATTGATCCGGATTTGTACACCCAGTTAGCCCTCATCGACCAGACTGGCTTTTCGGTGTTCAGCACGGTGCCCGGTTCCAAACCGGTGGACTTGTCCGACCGCAAGCACTTTCGCGTGCACGCCGACAGCGACGGCAGGGATTTTCTCTATATCAGCGAGCCGCTGGTCGGGCGTGTGTCGAAAAAACTGACGCTGCAACTGTCGCGCCGCGTTGATTCGCTTGCGGGAAAATTTCTGGGTGTGACGGTGATTTCCATCAACCCCGAGGAATTCACCGCAGTGTACCGGCGCCTGGTTGGTGATTCCGGGGTGGTGAGTCTCAGCGGTTTTGACGGCATTACCCGTATCCGCGTGGATAAGAGCGGGTTCACCTTCGGCCAGAACGTCAGCGGATCTTCGTGGTTTGGCTCGGTATTGGCGAGCGACCACGGCTTTGCCGAGATCGAAAGCCCTATCGACGGCGTGCGCCGCCTGCTGGCTTTTCAACAAATTCCCAAGCTGTCGATGTATGTCACGGTGCAACTGTCGTTTGCCGAGATAGAGTCCAAATACATTAGCGCTTATGTGTCTTATATGCCTGCGACGGCCGCACTGATCATCCTGATCTTGTTGCTGCTGTTTTTTCTTTCCGTGCGCACGCAGATGCTGAACCGGCGTCTGGCACGCTCCAATATCGATCTGACCAGGAGTGTGGCGCTGGCAAAGCAGGCGAATGAATCAAAAGCGCAGTTTTTCGCCAACATATCGCATGAGCTGCGCACTCCTTTGCACGGCATTCTTGGCCACTCCCAGTTGCTGACACTGGAGACGCTGCCTGAAGAGGCGATGGAAAGCGCCGAGTCGATACATCAGAACGCCAAGCATCTGCTGGAAATTGTCAATGATGTGCTGGATCTTTCCAAGGCTGAGCTGGGCGTGCAACTGGCTGAAATGAGCCAGGTGACTGTGCGGGCCGTGTTCGATGAGGTTATCAAGTTGCACGCGGCCGACGCGGCGCAGAGGGGGCTGGCGCTGAACCTGCGTGTTGATCCGGAGGTGCCCGAACTGGTTGTTACGGATACCACCTTGCTCAAGCAGATTTTGCATAACCTTGTGAGCAATGCACTGAAGTTCACCGACAAGGGCTCGGTCAGTGTCAGGGTTGTTGTGAATGCCGCGCATCTTCTTGTCGAGGTAAAGGACACCGGCCGGGGTATTTCGGTCGAGGATCAGGGGCGGGTGTTCAACAGCTACACCCAGGTGCAGCAGTTCGAGACACGCACTATCCGCGGGACGGGGCTGGGACTTTCGCTTGCGCGGCAACTGGCGTCCTTGCTGGGCGGCGAAATCGGTCTTTCGTCGCGTCTTGGCGAGGGCAGCATTTTTTGGCTTACGCTGCCATTGAGGTCCATGGAAGCGGCAATTTCGGAAGGCAAGCAATGACACAGCCCGCCTCGATTCTGGTGGTTGACGATAATACGGACAATCGCAGGCTGGTCGAGCGCATGCTCAAGCGGCGCGGTATCGCCCTGATCGCGCATGCGGAGAGCGCCGCCGAGTGCCTGCGCGCGCTCGAGGTGCGCTCATTTGATGTGATCTTGATGGATATCAGCATGCCCGAGGTCAGTGGCCTCGAGTTGTGCCAGATCGTGCGCCGAAATCCGCATGGCAAAGATGTTCGAATCGTGGCGTGCACCGCGCATGCTTCAAAAAAAGACGCCGAGAGTTTTCTCCAGACTGGATTTGACAGCGTGCTTACCAAGCCCTTTCTGATGGACGAGCTGTACAAGGCGATAGGCGCGGATCCGAACGTAACGCCCTAAGCCGAGCGGCCCGCAGCCCTTGCTGCGGCATGCGACGGCCTGGTTCTGGCGTTGTCGGTTGTGGTGTTTCCTCAGCCGGGTGCCTGGCGTTCTCTTGGAGTTTCAGGCGCAAGTGCGATAAGTCCCTGCGCGGCGCAGGGCGCCGACGCGGCTTATCCCAGGCTGGATTTGGCAGAGCCCGGGGGTGAGGCCGAAGCGGCGTGATCAAGGTCGGGTCTGCGCCATGGATCGATGTGCGTCATCACGCTGAGCACACGGTGGCTTGCCAGGACGCGGCGCTGCGCCTCGACGGCGATGTCGTGACCGGCCTCGACGCTGATCGAGGCGTCCACCTCAAGGTGGGCGTCGACAATAATCATGTCGCCCATCTTGCGCGTATGCACATCGTGCACATTGTGTATGCCGGGCGTCTGTTGCAGCGTGTGGCGGATGGCCGCCACCTCTTTTTCGTCCGCGGCGCGATCCATCAGGTCGTGCAGCGCATCCCAGCCGAAGGTCCAGCCCATTCGGGTCACCATGAAGCCGACTATCAGCGCGGCAATCGGGTCGAGGATAGGATAGCCGGCGAGATTGCCGACGATGCCCACACTGACCACCAGCGAAGAGGCGGCATCCGAGCGCGCGTGCCAGGCGTTGGCCACCAGCATGCCCGACTTGACCCGCTTGGCCACCGCCAGCATGTAGCGGAATAAGGCTTCCTTCGCGGCGAGCGCGCCTATGGCCACCCACAACGCGGCGATATGCACGGTGGGCACTGTTTCCGGCGCCTCCAGTTTGTGAAAGGCCGACCACAACATGCCGGCACCAACAGCAAGGAGCAATCCCCCCAGCGCCAGCGAGGCGGCGGTTTCGAAGCGCTGGTGGCCGTAAGGGTGGTCCGTGTCGGCGTCTTTTTTGCTGTGGTGGCTGGCGAACAGAACAACAAAATCGGCGACCAGGTCGGACAGCGAATGAATACCGTCGGCCACCAGGCCCTGGGACTTCGATAGCAGGCCAACGGAGATCTGCGTAAAGGTCAGCACCACATTCACACCCACGCTGACCCAGGTGCTGCGCGAGGCCGCCGCGGCGCGCTCCTGCGGCGTGTGCTCGGTGTCTTCGGGATCGTCGGTGAAGTCGGTGTATTTCATGGTTTGGGCACAGATTCCTCAGTTTCCCCGGATAGTGTATCCGGACTGGCTTAGCGGCGAGGCAGCATCAGTTTGAGCGTATTGTCACGTTTCACATAATGGTGGAACAGCGCCGCTGCCGCGTGCAGGCCGATGAGAACATAGCCTGCCGTTGCGACAGTTTCATGAATGTTCTTGAGCCATTTTGCCTGCGCCTTGTTCTCGCCGATCAGCGCCGGCAGTTCAATGCCGAAGAAGGGGGTGGCGACCCCCTTGGCACTCAGTGTCAGCCAACCGAGAATTGGCAGGCCCAGCAGCAGCGCGTACAAGGCCCAGTGTGCGCTGCCGGCAGCCCATGCCTGCCAGGCGGGCATGGGGGGCGCGACCACGGGTTTGTGGCCAGGAAGGCGCGCCAGCAGGCGCAGCCACGCCAGGCCAAACACCGAAAGCCCGAGCATGTAGTGCCACAAGGCCATGGCCTCGCGTCCGCTGCTGCCCTTGGGGAAAACCGATTTGAACTCCATGCTCGCGTACACCACGGCGAGGAGCGCCAGCATCAGCCAGTGCAGCGCGATGGCCGGCCAGCCATAGCTGTGGCGTGTGTTGATCCAGCGTGTCTTTGTGTCAAACCACATCATCAAGGGGTGAAAACCGTGTCGGGAGTAGTGAGGCTATTATCGCCCGCCGGCGCCGCGCCCGCCTTGATGCAGCGCAAATCGCCGGGGGTATAACAAGGCCATGTCATTGCGAGGAGGCGAAGCCGACGCGGCAATCTTGTGGTGTTGCGACGAAGGTCACAAGGACGACGAGATTGCTTCGCTGCGCTCGCAATG
>Ga0214919_10011080_pt1 | contig 11285 bp, 15 predicted proteins | sample LL1503_MetaG_FD_177994 | JGI IMG/M metagenome (GOLD analysis project Ga0214919, IMG submission 177994) | Freshwater microbial communities from Lake Lanier, Atlanta, Georgia, United States - LL-1503 | ecosystem: Environmental > Aquatic > Freshwater > Lake | place: USA: Georgia | collected...
TTTTCTACAGTTTTTCTACAGTTTTTCTACAGTTTTTCTACAGTTTCTTTCTACACAGTCTTTCTACACTTTTTCCATACAGTCTTTCTACAGTTTCTTTGTACACAGTCTTTCTACACTTTCATAAGATGTTCCCACCTCTATCCCCCCCCCCCCGTTCACTTTATTTTCTATAGTTTGCCGGACAAACTTAATACTATATAGTTCACCCCCCTCAAGGTCAGAAATATAATCCTCCCTGAGATTCTATTTCTATTTCTTCCGATTTATTTTTGGTTATAACCTAAACCTAAACCTAAACCGGTGTATTACTATTCCAGGTCCAAACCTAACCGGTGGAATCCTAACCCTAACCCTAAACTGTATATCCCGTGTAAATCTAACCCTAACCCTAAACTGTATATCCCGTGTAAATCTAACCCCAAACCCTAACCTGTATATCCCGTGTAAATCTAACCCTAACCCCAAACCCTAAGTGAAAAAAACAATACTATAACAAATCCATTTACTGTAACAACAAAAACAACAATACTAATATCAATGATCTCTGAACAACTCCACCACCTCATTAGCCTCATCCACATTCAGAACAGCCTCACCCTGACGTAGAAACTCATACTCTTCCTCCTCACCCCCAACCAAATCAATTACCACATGCGGAACAGCAACAGGTTCAATAATAACAACATCTTCTTCAACAGGGACAGGCGCTTCAACGTCCACAACTTCAGCCTCTCGTGCCAATCGCAAAGCCTCCAATTGCCTCTCTCGATTATGCCGACGACGATTGTGCCCTAATTCTCCACACTCTCCACAACGCATTTCCCCTCGTTCTCTCCTGACTCTTCGACGGACAACACCTCCTTCTTGTTGCTGATTGTGACGAGGGGGATTAATTCTATCATTCAATAATTGCCTTTGCTCGGGAGTCAATTGGACATCAACATAATGATTGCCAAGCGCTTCAATCGTCGGGGTACCATCCTCTAAAACAAATCGAATATTTGTATCCGTAATCCATGGCTCAATGCGATCTTTGACCAATCCAATGACTTCAGCATCTTCCTCCCCCGCAATCCAATCATTCCATCTCCTGGCATAGCGAAGATCACGAGTATGTTTTGAATAAAAAGGGACCGTAAAGTATTTCCCGGGAAAATCCGCATTCTCCGGGCATCGAGTGACGTGGGTATGGACTGGACACTGCCGATGGGCCGGAATCTCTGCAATGTTGACGACTGTATCCCTCCCTAAACATAATCCACAGAATCGAACATTGCATCGGGTACAAGAAATGGCTTCACATTCCTCGGCACCATAGTCAAAGGCCATCGCACAACAAGGCGTCAGAGGATTGAGGATATTTTCAAACTCTTGAAACAATTCATTGACCTTTCCACTCACGATTCGTTGCCTGATGTTATCCGGTAGTTGACCTCCTCCTCCTGCTTGAATGGCTTGCTGTAATTGCTGGGCGACTTGGTTGAGTTCTTCCGTATGTTGCCTGCGAAGGCGTTGGATATCCTCCTCATGCTTCCTTTGCTCCTCTACAAGGACACGTTGCTCCATGATGACGGTATTCAAGGCAATGGAGATCTCAGAGACCTTGTTGCGATTCATCTTGGTTCGACTGTACAAGATGGCATGGTTGCAGTTGGCACAGGGGATGTAATGCTTCTCGGCCATGTCAACAAGAAGATTCAAGGCCTTATTCTTGAAGTTATTGACATCAAGGATACAGTCAACGCATTGTACGGATTGGCACTTGGAGCATTGACATACCTTGTCTTTCGTCAGGTTATTTTCATAACACACGGCGCACTTGAGGAGAGAAGGGAGAGATAGAGAGGTGGTGAATGGACAGGAGAAGGGGTGAATTAAACGATATAGAACAGTCTTACCTCCTAAAATTGCCATCCAATTTCATGTTAACAAAAGGTGAGAGCAGGGGAGAGGGAGGGACGGGGTTAATAGAGAAGAGAGGGTGGCAAAAAGTATAGAAAACGATGCGAGGGGGTACGAGAGATGGTATAAGAAGGTGGGTGGGGCGAATGGTACCATAGATTGATGTCAATAATGCCTTAGAAGTGGTGAGCAAGTGAGCGGGACTTTTTTTCGCGCTCGTTGGTTTTTTTTTCGCGCCTCTTTTTTTTCTGGAGGGATGGGGTTGTCACTTCTAAATAAAAAAGGTAATGGCGAGCATAGGCAAAAAGTATATCAACAAGCAGTATTGGGCTAATGATGAGTCTGATGATGACGACGACGATGAGAGTGACTTGGTTGTTGACGAAGATGTCGCTGTCCCTGCCCCTGATGCCCCTCCTCAACTGCAAGAAGGCAACAAAAAGAAGCGTAAACGAGTGAGCGAGAACGTCAAGCGGTGCAGGAACGACTTGAATGCCTTGATTGCCAATGCTGCGGCTAATCCTGAAGATAAGGATGCCTTAATCAATGAGTATCTCGAAGAGCATCCGCCCGCCAAAAAAAGACGTACGGAGGGTGGCGAAAAGGAGAACAAGAAGCCGAAGAAGTACAATGCCTACCAGATGTTTTGCAAGAACAATCAGGATGAAGTCAAGAACATCCCCCACAATGAACGTATGACTCAATTGGGTAAAATGTGGAGTGAGACGGCGGACAAGACGCATTGGAAGACTTTGGCGGACGAGGAAAACAAGAGGATCGACCCAACGTACGAGGTGAAGGTGCCCCATGAGAAGAAGAGTGTGAACCCTATGCTGGATTGGATTATGGATCGGTTGTCGAAGATGCCACAGCATGCGGGGATGTCAAAGAAGGAGTTGCGAAAGATTGGCGAGAATGAGATTAAGGAAGATGGCCCGATGGTGGCAGAGTTCAAACGTAATTAATTGAAATTTGTACAATATATGATGGCGTTTTTGAGCCTTATTTACCCACTTCTACCCGCCTTTGTCCCACTTTTACCCGCCTTTTTCTGGTAAATCGCCTCTTTTTGCGTCAAGGTGTTGGTATGGAAAAGTTGAAAATTGATTGTTTTCCAGTTTGATCCCCCTGCACCCGTCCACCGACGGGTTTTGTCAAGGTACTCATATGGAAAAGTTGAAAATTGATTGTTTTCCAGTTTGTTCCCCCTGCACCCCTCCACCGACGGGTTTTGCCAAGGTAGTCATATGGAAAAGTTGAAAATGAGGGTTTTTTCAGTTTAATCCCCCTGCCACCCGTCCACCGACGGGTTTTGCCAAGGTACTCATATGGAAAAGTTGAAAATGGGGGTTTTTCCAGTTTGATCCCCCTGCAAGGGTCATTTGGCCGGATTTGTGAAGGTAGTCATATGGAAAAGTTGAAAATGTAGGTTTTTCCAGTTTAATCCCCCTGCCACCCCCCGCCGATAGTCCATTTTTGTGATAAATCAAAGAAATGAAGAAATGAAGAAATGAAGAAATGACGGCGCGGCAAAGTTTCAAATATATGTAATTCCAAATCAAATTCAAATGTATAATTAATCGTATAATTTATCTTTACAACAATCTCAATCTATCCGAGCGACGGCCACCAACAGCCCCCTTCGCTCCCTTTACCCTCTTGACCTTTCCCCCGACCTCCGCCTGCTTGTCCCCTTCAAAGGCAGCAACAAACGCCGGTATTCTCTCCGCAATGGACTTGAGAATGGCGCTATAGTTATCGTCATTGCTGTAATCAAAGCGACCCGGGAACATGGCAGCGAAGACCCCATAGACTGAGGCAAAGATCTTGTCGCTGCGAGAATCTCTACCGGTCTTGAAGCAGTCGAATCCCATATTGTTAATGTTAATCTCAACACAATATTCATGGGAATAATCGTCGTCGCTCATGCTTAGCCCCGAAGGATGGCCGACGTAGTAGCAGACCCGTCCCGTCACCTTATTGTGGTCAACGAAGATGACGTCTGACTCACGCTTGCCCGTAGAATACGCACCATCGATTATCTTGCGCAACTTGTACAAAGTGACAGGACTCATTCGTCTGACATCAATGTGGTAATCGCGGGGTACCCCACGAAGCATGAGGCGATTATAGAGCTCCGGATCCTCCTTGACATCGAAGAAGGCACACTGACTGGAGTAGAACTTGTCGACATCCTCGTTGGAGGTGAACAACAAGACATCAGGTACCGTGCTTAAGAAGGCATTAATGACCTCCACAGCATGATTTAACTGCTCAACAGTAATGGTGTTACCATCAAGAGCAGCGAGGTAGTTGATGTAGTGAGTGTATGTCATGTCGGAGTTTTTGGAGTGACGAAAAGTTATGAGGCGAGGTAGAAAGTCACCGATGCGTATTTTACGGGCTCAGAGGGGTTTTGAAATTTCCATCTCGAAATTTCGAAGGCGGTGGAATCTGATTCTTCAATGTCAAAGAGTATACACAGCGCGGATGCTATCGATGACTTACCCTCCTCTTCCCCTCCGCTTCTTGGTCGGTCCATTTCTGTTCTCAAGAAGGAGTCCTCTCATCCTCATCCACCGACGACCTGAAATTTCAAAGACACCCCCCACGCGTAAACTTCGGTTCAACGAAATTTCGAAACACCATCCACACCGACGTCACAACAACAATTATTGCCATGACCAAGACCACCAGTTACCGTGCCAAGACCCTCAAGGCCATCGCCAAGTACCGTGCCAAGACCCCTGCCAAGATTCCCACCAGACGGAGCATACGTATCGCCTCTCAGAAGAATCCCTGCACCTCAGACTCAGATGACGACCTATTCACTGACGATGACAACTGCAGCTTTTTCTCCGAAGACGACGATGATGCCCCGCCGATGGTGACAGGAGAGTATTCAGCTGAACCCTGCAAGGTATGCAAGGCTACCGGAAAGTACCAACAATTCTATCCCACCTTTTGCAGGTGTGCAAGAGCGTAATATAGGGTTGAAAGTAAAATGTAATTGAATCTTTATTTCCTCTTCTATTCTTCCGTTCCATCGTTCAACCCTTTCACCGTCCCCTCCCCGCCCCGTAACTCTCCTTCGCACCCTCACTCCGTGTGACTTTCACTCGAATTTCCAAATCTTGGATTTCCCTTAACCAAAAAAAGACGCGTATGGATTCGAACCGACGACCGACAAAAGAGACTAACCACAAGGGTCCGCCCCATCAGTCCAGAGGTTTGATTCTTAAAGTGAATTTTTTGGTTGGTTTGCTGTATCTGAACTGTCAGTGAGTAGGACTTTGGCACTTATAAACCTATGGGGTCAAAATTTCAAAACCATACCGACGATGCAAAAATGAAGGATGATGTATATTTACGATGCAAAGGATTGATAGAGACGATTTCCACCATGCCTCATCGCCATCTATTGTATATTTGTACTTTTGAAATTTCATGTGTTTTTAGAAATTTCGAGGAACACACCCCCCACGCGTATTTTACCCATCAGCAGGTTTCTTCCTCACCTCTCAGAACACAGTCACTTAATATTTTCTACCAACCTCAACACTTACGATGAGCATCAACGATATTGCGATGAACACTATGCTGGTAAGTCTAATGACTCCTTCAACGCTTCCTCCTCGCTTTAATCTAACTTCTTTCCTCTTTCCCATCTCCTCAACTCCAACAGCCTATGTTCCTTGCCAACTACAAGACCATGCAAGAGGAGCTGGCCGCCACCAAGACTGCCCTTGCTGCCAAGACGTCGGAGCTTGAGTCCTTAAGGTCCTCCTCCGCCTTGACGACGCCTCTTTCCGCTACCCCCACCTCTGTTGTCTCTCGCAACCCCTTCCACCCGACCGCTTCGTCTTCTCGACCTCCTGTTACCCTCTCTCAGAGGTTCATGGAGGATGGCTTCGAGGTGGTTGGCGCCACCCATGCCTCTTCATCCTCTCTTAAGGGTGATGTCTCTTCTCCTAAGTACGAGGATGAGGACGAGGAGGAGGTCGAGGTGCAACCAAAGGGGAAGCGCAAGCGCGAGAATGACGCACCCGTAGGCGCCACCTCCTCTTCCCAACCGCCCAGCAAGAAGTCCAAGTCTGTTGCTGCACCTGCTCCCATGGCTTCCGATGTCCACCCCACCCGGATGAAGAGCGCCTTCAAGTGCATCTGTCCCTGTGGCGAGTTGACGTTTGTCATTGGCCGTGACGGTGGAACTGGTGCTATGGAGAGGCATAGGATGGTGTGTGACGAGGAGTACGAGGAGGAGCCACGTCGCGATGACTTCTCTCTCATGGAGTTGAAGAAGAAGGACAAGATTCAACTTGTACGCACGTTTGAGGTGAGGAAGATGTCGGAGGCTGACGTCGCCGCGTTGGCTCACTTTGGGAAGCAACTCAGCTGAAGGGTAGAGTCGATGTAAATATTGTACAAATAAATTAAGTTATGTTGAATGTTTCTTGTCACAACTTTGCGCGCGCTTTTTCCTTTTTTTCCCTCCTCTCCTCACTCCCCAGCAAATCCTTCCCTCAAACGATGGCAAATACAAGTCGAGTGAGTCCAAAATCGCCATCTACACTATCCTATGCCTGCTACCTACTGTAATCGACCCCCTCTCTCCTCTTTACGCCTCTATTTACCCTCCTCCCTCCCTCGTCTCACCTCGCGAGGCATACCCCCCTCACCAAAGAGGGACACATCCGTGGCAACAACAACGGATAATCACCCCTTATGATGCCTTCTTACTGTTGCGCAACTCTTTCCTCCCTCTCCTTTCCTCTCTCTCGGTCTATTTGCCCTCACATGTTTTTTCCCTCCATGGTTTTTTTCCCTCCCTCTCATTTAGCTACAGGTCATCAATAACGCCAATGTGGAACAAATTAAAGACATGTTGAGAAATGCGTTTGCCACGGATCTCTTCAAGACCACTAAAGCTCAAGGGAACAATGGTCAAAACAAGCATTTATTGACTCAAAAAGCCGTCGAAGCATGGACGGAATACTTTGGGAGGTATGGTTACCTTACGATGGAGAACAAGAAAAAATTGGAGTATCTCACCGCGATGGTATTGAAAGACGTGGAGAACGCAAGCAAGTGTTTCAAGGCCAACAAGATTGATATTATCGTTAAGGCATTGAATGTCGTGATTCCCGTGAGAGGTGGTGGTGCCATGGATGTTATCATGGAAGAGGAAGGAGAAGAGCAATTATCGTTCACAGTTCCCGAGTCTATTCAGCATCAGCAACAGGAGGAGTTGAATACGTCTACCAATAGTTTGTTTGGATTTGATACGACGGAATTTCCAATGGCTGTCTACGGTGATGATGACAATCGCGATTATGATTTGGAACATCTCTTAGGGATCGAAGGGATGATTCCTGAGGCTGTCACGTCGTCTTCCTATGGTGCTGCTACGTCTTCTTCGTCTACGTCGTCTTCGTCTTCTTACTATTCGGCGACAGAAAGACTACACTTGCAAAATGAGATTGAGATGCTACGTCGAGAGAATGACAATCTCAAGAATGAATCTCAGGATCAATTACAATTCCTACAACATCAAGTGGTACAATTGCAGCAACAGTCGAATGGATTGAAGGCACAAGTTCAAGCTGTTGAGGTAGAGAGAGATCAATTGAAGGGGCAAGTTCAGACTGTTGAGGTGGAGAGGGATGGATTCAAGGCGCAAGTTGATGCTGTTGAGGTGGAGAGGGATCAATTGAAGGGGCAAGTTGATGCTGTCGAGGTGGAGAGGGATGGATTCAAGGCACAAGTTGATGTTGCCCGGAGACATCTCGAGGAAGAAATGCTAAACAAAGAATCTTTCCGGACTCAGTTGCTTGATGCCAAGAAGCAATATCTTGATACGCAGTATGCCTTGAAGCAATGGAAGGAGCTCCGTGGTACGATTGAGATTGTGGAGAGGACTTTGTTGGGTGCGGTGGTGGTGGAGGACATTTATGATGCTGAGACAGAGGTTGATGTTGCTGTTGTCGGTGAGAAAAGAAAACGAGAGGATGCCGATAATGATTCTGAGTGTTCCCGTGAATCCAAGAGAGCCAGGACGGATGATATCAATGTCCTCATTCTCAACAAGCTGGCTTATCAAGCTATCATCGCCCATGACGCTTCCAAGGTTTGGCGGTCGAAGATAGAAACGTTGTATGGGGAGTATATTCGTGATGAAAAGTTCTTGCGGAAAGTCAGGGCTATCTTCATTAAGGCTGAGGCGAAAACACTTGATGCAACCGTGAAAGAGCAGGCCACGATTATGAAGGCTTTTGTGGAGGAGATTGCGAATGTTTGAAATAAATAGAAAAACGATTAACACAATACACTATGTCATATTATTATTTGTATCTTGGGTCGGGTAGGGTTACGGGTAGGGTTACGGGTTTACGGGTCATGTACACAGTTTACACGGGTCAGGTTGATTTAGGGTTAGGTTTAGTTTTACACGGGATATACAGTTTAGGTTTAGGTTTAGGGTTAGGTTTAGGATTGTACCGGTTAGGTTTGGACCTGGAATAGTAATACACCGGTTTAGGTTTAGGTTTAGGTTATAACCAAAAATAAATCGTAATAAATAGAAATAGAATCAGCTGAGGGATTATATTTCCGACCTTGAGTACGGTGAACTATATAGTAATAAGCCTACCCGCAGAATCATCCGCAGAATCATCCGCAGAATCATCCGCAGAATCATCCGCAGAATCATCCGCAGAATCATCCGCAGAATCATCCGCAGAATCATCCGCAGAATCATCCGCAGAATCATCTACATACTATCTACATACTACCCGCAGAATCATCCGCAGAATCATCTACATACTATCTACATACTACCCGCAGAATCATCCGCAGAATCATCTACATACTATCCGCAGAATCATCTACAGACTATCCGACAGACTATCCGACAGACTATCCACAGAATCATCCGACAGACCATCCACAGACCATCCACATACTATCCGCAGAATCATCCGCAGAATCTCATCTACAGCCTATCCGCAGAATATCCGCAGAATCTCATCTACAGACTATCCGCAGAATATCCGCAGAATCTCATCTACAGACTATCCGCAGAATCATCCGCAGAATCATCTACATACTATCCGCAGAATCATCCACAGACTATCCGCAGAATCATCCACAGAATCACCCACAGAACCATATCCACAGAATCATCACAGACTATCCAGAACCATATCCACAGAATCATCCACACCGCGCAGCAAAGTACATTTCATTTCAAAAATAAAATAAAATGGAAACTTCTTATTCCTCCTCCTCTTCTTCTGAAGAATATTCTTCCTCTTCCTCTTCGTCGTCATCGTCATCATCATCGTCATCGTCATCGTCATCGTTCCGCAACAAATTATACAACCATCAAAATATTCATCCACATCAATTTCAATATCACCATCTAATACGTATACCTTGCATCCATTATTCCAAAAATCTAAAAATTCCTCGAAATTGGTCGTATAAAAGTTCAAACCTTCATTAATATCAAAAGTTATCGAGTTTAAATGTGGTGCAAATTTCTTTAATTTGGCATTGATATTGACGTCCGTCCACCAAACCAGGTGATTGACGTTTTTGAATCCTTCCTTGATAAGGTAAGTAATTAAAATGGATTTCTTCACCCACAATTTTGAAATCCAAAGATTCTCAGCATAATTCGTATCAAACTCTTTTTTCTCCATACCACAATACTCAACAAGTTCAGTAAATATCTTTTCATCACGAATGAGTTTTTCTGGATTGTACGTGTCAAATTTCTTTTCTGCCTTAACTTTTTTGCAAATGTGATATTTGATGGTCTCATTTATCATAACAACACGAGTTTTGTAATTGTCTTTCTGTTCTGTTGTTTTATCTTCAATGTTATCAATTAAAAACCCTAATAGTGGTATGGTTTTTTCACTCATTACGTCTAAAGATCCTAACATATCATTGACAGAGAGAGAAGGAACTGACTCAATAACAAATTTCTTTTTCTGTGCATCAGTTTCAGGTTTTATCCGTTTCGGTAGTTTCTTCAATAATAATACTTCATTGGCAATGTTCATGATAAAATTCATTTCTTTATCTGTAGCATTATCGAGCATTTGTTTTAAAAGAGTTAAGAAGTTATGATGATTGTTTTTAGAAGTGATTGGTTTAGGTTTAGTTACGGTTTTTCTTGATCTGGGCATTTTTTTATGATTACAAAGATTAATTTATTTCTTCTTTTCTTGCTGTTGGACCCGGTGCAGTAATTCTATTCTTGCTGAGAACATTGTCGACGTAACGCGGCGGCGGTGGTTGAGGATGACGTTGTGCGGTGTAAATATAAAAAGATATTCTGTTATAATATAAAAAATGAAGAAAACCAAATCGTTACAATTTACGTCTGTGAATGGTAATTTACCGGAGAATTTTGGTAAACCGTTAATGTCAAGTGATAAGCCTGATTTTCTTGTGAAGAGTATTGTGCAAAATTCAATAGAAGAAGCTGTGGATGGGGTGAGTGGTGGTGGTGGAGGAGGTGTTGGTGGTGTGGGTCCAACGGGTCCAGCAGGTGTGAGTGGTCCTACAGGGCCACGAGGGTTGACGGGGCCAGCTGGTGCGAATGGAGTTACGGGACCGGCTGGAGTGAGTGTAACAGGACCAACAGGTGGAGTGGGTGCAACAGGACCTCGGGGGTTGACAGGGCCAGCTGGGACGAATGGAGTTGTTGGACCGACAGGACCAGCTGGGACGAATGGAATTGTTGGACCGACAGGACCGGCTGGGACGAATGGAATTGTTGGACCGACAGGACCAGCTGGGACGAATGGAATTGTTGGACCAACTGGGTATACAGGCGCACGAGGCCCGACAGGACCATCGGGAGGGGGAGGCGGAGGAGCCTTGACGCAACAAGGTATCCGTTTGCGTCAAAGTACATTTAGTGCCATTCCAAGTGGTGTGGATACATTGCTACAATTTGATGTAATAGAGATTGATGTGAATAATATAATAAATGCGGCGAATATGTCGTCGACGGGAAGATGGACATTTAATAGTGTGGGAATGTATTTAATTAATTTTGGAATATTGATATCGGGAAATATGGGAGGTGTGCAAAGAAATATTCAGATAAATGATAGTGTGAATGGAAATCCAATTTATCAAGATTTATCAAATTTTAAGCAAGGTAATGCGGTGGGAATGAATGTGAGTGCTATAGTAAATGTTGTATCAACGGCGACGGAATATTATGTGACGATATATCAAGATTCAGGAGTAACGTTAAGTGCAACGATAGGTCAATTGTCAATTTCAACGGTAGGATCGCAAGGGGTAACGGGTCCCACGGGGAATGATGGTAGTCAAGGGCCACCGGGGAATGATGGTAG
>Ga0214919_10011082_pt1 | contig 11285 bp, 8 predicted proteins | sample LL1503_MetaG_FD_177994 | JGI IMG/M metagenome (GOLD analysis project Ga0214919, IMG submission 177994) | Freshwater microbial communities from Lake Lanier, Atlanta, Georgia, United States - LL-1503 | ecosystem: Environmental > Aquatic > Freshwater > Lake | place: USA: Georgia | collected 2015-03-15
TACCAAGTGGGATGCGCAGCCCAAGACGCTACCTGAAGCACTGGTTGCGATTCAGGAGGCCTATCGGCAAGCCATTACGCCACCCACCGCCCCAGCGCTGGTCATCCTCGACATTGAGTTGCAGAAAGAAGAAGCCGGTGCGCTGCAGGTGCCGCGCTATGTCCCGCCGGTCATCAGCGGCGTCGACACAAGCACTGCCCGCGAAATAGCCGCTGCTCTGCTATCGGCCGACAACCCGCGCATCGAGGTAGGCCAACTGCGCACACCAGAAGGCGTGCAGCTGGTCGTGCAACTGGCTGAGCTGGTCGGCGCCAGCACCAGCACCAAAGCTACGGCAGGCTCGATGAGCTTTCCGCAGCGCCATCCGCTGTGCGGTCCCGGTGCCGATGCAAAAGTAGACTACCGGTTGGGACTGGAGACAGGTCCAGCCGATGTGGCGCTGATCGGCCCCAAGGTCGATTCACTGCATACCACTCGTGATCTGCACGGCATCGGCTTTGGTGGTCTGCGCGGCACTACGCCAACCGCAGAGTCCACCCCAGCCAACCGTATCGGCCGACGCGTCGCGATTGATGCAGAGGCCAGCCTGACTGCAGTGATCGCAGCCGTACAACAAGGACTGACGCCAGCACGCCAGCGCGTGATCGACGAGCGCAAGCGTCGCCATGCTGCGGCCAACCACAGCGCCTTCGTCAAAAACTTAGAGGCAGCACTTGAGATCAAGCGCAAAGGCTGGGACGCCAGCCCGGTCAGCACCGCGCGCATCTATGCTGAACTGTGGCCACTGCTCGAAAACGAAGACTGGTGCCTGGCCAGTCCCAGCAACTTCTCTGGCAGTCACCACCGTGAGCTGTGGTCCCATGACAAACCGTGGAGCTATTTGGGTACGCAAGGTGCCGGCGGCATGGGTTATGGCGCCGGTGCCTGTGGCGGCGCTGCATTAGCCGCACGCGACCGCAAGCGTCTGGTGATCAACATCCAGACCGATGGCGATCTAAATTATCAGCCAGGCGTGCTGTGGAGCGCTGTTCACCACAAACTGCCGTTGCTGACGGTGATGCATAACAACCGCGCTTGGCATCAGGAACTGATGTTCCTGGAATACATGGCTGGCGTGCGCGGCCGCGGCACCGATCGCGCTCACATAGGCACCACGCTGCGTGATCCGTTTATCGACTACGCAAAGATGGCTGCCGCCTATGGCATGGCCAGCGAAGGTCCGATCAGCGATCCGCGTCAACTGCAGGCTGCGCTCAAACGCGGTATTGCGCATGCTCGTCGCGGCGAGCCCTACTTGATTGATGTACTCACGCAGCCGCGCTGAGCAGGGAGTTGTCATGACACACCGCACACATCTGCTGCTGGCCTGCGCAGTGCTGGCCGCAAGCTTGACCACTGTTGCCAGCGCTGCCGGCAATGCCGCCAACGGCAAGCAGCTCTTTTACGATCACGGCTGCTATGGCTGTCACGGCTTCAATGGTGAAACCGGTCAACGCGATCTGGTCGGCACCGGCAGTCCACTGGTCACAGATCTGAGTCTGTTTCGCATGTTCCTGCGGCAGCGCGGCGACGTGGCGCCCGAACTACCTGTCACGCGCATGCCCAACTATGCAGCCAGCGCACTACCGGACAAAGCGGTAGAGGATCTGTTTGCCTATGTCCGCACATTCAAGGCCAACGCACCGGCAGTAAAGGACGTGCCGACGCTGCGCGCTATCCTGCAATCAGCGAAGCTTAAGCAGCCGCACTAGATCGGCGGCTTTAAGGCTTGGGCGCAGCCGCCTGCAGCAAACGCTGCGTGACGACAGGCCCACCTATTGCCGTGACCACCACCAACACCAGCACTACATTGAGCAGGTTGGCGTCGATAAGCGGCACACCAGCAGAATTGAGGGTTTGGCTGGCCACGACAGCGGCAGCCAGCGTCGCCGCCACCTGCGGCGTGGTCAGCGCCCACATACCTGGCACTTGACTGGCCGGATAGCGCAGCAACCTGGCACTGAGCCATGCCGCCACATACTTACCCAGCAACAAACTGCCGATGATGGCTGCGGTCAGCCACGGCGACTGCACTATGGTTTTAATGACCGAACCTGGCTCAATCAACATTCCGGTAGCCATAAAGAAGCTGGGAATAAAGGTATAGCGGGCAGTGACCGCCATGCCCTCGTGCAGGTGCTCATGACCGGTGGCACGACGCACAGCGATACCCGCCAGAAACGCACCAACGATGCCTTCCATGTGCACCATCTCGGCGCCCTCTGCCACCACCGTCAACACCAGCATGGTGAGGGCCACCTGCACTTCAGGTGAGTCGCCATAACGCCGCAGCAGCGCACGAAACAACGGCGGCACCAACAGCAAGACTGCCGGTGTGAAGATCAGGATCTGCAGCACCTGCACACCCAATGCCACTGCCGAAAAGCCTGACTTGTGAATGGGCAGACAAATAGCCAGCGCCAGCATCGCAAGAATATCGGTCATGACTGTGGCACCGATGGCCGTCTGCACCCAGCCCTGCGCCTGTAAACCGGCCTTTTGGATCAGCGGAAAAGCCAGCAGCGTATGTGAGGCAAGCAGCGAGCCGACCAGCGCGGCTGTGAGCAGGCTGTACCCAAAAGCCACCGCAACCACAGCGCCCAATAGAAACGGAATCAAGAAAGTCAGCAAGCCAAAGGTCAGCGAGTCGCGCCAACGCTTAATGAACTCTGATAGATCGACTTCGTGGCCCACCGTGAACATCAACAGCAGCTTGCCAAGCTCTGCAAACACGGAGATGACCGGACCGCCCAGCTTGAAGATACCCAGGCCCAATGGGCCTGTAAGAATGCCGGCAAAGATCAGACCGATAAGGCCGGGTATGCCGAACCGCTCGACCAGTTTAGGGATAAAGAACATGGCGCCCATCACCAGCGCCAGCTGGACCAACGGTGAGAGATGCCGCACGCCCTCTTGGAATTCAGCCAGATCCCCCATGACGGCCGCTCCTTACCCTGTTGTTATCTGTTAGGCAGTCAGGCCCTGCTCACGCAGGTATTCGTCGTAGGTACCACGGAACTCTGTCGTCGTGCCACCGGGCTTGAGCTCGATGATGCGCGTCGCCAGCCCACTGACGAACTCGCGATCATGCGAAACAAACAGCAACGTACCGGGAAATTTTTCGAGACCGATCTGCAGCGACTCGATGGTTTCCATATCCATATGGTTAGTCGGCTCGTCCATCAACATGACGTTGGGACGTGTGAGCAACAGCTTGCCGTAAATCATGCGGCCCTTCTCACCACCGGAGAGCACCTTGACCGACTTCTTGGTCTCATCGCCCGAGAACAGCAGCCGACCCAGTGTGGCGCGTACGATCTGCTCGTCGTCCGCTTTGCCCGACCAACGCTGCATCCACGAGAACAAATCGAGCTTCTCGACGAACTCGGCCTGCGGATCCTGCGGCATGTAGCCCACCTGAGCGTTTTCGACCCAGGCGACCTTGCCCGAGGTGGGCTGCAACTCGCCGGCCAGCAGGCGCATGAGCGTAGTCTTGCCCGCACCGTTGGGGCCGATGATGGCCACGCGATCGCCGGCCTCGATAGTGAAAGACAGGTTGCTCAGCACCTGCCCCTCTCCACCCGGATAAGCAAACGTCAGCTTTTCAACGCCGACTGTGCCGCGATAGAGCTTCTTGGCCTGTTCGAAGCGGATGTACGGGTTCTGCCGTGAGGAGGGCTTGATCTCCTCAACCTTGATCTTCTCGAGCTGCTTGCGGCGCGATGTGGCCTGACGCGCCTTGGAGGCGTTGGCAGAGAAGCGACGCACGAACTCCTGCAGGTCGGAGATCTTGTCCTTGGCCTTGGCATTGGAAGCTTCAACGCGCGCACGCGCCTGCACCGATGCGAGCATGAAGTCGTCGTAGTTACCCGGATAGATTTTGAGCTGCTGAAAATCCAGATCCGCCATGTGCGTGCACACCTGATTTAGGAAGTGACGGTCATGGCTGATGATGATCATGGTGGCATTGGACTGGTTGAGCACATTCTCCAGCCAGCCGATCGAATGGATATCGAGGTTGTTGGTGGGCTCGTCCAGCAGCAACACATCGGGATTGGAAAACAAGGCCTGCGCCAACAGCACACGCAGCTTCAAGCCCGGCGGCACTTCACGCATGGGACCGGTGTGCAATTCAGGCCCAATGCCCGCCTCCACCAAAATGCTGGCAGCACGCGCCTCAGCGTCATACCCGCCGTACTCGGCAAACTGCACCTCAAGCTCAGCCGCGCGCATGTAATCGGCATCGCTGGCTTCGGCGTTGGCATAGATGGCGTCGCGCGCACTCATCGCGGCCCACATCTCCATATGCCCCTGCATCACCACATCGATGACGCGCTCGTCCTCATAGCCGAACTGATTCTGGTTGAGCTTGCCCATGCGCAGACCCGGCTGCAGCACCACTTCACCGGCACTGGGCTCCAGATCGCCACCGAGGATCTTCATCAGCGTGGACTTGCCACAGCCGTTGGCACCGATCAGGCCATAGCGGTTGCCGTCGGTGAACTTGACAGTGACGCCCTCAAACAAGGGCTTGGCGCCAAACTGGATGGCGACATTGGACGTGGAAAGCATGGGTATTCTTGCGCGGACGGGGCGCGCGAGTTTAGCTGACTTGGGGCTGCTTTGTGCGCTCCTGCACCCTCCCCCATACTGTCGCCAATGCCGCGCATCAGCTACCGCTACCCAGACCACCTGCGCGCCGACGCCGAGGCACTACCGGCGGCGCCAGGTGTGTATCTGTTTCTGGGCGAAGACGAGGGCCTGCCGCTATACATCGGCAAAAGCGTCAACCTGCGGGCGCGTGTGCTCTCGCACCTACGCAACCGCAGCGAGGCACGGATGCTGCGGGCGTCGAAGCGCATCAGCTTCGAGCGCACGGTTGGCGAGATTGGCGCACTGCTACTGGAGGCCCGGCTGGTCAAAGAGCGCTACCCGCTGCTCAATCGCCAACTGCGGCGTAAAGGTCGGCTGTGCTCGCTACGACTGAGCAACAGCGCACCAGAAGTGGTCTATGCGCAGGACATCGACTTTGCCCGCGAGCCGCAGCTGTTCGGCCTGTTCAATTCACGCGCAGCTGCCCTGCAACACCTTCAGGAGCTGGCAGACGCCCACAAGCTGTGCCTAGGAGCCTTGGGGCTGGAAAAGCTGCCCAAGGGTCGTGCCTGCTTTCGTGCGCTGCTGGGCCGCTGTGCTGGCGTCTGCCGCGGCGATGAGACAGGCGATGCCCATCAGCAGCGTCTGCTGGCGGCACTGCAAGACCATGCGCTGACCTGCTGGCCCTGGGAGGGTGGCATCGGGGTGATAGAGCGCGATGGCGAGGCCCAGCAGATCCACGTTGTGCACAACTGGTGTTATCTGGGCAGCGCCGAGACGCCAGAGGCCGCCCGCGCCCTGTACAGCGTCAGTGCCAGCTTCGATGCCGACAGCTACAAAATCCTCTGTAAGCCCATCTTAGCCGGCACCGCCGAGATCCTGCGCCTCTGACAGCAGGGCCGGCGCAGTTGATAGTCAGTGACTATCGTAAATATCGCATCAATCTATTGGAACTATTGCGATACCGCACCTATTCTCACTCCCGTCGAATCAACCCACCACGAGGTCTTACCTAAATGTCGATCATCAATTCGAAAGTCAAACCGTTCAAAGCCACTGCCTACAGCAACGGCAAGTTCGTGCCCGTGTCCGATGCGGACCTGAAGGGCAAGTGGTCGGTGTTCTTCTTCTACCCGGCTGACTTCACCTTCGTCTGCCCCACCGAACTGGGCGACCTGGCCGACGTGTACCCCGAGTTCAAGAAGCTGGGCGTCGAGTGCTATTCGGTGTCGACCGACACGCACTTCACTCACAAGGCCTGGCATGACGCGTCGGACACCATCAAGAAGATTCAATATCCGATGATCGGCGATCCGACCGGCGCCATCACCCGCAACTTCGACGTGATGATCGAAGAAGAAGGCTTGGCGCTGCGCGGTACCTTCGTGATCAACCCTGAGGGCGAGATCAAGGTCGCCGAGATCCATGATCTGGGCATTGGCCGCGATGCCAGCGAACTGCTGCGCAAGGTGCAGGCCGCGCAGTACGTCGCCTCGCATCCGGGCGAAGTGTGCCCGGCCAAGTGGACCCCGGGTGAGAAGACGCTGTCCCCGTCGCTGGATCTGGTCGGCAAGATCTAAATCGACCCTTGGCAGCCGCTCCCTCACCCTAATAAGTAGGGGGAGCGGCCTGCCCCTTGGAGACTTCTGGAGATTCGTCATGCTCGAGCCGCAACTCAAAAACCAATTAGCCGGCTACATGCAACGCCTGCAGCGCCCGATCGAACTGGTCGCATCGCTCGACGACAGTAGCGCTGCGCAGGAGCTGCGCGAACTGCTACAGGAAGTCGCCACGCTCTCCGACAAGATTTTGGTACGCGAAGACGGTGCTGCAAACCGTCGTCCGTCCTTTGCAGTGAGCTGCCCCGGTGAGACTGCACGCGTGCAATTCGCGGGTATCCCGATGGGCCATGAGTTCACCTCGTTCGTGCTGGCCTTGCTGCAAGTAAGTGGCTATCCACCCAAAGTCAGTGATGAGCTCATCGCACAGATCAAAGCACTGCCTGCCGGCCTGCGCTTTGAAACCTTTATTTCGCTCAGCTGCCACAACTGCCCGGATGTCGTGCAGGCGCTGAACCTGATGGCAGTGCTCAATCCCGGCATCGAACACGTGATGATCGATGGCGGACTGTTTCAGACAGAAGTGGAAACGCGACAAGTCATGTCCGTGCCTACGGTGTATCTCAACGGTACAGAGTTCGGCTCCGGCCGCATGACTGTCGAAGAGATCCTGGCCAAAGTAGACACCGGTGCAGCAGAACGCGATGTCGCCAAGCTCGATGCCCGCGCACCCTATGACATGCTGGTGATCGGCGGCGGACCTGGCGGCGCATCGGCTGCCATCTATGCCGCCCGCAAAGGCATTCGCACCGGCTTGGTGGCCGAACGTTTCGGTGGCCAGTTGATGGACACACTGGGTATCGAAAACTTCATCTCGGTCAAAGCCACCGAAGGCCTAAAGCTCGTCCAGGGCCTTGAAGAGCATGTAAAGGATTACGCCGTCGATGTGATGTCTCTGCAGCGCGCGGCGGGGCTGGTGCCCGGCGAACTGATCGAGGTCAAGCTGGCCAACGGGGCCACGCTGCGCAGCAAGACGGTGATCGTGTCGACCGGTGCCAGATGGCGCGAAATGAACGTGCCTGGCGAACAGCAGTATCGCAACAAGGGCGTGGCCTATTGCCCGCACTGCGATGGGCCGTTGTTCAAGGGCAAACGCGTGGCGGTGATCGGCGGGGGCAACTCCGGTGTCGAAGCAGCCATCGATCTGGCCGGTTTGGTGGCACATGTGACGCTGCTGGAGTTCGACGTACAACTGCGCGCCGATGCGGTCTTGCAGAAAAAGCTGGCCAGCCTGCCCAACGTGACGATCATCACTCAGGCGCTGACCACCGAGGTCAGCGGTGACGGCAACAAGGTCAACGGGCTGCTGTACACCGACCGCGCCAGTGGCGAGGCAAGGCGTATCGATCTGGAAGGCATCTTTGTGCAGATTGGCTTGCTGCCCAACACCGACTGGCTCAAGGGCACGGTGGCTTTGTCCAACCGCGGCGAAATTGAAATCGATGCTCGCGGCCAAACCTCGGTGCCCGGCGTGTTCGCCGCAGGCGACTGCACCACGGTGCCGTTCAAGCAGATCATCATCGCCATGGGTGCAGGATCGACCGCTGCACTGGGTGCTTTCGATCATTTGATCCGCAGCACGCCTGCTGCGGCCTGAGGCCTAGCAAAAGCAGGAAGATTTTACAGCCACTGCTGTGTCACCCTCGAGGCAAAACAAGCCTCGGGGGCGCCATGGCAAGATTCGACCGTGTGCTGGAACTGGCAGCGCAGCTGCAGCGGACCCGTGCGCCTCAGTCTCTCGAGAGTCTCATGGCGCATCTAGACGTATCGCGCGCCACGCTCAACAGACTGCTTGGAACACTGCGCGATGAGGTGGGCTTCGATGTCCAATACATCAAGCGCGAGGGCTATGTGCTTAAGCCCAGTCCGCGCGACACCATCGCCACGCAACTGCTCAAACTCGATAGCGCCGACGTAGCCAACCTGCTGGTCGCAGAGGCACTGCTGGAACAGCTCACGCCAGGCTTGCTGCGTGACGAGACAGCAGGGCTTCGTAAGTCCCTTGAAAAGCTCAACACCAAACGTCTGGGCGACGCGGACATGCGCCGCCGGCTGCAACTGCGTCTGAACCATCTGCGGCCCACCAGTCAGAAGGGCTTCAATGTCCTGCTCAACGCACTGCTCACGCGGCGGCAACTCAGCTTTGATTACCACAGCCGCAATGACGACCGATCTGGACGGCGGCTGTGTTCACCCCAACGCCTGACTTTCTATCGCAACAACTGGTATCTGTCGGCTTGGTGCCATGAACGTCAGGCGCTGCGTCTGTTCTCGGTGGATCGGATCAGCGAGCCGCGCATCAGTCTCGAGGATGCGCTGCAGATCGAAGAGCGAACACTGGCGCAACAGCTCGATGCCAGCTATGGCATCTATCCCGGCGCCTCCAGCGCCACAGCAGTTCTAAAGTTCACAGCCAAGTCAGCGCGCTGGGTTGCCGAGGAAACCTGGCACCCTGATGCGCGCTGCGAGCCACTTACAGATGGCGGCGTCACCCTGCATGTGCCCTATCACCATGACACGGAACTGATCATGGAGATCCTGCGCCACGGCGACCAGTGCGAGGTTCTGGCGCCGCTGGGGCTGCGTACCGCAGTAGCAGAGGCGTTTGCCAAGGCAGCCGCCAGTTACGCCAAACGCTGACAGCGGCGACTGACGGCAGGCGCATTGGGTATCATTGGCCCGATGCGCCCAAGCACTTCCACCCCTACTCCCGCCACGCCCCACTGGCAGGCACCACCTAGCGCGATACGCCAAGCCCGCTATTGGGACTGGCTGGCGTTGGCCCTGTTGGGCGCGCTGCTGCTGTTTGTGCTGGCCACCTTCGACAAGCATGGCCTCAGCAACGACGAACCCGTGCAGCACACTTATGGCCGCTTGTTGTTGGCCTTCTACGGGTCGGGTTTTGCCGACCGTCACGCCTTCGATTATATAAATCTGCATCTCTACGGCGGCTTGTTCGACATGCTGGCAGCAGCCCTCGAACCCTACTCACCGTGGTCGGTGTGGGATCTGCGCCACCTACTGTCGGCGCTGTTTGGTGTGGCAGGCATTGCATTCGCAGCACTGACCGCGCGGCAACTGGCTGGGCCACGCGCAGGCTGTCTGACCGGACTGTTGCTGGGCCTCACCGGTGCGTGGACTGGTGCGATGTTCACCCACACCAAAGACATCCCCTTTGGCACTGCGATGATGGCTGCCGTGTTTTTCAGTACCGGACTGCTACGCCAATTGCCGCGGCCGAGCCTTGGCAACCTATTCGGCGTAGGCCTTGCCTTGGGCTGCGCCATGGGGCTGCGCGTCGGCGGCTTGTTCGCGCTGTTTTATCTAGGTATGGGCGTGATTCTGGTGTTGTGGTCGCGCAGCCGCAGCGTCAGTGATGCACTGCTGCTGGTCAGGCAATGCCTGCCCAGACTGCTGCTTGCGATGGCACTGGCCATAGCAGTCATGGCTGTGACTTGGCCTTGGTCCGTAATGGGCTGGCGCAACCTGTTTGACGCCGCCACCCGATTCTCGCACTTCAACTTCGACATGAAGACGCAGCTGGCCGGTACGTTGTATCCGATCAGCCAACTGCCGCGTACCTACTTGTCTCATTACCTGCTGTTGCGCGTTCCTGAGCTGCTCTTGCTGGGATTGTTGGCAGCGGCGCTGTGGGGCCTACTTGGTCTGTGGCGATCACAACAACCCCGCATGCCGGTGCTACGACTGCCCATTACCGCACTGCCACTGGTTCCCGTGATACTGGCGGCGCTGTTTCCAGTGCTGTTCTCGCTTGCTACGGCTCCAGCGCTATACAACGGTATTCGGCATTTCAGTTTCGTGTTGCCGCCGCTGGCAGTACTGGCGGGACTGGGGCTCGATGCCCTGCTCACCTCACTCAAAACTCAGCGCGCTGTGCTGCTTGCAGCCACCGCTGTGCTGCTGGCGATAGGCACAGACAACCTGCTGCTGATGCTGCGACTGCACCCCTATCAATACGTGGCTTACAACCACCTCGCCGGCGGTCTAGACGGTGTTTTTCGCCGCTATGAACTCGATTACTGGAATGACGGTGCACGCGAATCGGCGCACCTGCTCAACCGCCTGCTCAGCGATGAGCTGGGCACGGCACCGGCAGAGCTGACGGTGGCGTTCTGCGGTGAGTCGGTGCAGATCAACGAGTTTCTCGATTCACGCTTTCGCGTCGTGCGCGACTGGCCGAGCGCAGACTTTTTTGTATCAGCCACCCAGACAGGCTGCGACAAAGCCATGAATGGCACGCTGATCGGTCAGGTGGAACGCGACGGTATACCGTTGATGGTCATCAAAGACCGGCGTGAACTGGTCGGCCCGGATCGCTTGGTGATCGACGAATCACCGGGCAACTGAATCGCCACTAAATCAGTCGGAACGCCACGATCGCTACGGCGGTGGGCAATAAAGCCGCACGCAACAGCAAGGCCGGCTTGATCGTATGACCTTCAAAGCGGTTTTTGAGCATGGCAAAAGCGGCCGGGTTGGGGGCGTTGGCAATAACCGTCAAACCGCCACCAGTCACTGCACCGGCCACAATGGCCCGCTTGAAATCTTCATCCAAGCCTTCGACCAAAGACGCCAGATAGGTCAGAGCCGCGTTATCGGTGATGGCCGTTAGCAGCGTCGTGCCATAAAACACCGCGCCGACATCCATGCCCTTGAGCAAGGGCTGCAGCCACCACTGCTGCAATCCACCCAGGACCACCAGCCCTGCCAAGAAAAAGCCCACCAACAGTGCTTCACGCACGATCAACCGATCCTGATGCTGCGGGTAAGCCTTGGCAAAGCCGATAAAGAACAACAACAGGCCCAGAAACACCGGCGGATGGTGCGCAAAGACCACAACGCCCACTAGAAACAGCAACGTCAGCAACGTGCTCCACAAAGGTGGCAGCACATGAGTGGTCTCGGTCGCCGGCACCAGACTGGTCAGCTCACGGCGGAACATCAGCGTCACCAGCAGCGCATTGACCACCACCGCCAACGCTGCGCGCCAACCGAAGTGGTTAAGCATGTAGG
>Ga0214919_10011083_pt1 | contig 11283 bp, 12 predicted proteins | sample LL1503_MetaG_FD_177994 | JGI IMG/M metagenome (GOLD analysis project Ga0214919, IMG submission 177994) | Freshwater microbial communities from Lake Lanier, Atlanta, Georgia, United States - LL-1503 | ecosystem: Environmental > Aquatic > Freshwater > Lake | place: USA: Georgia | collected...
CGAGGAACCCGGCGAGGCAGCATTCTACGGTCCGAAAATCGATTTTGTAGTCAAAGATGTTCTCGGTCGCGAGTGGCAGTTGGGCACGGTTCAGGTTGATTACAATCTGCCGATCCGTTTCGGTCTGAAGTATGTCGGTAGCGACGGGAAGTCCCACGTTCCTGTCATGATCCACCGTGCGCCATTCGGTTCGATGGAGCGATTCACCGGTGTTCTTATCGAGCATTTCGCGGGCAATTTCCCACTCTGGCTTTCACCCGAACAGGTGCGCGTGCTGCCGATCAACGACGATCCTGTGGTGATCGAGTATTGCGACGCCATTGTAGCCTCTCTCCGAGTGGAGGGCGTTCGATGCGAGCGCGACACCTCGCCAGATAGCGTCAATGCAAAGATCGCCAAAGCCGAACAACAAAAAGTTCACACCATGTTCGTTGTAGGTAAACGCGATGTCGAAGCCGGCAACGTGAGCTTGCGCGTTCATGGCAAAGGGAACCTTGGAGCGAAAAACAAAGACGAAGTGATGGCCGAGATCGTTGCCGCTATACGCACACGCCAAGCTTGATGTTGACCTCAGCCTTTTCTAAAAATTATCCCATGCATCACCTTTTCCGATTCTTCGCTACATTTGTCGTCCTGTTCCTGCTCGCCGCTTGCCTCGCCTCGCCGGTAGCGAGTTCCGGCGGCATCGGTGCCGTCACGGCAACAAATACGAACGTCGATGCCGTCTCGGCGGCAGCTCAAGCTGTCTTCGCTCAGCGAGGCTATACGCCCTCAGGCTCGGACTATCCTGATTCCATCTCTTTCGACAAGCCCGCAGGCGGCTTTGGAAATGCGATGTGGGGGAATTACGGCAACCCGCAGACCATTCGCGTCAAGCTCTCGATGGTTCCTATTCCGGGCACCTCAAATATTCGCCTCGTGCCACGTGTCTATAGTGTGAGTGGAGCCGACGAGGCTGGCTTCGATTCTGATCGTCCGCTCATGGGCCTGTGGAATGCTGAGTTCGGACCGATACTTAAACAAATCGCAGCACAAGCTGGAAGCTAACAGAGGTATGGAGGGGTCTGTTCCGTCAGGCCCGGTAATGCCGTTGCAGTTGAGGAAAAAGCTTCTCGATTTCGAGTATGGAAATGGGCGGCGTTCTTTAGCAGCTTCTCTCCATGAGAGTCATCTTGGCTATTCCTTGCTTGAGAATTCTCGTTGCGCAGGTGCCGGTACAATCGCGCAATCGCTCTCGATCCAAGTTTGGTCGAGTATTCTTCTCAGTTCCATGGAGCGGGTGCCCTTGGCTCTTGGTCATCCCCGTGTGCTTTTTTCCAATCTGATTTCGATCTGGGGATATACATTGGCGATTCCCTCTGCTGCATGCAATCGGCGCTGGGATTTGTATGAGGTGCGCTATCGCCGTTCATCTCGCTCTACGGCGACTGAAAGCGAAATGATGATGTGAACAAAATCGGGCCGAGCACTTAAAAAATCAGACGCTATGTTTTGCGTGCCAATCCTTGTAAACGAAGGGCGAGATTTCGGAGGGTTTGATTTCACTCCGACCACCCCAGAAGACATTCGTGTAGCTAACGGGGAAGCCGGCTTCTTCAAGGTGGCTGTCGATCGCGGCTTTGAACGTGAGGACGCGATCGCGATCTGTCCCGTGGGCCACGGCCATGATGTTCACATTATTAAAATCAGGCCCCCCCTCGCGCCAGTAGCAATGGGTGAGGCATTCGTGTCGGCCGATCTGTGACCCAGCCTCTTCTTCACGACCTGCAGGCACGGCCCAATGGAAAAGGGCATTGAATCGGGTCACTCGAACCCCAGTTTGAGATGGCTTGACGTGCTCGAGGAATGTGGAAAATCGGCCCAGAAGTTTACGCTCCTGGAGCGATTCTGCGACGGCATAGAAATCCTCCAACGAGACGCCTGCTTCCGCCGCACGACGTGCCCAAACGGGTTCGGCGATCTCGTCCAAGGCGAACTCGCGTTTAAGGGTCATCAACACACGCCACTCGTGGTCGGTGAGTTGAACGACACCGGTGCGAAGCATGCGGGCAGGCATTTCGGAGCGATCACCCGGTTCAATGAGCTTGCGGCGAACGTGGCCCACGCCGAGGGCAAAGATCCCCTTCGCTGGCATCAGGCGGTAGCTTTCTGCTCCGGTTATTTTAAGAAGAAGACTGCAGTGTTCGTCTAGCGATTGACCCGCAGGGACCTTGACGGTCGTCCAAAGCTTGTAGGCTTCACCTGGGATCTTGGCGTCGGTGGAGCGAACGACGACATGTCCGGAGAAGGGATCCTCTCGGAACATAAACTCAAAAGCGGAGTCGAGTTTTTCGGGTGCCACCTTCCAAGCGACGAGCGCTCCTTCCGCGAGATTCGTCGCAAGCAGTGTCTGGCGAACCCGGCGAATCGTCCCAGCTTCGAGCATCGCCCGGATCCGTTCAAGGACGACAGGAAGTTCAACGCCGCTCAGACGCGAAATTTCCAGAAATGGCTCACGGGAGAACCCCGAGATCTTATCCTCAGAAATGGACAAAATGCGGGAGTTAATAGGATCGGTATGCTCGGTCGGAATCATGAGACCGAGGAATTTGCCCGATCCCTATGTTTTCTGCAATTCAATCTAGCACCAAGAAACAGCGACTTCCGAATCGGAAAGCTTGTGATTGGGGAGTGTGTCTGGATGATAGGAGATACGTGCCATGATTCTTGTCCTAGTGAAACGCCTGCTCTCTCTTTTTGTGGTCTTGTTTTGCGTTGTCACTATCACGTTTTTGCTAATACGGATTTCCCCAGGCGGGCCATTCGATGGAGAAAGAAAGATTCCGCCGGCGATCGAGAAGCAACTTCTGCAGAAATACAAACTCGATGGGCCGCTTTGGCAGCAATATGCGGGGTATATTGGCGACTTGTTGCGGGGGGACTTGAGGCTTTCGACGAAATACCGGAACCGTTCGGTTAACGAAATGCTAGCGCAGACTTTACCTGTGACCCTGTGTCTGGGTGGCACCGCATTTTTACTAGCATCCCTTGGAGGAGTTTGGCTTGGTGCTCTGGCCGCGATGCACAAGCAGACGTGGCGAGACTATGGCGCCATGTTCATCGCTTTAGCGGCGATTTCGCTGCCAGCTTACATTGTGGGTCCCTTGTTGATTCTTATTTTCGCACTCACGCTGGGATGGTTTCCAGCGGGAGGGTGGGGTGGGGCATCGCATTTGATTCTACCAACGATCACTCTGGCAGCTCCGGCCATGGCTGTGGTGGCTAGGTTGATGCGAGGGAGTATGGTAGAGACACTCGGTCAGGATTTCATTCGTACCGCTCGCGCGAAGGGTCTGAACGAATCGACTATTGTATTCCGCCATGCATTGCGTATTGCGCTTTTGCCGGTTGTTTCCTACTTGGGGCCTCTGGCCGCCCACCTCCTTACGGGCTCAATTGTGGTGGAAACAGTTTTCAATATTCCCGGAGCAGGGGGCTTTTTTGTGCATTCGATTCTGAATCGTGACGGCTTTTTACTGGGTGGGATGGTGATTGTTTATTGTGTGATGCTGGTGGTTTTTAACCTGGTTGTCGATCTGGCCTATGGCTTTCTCGATCCACGAATTCAAGCTGATGTCTGATCCGCGCGTCTTGACGAGATTAAAAAGAAATCCGGCGGCTTGGCTGTCGGCGGCTTTTCTTGGTTTTGTGATTCTGGCATGCGTTTGTGGGCCATTCCTATTGCCGTCTGCTTTGGGTGAACCGGGGCCGAATCAGTATGCGTGCCCCTCCATGGGCCACCCCTTCGGCACGGACCTCAACGGCCGCGATGTCCTGTATCGTCTCCTCACGGGGGGGCGTATCTCTCTCCTTGTCGGGTTTTGCGGTGCCATAGTGAGCCTCTTCATTGGTACCGCATGGGGACTTGTTGCTGGATATACGGGAGGGCGTGTCGATGCTTTAATGATGCGCGTTGTGGATATTCTTTATTCCGTTCCGCGCCTCATTTTTATTCTTATTGCGATTAATGCTTTTAATTCGAGTCTTCAGGTTTGGGCTTCATCTGTTGGGCTGGAGTTCCTAGTTCAGTCCTCCCGAATCGCCATTCTCATCGTCACTCTTGGAGTCATCGAATGGCTAACGATGGCGCGCATTGTGCGGGGGCAGGTTTTGTCTCTGAAATCGCGTCAGTTTGTGACTGCGGCGCGTGCGCTTGGGCAATCCCATAGGCGCATCCTGATCCGCCACCTTCTTCCGAACCTCGGTGGCATCATTCTTATCTATCTCACACTTACGATTCCCGCCGTGATCATAGACGAATCCTTCCTGAGTTTTCTGGGGCTGGGAGTGCAGGCTCCGCAGGCGAGTTGGGGATCTCTCCTCGCCGATGGAGCAGGCGCGATTAACCCTGTGCGCAGCTTTTGGTGGCTCTTGGTTTTTCCCGCCTCGGCGATGGCGACCACATTGTTGGCGTTAAATTTCCTCGGCGATGCGCTCCGCGATGCCTTGGACTCGCGCTCGCGTTCTTAAACCATTTTCCCCAAATTCCCTCGACAGCACTGGTTGAGCTCAATACTTCTCTACCTCATGCACAACCAAGGAGAAATTTTACTGAGCCGCGAATGCGATGCTGTTCAGATTCCAAGCGGGCACCCGATCGTTCTTCCGTCAGGGATGTCTGTGGTGATCACCCAGTCTCTGGGCGGCACCTTTACTGTGGCCACCCCAGGCGGTCTGGCTCGCATTGATCTCAAGGATGCCGATGCGCTTGGTCTCGATCCAGAGAAAGGAATCGAAAAGATCAAGGTCGAAGGCAGTAAGCAAGATGCTGTCTGGAACCAGCTGAAAATGGTTTTTGATCCCGAAATTCCCGTCAATGTTGTTGACCTCGGGCTCATCTATGATTGCCAGCTTACGACCCAAGATGATGGAAAATCGACCGTTCTCGTTAAGATGACACTCACGGCTCCCGGTTGCGGGATGGGGCCAACGATCGCGGCTGATGCAAAAAGCAAGATCCTCTCCCTTGAAGGCATTGAGGACGCCGAGGTGGAGTTGGTGTGGGATCCACCATGGAATCAAGCAATGATCAGTGAGGCGGGAAAGATGAAGCTTGGGATCATTTGATCCCTCGCGAACGGTTCTCTAGGTTGGGTCTTTTCCAAGGTATTCGGAAAAGATACGCCCCGTCTCGTCAGTCTCGCTGAGCCTGAGTAACTCGCAGTTCAGCTGCTTTCTTAACGGGCTTCCGAATGGAATGGCGAACCCGTAATTTTCCTTATTAAAGACGGGACCAACCACGGAAATGGGGATTCGTGGATTTTTGAAATCAAGAACACGCAGGATTGGTGAGTCGTGTACTACGGCGGCAACCTGACCAGCAAGTAGCGCGCTCGTGGCTTCACTCAGGGTGGCGAACGCAAGCACATTGATTCCCTTTTGCTCCAAATAGTGTGCGGCAACCGTGTCATCTACGACGCCGATAGTCTTGCCATATAAATCCTGCGGTCCGGAAATGGAGCCCTTGAGTTTCTCAATCGTCATTGCCGTTGTGATGGTCGATGTCACGTAGGCCACAGTCACGATCCCGAGCATGATCCATACGATCATGACTATACGGCCTAAAACTCCAGGGAATCCCTTGTAAGCGGATTTGCCAGTGAGGGCGAGAGTCACCACATAGTAAAATGCCTCTGCTGCACCGTCCCTTCTTTTGCTTGGGAAGTCTGGGTTGTGACGGCGCTCAAAAATATAGACGCCGCAGGTCAATAGGAAGACCCCCGCTAGGACGAACCAAAAAATCTCAAGTTTGAGAAGGTCCTTCATATCGCGAATCAACCGACGGGAGATCGATTGCTGGTTGTCGGAAACGAGAATCTGTAGTCCAGAATGAAAGTAGAGTTGCGAAAAATCGACCACTACGGCGTTCTCATGGGTGATCGGGGTGTCGGCGACAAGGACATCGATTCGCCCGTCCGAGACCGCCTGCAAGCCAGCCTCCACTGTTTCAAATGGGGTGTAGTCAAATGTCCAGTTGTTGCTGGCAGCGATTTTTTCCCAAAGATCCACTGCTGCTCCTGTTGGGATAGGCCCCTTGATGACGAAGGGTTCCTGCCCTGCCAATCCGGCGCGCAGTTTGCCCTCCGCGCTCGCCGAGGCGCACGAACAAAAGATGAGCAGTAATACTGCAAGATAATGGCGTGCGCTCACCATTTCCGAACTTTCGAAATCCAGAACACTCCGAGTGCAGATCCCACCGCGAGAATGTTAATTAGGTAGAACGGCCAAAGATCATTTTCCATCGGGACCGGCAGCCTGACATTCATGGAAAAAATACCGACCACGAGATTCGCCAGCATGATGGCAATCGTCCAAATCGTAAAATGCTTGATAAGGACGTTCAAGTTGTGGCTGACGATGGAAGCCCTTGCGTCCATGAGGCCGGCGATAACTTGGGAGTAGATCTCCGAGCGGCGAAGACACTGTTGGTTCTCGATCACGATATCTTCGAGCGTTCGAGTTTGATCGTGATCGAACCCGAGTTTTTCCGCACAGGACTTCATTTTGTCAAATAATGCCCCGTTCGAGTTGATGGCGTTCAGGATGTAGACCAAGCTTTTCTCCAAGGCGAACATGTTGAGGAGATATCTGGTTTCCATCGAAGTGATGATTCTGCGTTCAAGTGAATCCGAAAGCATGTTGATGGCTTTCAAATGGCCTTCAAAGTGGTTGATGCTTTGGTAAAGCAAGCGAAGGATCACATCTTGGATGCAAAACACACGCAAGGCGACGCGTCCCTCGAAAAGCGGGGCATCATCAGGCATCACTATTACCAAGCGATCCTCGTGCAGAAATATGCCAGTCGATGTCATCTTCAGCAGGAAGTTGTCATCGGCAGAAAAACTCTTCGGGCGCTTGAAAATGATCGCAGCATGATCAGCTTCAAACTCCAGACGTGATAACTCATCAGGGTCTAATGAAGACTGCAAGGTGTGGTAATCGATGTTGTAGTATTCCATCAAGTCCGCCTCATCCTCGATCGTCGGACTATTAAAGACGATGATCTGGGCCTCTTCGGGTTCGCAGCGCACCACCGTTCCGGCTTCTTCTGCGACACGGAAATAGGTGCGCAGTCCTCCACGCTGCTTGCCTTTGTCGCCATGTGCTGGCGACTCGATTTCCGCAGGTATGATCATCCCACAACAATCTGACGATTTTCCAAAGCTCGTCGATCCGAATTTTGGCAAACAGAGCGCGAATTTCGTCCCAAGGGGCATTGCCTCCTAGACGCTCTCGGTTTAGTATCTGATGCATGAGCCAGATTCGATTTCAAATCGTGCCCCCGATCGATCGCCCAGAATCCCCGATTTTCATTACGGGTAGCCACCCTGGCCTCGGTGAATGGAAGCCTGACCGAGCGCTGAAACTCAATTGGGATCCTCCGTTTCATGTTGGAGAGATCGAGTCCGATACAGGTCATCATTTTGATTATAAGATTACGCGAGGGAGTTGGGAGACCGAAGCGGTGGACGCCTATGGACATGTTCCGAGCAATTTTTTTCACGACGTCTGGCTCGATGCCACTCGGCACCACACGATAGCGGATTGGAAGGACAGGTATGCTGGGAGACTCACGCATGAGCGTATCCACTCGCGCATTCTTGCCGGAACGCGTGACCTGCTCATTTGGCTTCCGCCCACCTATGGAACTGATTCCCAGCATCGCTTCCCGATTCTCATTCTTCACGATGGAGATAATGTTTTCGATCCCGCTACGAGTGCCATTTCTGGTGTGGACTGGGCTGCGGACGAGTGCATCAAGACTCTCTCTAAACGTGGTGTTTTACCGGAAACGATCGTTGTGGCCGTGTGCCATCCGGAAGGTTTTTCCGACGACAACGCATCCCTGCGGGACTTCGATCTATCTCCAGAGTTGAGCGGCGCTGCCTATGCTCATTTTATTGCGGAGGAACTCGTGCCCCATATGGATGAGCATTATCGAACTATTCCCAAGCCGATATCTCGCATTCTCGGTGGCGCCTCACTAGGTGCCTTGAATTCGTTCTATCTCGCACTCAACCATCCTGGGGTTTTTGGTGGATTTCTCTGTCTCTCGACATCTTTTGAGGATGTATCTCAATCCGTACCAGATCGCTCCGCCCTCTTGCTCGCTCTCGCTGAAAAGACGAATTTAGATTCCACTACACGTATTTATTTCGACTACGGTGACCAAGGGCTTGATGAATGCTATGAGGGGTATCACAAAATCCTCGGAAGCCTTCTGCGCGAAAAAGGATGGAAGGATGGGGAGGAGTTTATGATTCAGAGGATCGTCGGCGGATCCCATAGTGAGATCTCCTGGCGCAACCGCCTTGGGGATGCGCTCGCTTTTCTCTCGAGGTAAGTCGCCGCGTTTTTAGTTGTCTTTGTAGTGAAGGCTCATGATCCGGATGGTCTCGGAGTCCTTGTTTGCGGTATACAAAAATAACCGCAAAGACATGTGCCCTTGTGTCCATTGGTGTCCGAACAAAGTTTGTAAGACATCTCCATCGCGGCTCTTCTCTCGGGTCAGTAGTTGACCGCTTCCAAATTTAGAATCGATGTTCTGTCGGATCTCGTCATAAAACTCGCCGTACTTAACGGTATCCCATGCGGCATCTCCGTATTGAAGTTCAATCTCCGAGAGAGCGTCACTTTCGAAATAAAAAATCGCCTTTAAAAGTAGCTTTTGAGGAATTCCTTGGACGCCGAGCGCGGTTCGCCCACCCACGGTTTTGCGTTCTACTATTCTGGCCTTGGTTCCTTGAATCAACTTCTCCACCTTTTTCTGCGAGTCACCCCACTGAAAATTATAGGGCACCCGCATCTCTTGAATCGCCGAAGCCGCCCTTGGAAACAGGCATAGAGTCGCGACTAAAATGGCAAAATGGGATAATCTCATCACAATCAAACGGCAAAGATACAGACCCGCGCCCCGATCGTCTCGAAAAAAATCTTTTTAAAAGTATTTGCCAACGTGAAGTAAATGAGCGAAAGATGGCACTTGCAGATGTGGTCGTGATTTGGTGGACATCCTGTAGGCAGATCCTCAGGTAGTTTGAAACCCGGCAGTCGGGAACAGGCCTCGATCCCAATGCGTTAATAAATAGTAAAACCATGGGTAATAAACTCTACGTCGGCAACCTGTCATTCAACACGACAGAGATTGCCATTCAAGACCTGTTCTCCCAGTGCGGCTCGGTTTCCGAAGTCATGCTGATGCAGGATAAGTTCACAGGCCGCTCACGCGGATTCGCCTTCGTAACGATGGGATCCGATTCAGAGGCACAAGCAGCAGTAAGCCAAATGCACGGCAAAGAATTAGACGGTCGTGCGCTCACCGTTAACGAAGCCCGTCCCCGTGAAGATCGCCCTCCAGGTGGCGGCGGTGGTGGATTCGACGGCCCACGTCGTGACTTCCGCAGTGGCGGCGGTGGCGGTGGTGGTCGTGATGATCGCCGCGGTGGTGGCGGTGGTGGTGGTGGCGGCGGTGGACGCCGCGAATACGGCCGTCGCTAATTTTTAGCGATGTCTTTCAAAGGGCATTCGGAGAAATCCGAGTGTCCTTTTTTTTTACCGTTTTTTCGCCCCCTTAGAAGTTGTATCACGGAGAAAAACTCACACCCGAGAAGAAATATCATCCAGCATGTGGATGGTTTTTGACTTCCCTACGCAATGTCTACAAAGAGGAAAATGTTTCTTATTTTTTCTTATTTTTTCTGATTGACGTTCACGCGGCAGACTCCTATCTTAAAAAAGCAATGCGGGTGTAACTCAGTTGGTAGAGTGCAACCTTGCCAAGGTTGATGTCGAGGGTTCGAGTCCCTTCACCCGCTCCAATCCCCCCCCCAAAAAAAAGGTTGGAGTCGCCTTCGTATCCCGATTTTCCGATCGGCGCGGAAACTCCTGACGAGACAGGATAGGCGGGTAAAAATAACGCACGCCTGCAAGCTCGCATGCAGGGTGGGGGATTTTTAGCCGCTCCATTCGCTTAGCGAATGTCCCGCGAAGATCTGCTGTCAAAATCTTGTAATCCTGTAAATCCTGTCGACCGCCCCTCCGCTCGCCTGAAGCCTTACGAATCGCCCTGCGCCTGCTCTCCTACATGGTCGGAATTTGGAGAGACCACGCACGCAAAGCCCCCGCCGGCACGCGCCTGCCGCCTATTCTGCCACTCGTCCTCGCGCAGGACAACAAGCCGTGGAAAACCTCCACGCGCTTTGCCGACCTTGTCCAAGCACCCGAGGCCCTCGCCGAAGCGATTCAAAAACACACGCCCGACTTTGAATTTCAGCTCGTGGAGTTCTTCCGCATGCCATTTGAGAAGATCCTCGGCACGCCAATGGGCATCCTGACACTAAGGGCATTGAAAGCCGAAAAGATAAGCGCCTTGCTCGACGACGCGGTGTGGGACGAGATGCTGATGGTGCAACTGCAGCCCGAAGAATTCGAGCGGTTTTTACGCTATATCTTCGACCGCGGCATTGACAACCCCGACTTTCGCAGGAAACTAAAAACAATCACCGATCCGAAACTCATCGAAAACGCCATGTCACTCGCCGAACAACTCCGTGAAGAAGGTCGTCAAGAAGGTCTCATTGCCTCCAAGCAGCAGGATATCATGGAAGCACTCGAGATCCGTTTTGTGACAGTCCCGGAAGGGCTTCGCGAAGAGATCGAGCTCATCGGCGATCCCTCCAAGCTCACCAGCCTGCACCGCGCGGCGATCCTCTGCGTGGACATCGAATCCTTTGCCCGCGAGCTGTAAAAAAATCCAGACAGGATGGACAAGATTTGCAGGATTAACAAGATTGGGCAGGAAAGGTGAAAAATGGTGGGGTTGGCGCGCTGCTGCGCTTTACTCCTGTTGCCCATCTTGGGCTACACCGTTGACTCGTTCGCTCCCGCTCAGCTCGCCCTTCGGGCCAACCTTCGGTTAGTCTTGTGATGATTAGCCTTTCTCCCAAAAGGCTCTCCCTGCGGGCTGCCTTGCGGCAGTCTGTGACTTGCATCGCCCCCGATGCTGCGCCCTTCGGGCCAACCTTCGGTTAGTCTATCTTCAGCTCTCCCGAGCTTGCGATTCTCGACCTTCCCCGAAGGTCTCGATTCTCGCGCCTGCCCCGGCGCTCGATTGTCTTTCCCTTGGGATATGCGCTATTGCGCGGGTGTTCTTCGCGCGGCAGCTCGACTGAAAACTCTACCAGCTCTTTGTTTCCTTCCGAGATAGGGCTACAGCAATCCCAAATGGGATCCCAGATCGCAAAC
>Ga0214919_10011085_pt1 | contig 11282 bp, 10 predicted proteins | sample LL1503_MetaG_FD_177994 | JGI IMG/M metagenome (GOLD analysis project Ga0214919, IMG submission 177994) | Freshwater microbial communities from Lake Lanier, Atlanta, Georgia, United States - LL-1503 | ecosystem: Environmental > Aquatic > Freshwater > Lake | place: USA: Georgia | collected...
GCCGAATGTTGCCGGCTTTTTTGTGAACCTCACGCCGCTGTTTGCCGCCCTGTTATCGGCACTGGCACTGGGCGAATGGCCGCAGTGGTACCACATGGCGGCGTTTTCGCTGATAGCCGGGGGGATTGCGGTGTCGTCGCAAAATTAAAATTTAAAACTGGACTAGTTGATTAAAATATTATGAAGAATCATTGTTGCGCTAACACGTCGGCACATACATTCAAAATGAGAGATGACACTTCATTTTGGAAGCCACTATCGTCTGGATCCCATGAACTCTTTAAATCATGAACTGAAATAACTAATTTATCATCAAATCCATTAATCCGCACCCAGTTTTTAAGTAATTCTTGCTGCATATCATCTGCTAGCACTAACAAAATACGGCATTTAGCGCATGTTCCGCTCACCAAACTCTCTCCACCGAATAGGTCATCAATACAGATGAAGCGCGACATCCCAACGGTCTTCTCTACATATTTATGCAGATCTAGGTGATCTAAAATCCTCGAGTCCAAATATCCGATCAATACCAGAGAACCGAAGTGGTTCCTTCTGGTGATTCTACGAAATCCCGGTTTGGCCCTAGTCCAACTGTTATCAAGGCTTTCGACTAGTTTGATGGCGGCAAAAACCCCCAAGCCGAATGACATGCTATCGGATAGGTCGATAAGATAATTAGTGTAACTCGCAGACAGTAGCGTTATCGAGCCTAAGCCAGACTGCGCCATCAAAAATAATTTATTAAAAAATGAACTATTTATTCTAGTTACCGCAACGACAACCAGAGTCCAAATCGAGAATAAATTAATGATTAGTGATACCCAATCAGGTATAACTCGCAAATACGTTCCGTGTAAAGCGTCATCGACAGCCGTGGCTAATATCTCATTGTCATCCTCGATTGAGGTTACCGCCGTAGCTTTGGTTTGACCAAGTCCAGGTGCAGAAAGACCTAAGACCACCACAGAGTTTTTGAGAACGACTAATTTTGGGTCGTCTGCCGACAGTTCCAGCAAATCGGAGAAGGATATCCGGTAATATCTCCCTTGCTTGTTCCGCCAGTTCAGCGACATTAAGTTAGGGACACCTTGGTAATTTGCGCCACCGACCTCAAGCGTGCGCTTCACGATAGAGGGAAGTGAGAACTGCGCCTCCTCCCACACGAAAGGGTATTTGCGGATAATCCCGTCGTCATCAGGTTTTTGGTTCGCAATACCTAAGCGATCATGCATAGAGCTGAGAAACGGCAGTATCGCTGCCAGCGTAGGCTGTGGTTTGGCTTCGCTACTTACTTCAGATCCACTCAACTGATTTACTTTAAGTTGACTTAGAGCATCATTAGTTGCGTTAAGGCGAATCAGGGGAAAGGCAACGGGCCTTACCATTTGAGCGGTTAAGTCCATCACAGCATCCGCGTCCGCATTGGCTCTGTCAGGGTCAGACAGCATTACATTCAGCATGATGGCTCTTGCACCCGAGTCACTCACTTTTTGAATACCATCTGCCAATACGCTGCGAGGCCAGGGCCACCGACCATACTCCGCGGATAGCATTGCTAAGGAGCGTTCGTCAATGTCTAAAATAACGATATCTTTTGATGGTTTGGGGCTGGAGAATCGAGACTTCAAAATAACGTCATGGCTGGGTTTCGGGGCGTCCGGTGCTAACTTATTTGTCACAAATAAAGCTACGGCATAAACAGATGCGACCAAACCAACCAAGAATATTGCCTTACTCCCAAATCGCCGAGACAATCTGGCAGCCCATGACATGGACAGCTTTTTAAAGTCCACCAAAGCATGCAGCACCGAGTACATCACCGGAATCTGATTCTTCCCGATGCGTTTCAACAGCGCGAGTAATGATTTCAAAAAATTTACCATCCCTATAAGTTCAATACGAAAAGTTGCTAACTGTCAGATGCAGTACGGTCAAAAATCGAATCCTGGTTGCCTCCGATCGCGGATTTGACTCTTCAACACAAGTCTTAATGCCTGATCTGGATATTCTCCATTGCAACAGGCTTCTGTTAACTGGGTGCCCATTGGCAACGATGATTAGTGCCGATTGTAGACATCTATCTCAAATGCTGGCACTAGCCCCGTTCCTCGCGGTAGGTGTCTCTCCGACGCCGTGATCGCTTTGAATAACCTTTTTCTTGGAAGGAATAGAGTAATCAGACTGATTGTTTCTCATGCGCTAGGGACAGCTACCATTTGCCTGGATATGCCTGCGCTTGAGGCCTGGACACCCTGTAGCCTGAACAGCAGTTATCCTGATCAGGAGGGCTAGAAGTGGGTCAACAATGGCCGACTCACACGCCAGAGTTCCGCAGGCAAGTGGTACATCTGGTGCAAATGTAGGTTGAGTATGCGTAAGTCAAAGGTCATCCATACAGGCACATTTTTTCAAAATAGGCCGCTCCAGATTTTCACAGCGGGGGATGCACTGGTGCATAATAATTCCCTCCCCTTACTGAACCCTTGGTAGCCTTTTGAATTACAACGATTATTGTATAAAGATGTCAAATCTTCAATGATGAGCTGTAATCTCGTGCTAAACAAGCCAGACAAACCCAAGTTATTTACCCGTTACTTCAAAATACCAATAGACGATTCAAAAACAACTTGTTACATTGACAAATTTATATGCTGAGTCACCTACGCGTTTTCACCCGGGTAATCGTCGCCTTAGTGCTTTGGGGGGTATTCTGCTCACACGCACAGCAAATCGAGATTGTTTCGGTACGGTCGCACGGCAACGGCGAATCCGAATCTGCTGCCGTGAAAGATGCGATACTACAGGCGATCGGACAGGTAAGCGGTGAGAGGATCACCGCGACGGCGACTGTGCAGACGAATTCCCGGGAGGATAGCAAGGGACAATCAGAACATTCGGCTCAGGTAAGTGCACGAATCGATAGCCTGATCAAGGGAGTTGTCAAATCATCAACGACCCTGTCGGTTGAAAAGGATCAGAAAAATGGTAACTACAGGGCGGTGGTTGATGTTCGGGTAGCCAGTTTCAAAGGATCCGTCCAACTTGATCGGATCAAGCTGGCCATTGTCATGGGCTCTCAACCTGTGCCCTCAACTTTGGGAAACAATGCCCAGCCATTCCAACAAGCGCTCGTAAACGGCATATCCGACAAATTTGTCAGTTCTGCTAAATTCGCTGTCTTGGATCGGGGGCAGCAGGAAGCAACCCAACGTGAGTTTTCATTGATCAGCAGTGGCAGTGCAGGAATTGAAAATTATGCGCGGTTAGAGTCGAAAGCGATTGCCGACTTTTTGGTAATCGTAGATGTATCAGATCTGACTTTCGCTCCGAATGCGCTGGGTAGACAGCGCGTAAAGGCCAGTGTTCGCGCAATCGTTTATGACTACAGTTCTGGACAAATTCGGCAATCGGTAACTTCTGTCAGCACCAGGGTAATGCGCGAAGGTGCAATCAGTATTTTGGGTAACGAATTGGGCTCAGAGTTGTCGGAAAAGATACTAGAAAATGTATTCCCGCCCCTGGTAGTTGGTTTTGATGGCAACACCGTGTCTCTCAATGCGGGTAAGGGACAGTTCGAAGTGGGAGATGTTGTAATCCTCTCCCGTCAAGGTGCTGCTTTACGTGATCCTTATACCAAAGAAATGCTAGGCTACGCTGAAACGCATTTGGGTGAGGGCATCGTCGAATCCGTGTTACCAAAAATATCTGTCGTCCGTATAACTGAGGCTAAAATGAGGATAGAAGATCCCTCCCGGGGGGATATAGTTGCACGACGTAAAGTATCAAACAGCATGCCCTCAGTTAGTGTGGGGTCGGGCATCAATGAAATTCAAAAATCCGTTAGCCCCATCACAAAGAAAGGGAATAAAAATGAAGACAGCGATTGGTAAATCTTGGAATACTGCGGTTCGTGCTTTAAGCGCTTCATTAACCCTTGGCCTAGTTGCAGCCGCGGCCAATGGTCAAAGCGCAGAAGCGCCTGGAAAAGTCATGCAGGAATGGGCGGTCCCGGACAAGCCTGGCGATGGCAAAGCTTCAGTGGTGATCCCCGATGGAAACGACCCAATGGGCTGCCGCTTGGAAGTGAGCGTTAAGGGCGGTGACAACTGTTCAAAGGTTATGTGCAAGGGTGAGGCGCCGGTATTCACTTCTAGCGTTCAAAGTAAAATGGCAGCAAAAAAAATAGCCATGAGTACTGCGAAGGCACATTATGTGCATTTTTTGCAGGAGGAAATTAATAGCAAGCGTGCTACAGACATGATTAATTCAGCTATCCAAAAAGAGGGGGGCCCGGATGCAGGTACCCAAGCCGTCAGCGGATATGTCAACGCCGAGTCAATTCGTGAGCAGGCAAGCGCATTAATTAAGGGTTTTTCTGTGATTGAAGACGGCTTTTATCTCCTGGATGGCAAGCAGGTGGCCTATGCGCTAGGTGGCGTTTCTTGCCTTACGCAGCGTGCGGCGGACAACCTTAGCAGCGGAAACAAAACTAACAACGCGACCATGGGTGCTGGCGCTAAGCCTACTACTGGCGCGAATGATCCAGGCACAGCGCAAGAGGCGCCGGTTAAGAGACGCGCTGGCGCAGAGGCGATGTAAATGAGATTGGTCGGGGGCGCCGCCCTGGCCGCTTTTTACATCAACCGCGACTAACGACTTTATAGAGACCTTTGAAACAATTTGAATCGCTGGTCGCGAGCTGAACTGTCACTAGGGCGTGGCAGTCTATCAATGCCAACTTGCAGTAACTGGTCCATCCGCTCCATAGGCGATGGGTGAGTCGAAAACAGTAATTCTGCTCGAGGATCGTCGCCTTTGTAGCGTTGCAGCTTTTCCAGTACATTCAGGGCTGCTGCCGGATCGTACCCGGCACGCGTCATGAGTTCCACCCCTAGCCGATCGGCTTCAAATTCTGCAGACTTGTCCAGACCCCGTGCATAAATCTGCCCGCTAGCCTGCGCCAATTTAGCCGTATCATTATCTTGCGTCACCGACTGTAAGCCTTTCGCTGCCTGCTCAGCAAGTCGTTGGCGCTGGACAACTTGATAATGGTGTTTGCGCACCACGTGAGCTACTTCATGGGAAAGAACAAATGCCAGCTCATCCTCACTGTCTAAACCTTTAAGTAGGCCTTTGGAAAGCAAGATAAAGCCCCCAGGCATCGCGAAGGCATTGATTGCATCTGATTTAATTACACCGATATGCCACTTGTAGTTTACACCAGAATGCCTTGCTACAGCGTTACCCACTAAGTTGACATATTGTTGATTTGGTATTGAAGCGACGAGGGGTGCTCCACCCAAAACTTGGGCTGCACCGGCCCTGCCGACGCTTTCTTCATCGGTTTGCGCTTGCAAGTTCGATATTGCAGCAAACAGAAAAGTAAAAACCCATCGATTCATTGATTTACCAGTCATCGTCCTTTTTTGGATTGTTAGCGCCACCACTCGGGATAGAGTTGACCTTCACTGGGGACGCGGAATCTCCTATGATTGATTTTGAAGCAGTAAGGGATATTTTTGATTCACTTGCAGTAACATTTCCATCAGACAAAAACGCAATGATTTCCGAGTTTACGCTGCTCAATTGCTCCAGCCTCTTCAATTCCTCGAAATTCGGCTTCCCATCTATTAGATCTTTGGCAGACAAACCGCGAACCGCAGATGTTGAAACAATATTTCCCCCGCCGAGACGACCTGTGTCGATGGCCGATGGGCCGTTAGCTGATCCGCCAAAATTCACCATAGAAACCTTCAACCACCCTCTCGTGCCATTAACTTCCACTTCAACCCAAAAGCCCTGCCTTTTCAATGGTTTAACCGGCGTTCCAGATTTCATTTTGGCGCCAGATTGGGTACCGTCTGGTTTGTCAAATAAGCCTTGATCCTCACGCATACTTTGCGCTGCGACAGTTCCTAGTCCAGAAAGCGCTATGCTGAACAAAACCAAAGCGCACCAAAACTTGCCACAGTCTTTCATGTTGGGACTATATAGGAAAGGTGGGGCATGAGTCAGTGGGCAGAGAGGTAAGCCGTCCGAAGCCGCTTATGAAACAGCGACTTCCGACTTTAATGAGAACAACGCGCGCGTCCAACATACGATCTTGGATATCGCTATTTTCCAAGAACGATATCTTTGAGTCGCTGTTCGGTCGCACTATTCAAATCCTGGGGTTTAGTGGGCGCTGCTGAAGCAGGCGCCGGGGTTAACTTTTCTCCACCATCAACGTTCTCCGCCTGTTGCTTGGGGGATGAAGACTTGTCGCTCGCCTCAACACCTTGCTTGGCAAGCGAATCGTCAAAGTACGTCTTGATCGATGACCAATTGAATACTATGAAAATTCCAACAATAACGCCGATAATAATATTCATGCAAATCCTCTGAATTACTTAATGTTGATAGTTAGCATATCTTCAGCCATTCTATTTGCTTGCAACAGATCCCCATTCTGGGCGTAAAATTTCTGTAACAGGGATAAGTCGTCGCGGCTTGCCCTACCTGAAATGTGCCGAACCATCGCTGCTTCGACCAACTCGTTGTTGGGTTGACTGATGACTGGATCAGGCTCCATCAGTTTAACGGTTCGCACATCGACTTTAACCGCGATCACCTTAAATCCGTTACAAATAATGGGGCCCTGGATTTCAGCGCCTGACCACCGAACGTTCTGGGCGTTTCCATCCTTAGCGAGCCGCCTAGCTAGAGCGCCTTTCGCAGCAGAAGACCCCACATTGTGCTGTTCGTCGAGGCCTCTACGAGATATGGTCCTGGCGAAAACTCCGTACTCTTGGAACAAGAAGTCCCCGTTCTTTTTGCCCTCCATAAGACTGCACAGAGAATCGCTGTACTGCGCTTGAGCAATTAGTGCGGTAGAACAAAGCAAAATCAGCGCTAGAAAGAAGTTAGCCAAGGTCGGAGCATCATCAATTGTTAGAAAACTGGTTTATCACCACTTGCGCAACCTCTTCAGCAGCAATCTCAAGCGCATTACGCGCCGCATCTAATTTGGTCTCTGCGCGGCCAGCCACGGTCTTCTTGGCAACGCCCAAGCTCTCTGGAAAGTCAGTGGTTAAATCATAGGCTTCAACATTTACGCTTCCGGTAACCATGGGTCGGCCATTATTTGGATCCGTTCGGAACCCATCCAAGGAAATTGTTGACAATATAATCTTCGAGACACCGCATTTGCTGAGGTTTTCAAAGATCTGGTCCTTAGTAGCATCAGGCAAGCTTCCACCTGGATCTTTAGCAAAGATAGTCGAGAAATTATCACTTGGAGGTACTTTGCACCTATTGACTAAGGAGCCCCACGGCGTTATCCTAATGCGCGCAGTTTGTAGAGATTGGCCTATCGCAGTTTGAAGTGCCTGGATTTCCGAATACTGCTCATAAATCAGTTTGTCACGCTTCACCTCCACCGAACCCCCCTTCACGGATTTAGATACCTGCGTTACTGAAACCGTTTCTGCGGACGCATCCACCGACTGCCCGCTCTTAGATGCCGACGCATCAGCGCTGGCAGTGGAGCCGCTTGTGCCAACGGTAGATTCTGCACGCTTAGTGACTTTGTCATCAAATCGCACCTCAGACTCCACGATTCGCGCCATTACTAAAAATGCCATTGGCCCACTGGATTTGCCACGTGCAGCACTCGTGCCTTTGGATTGACTGATCTCCCGCAAAATACTTTCTACTGCAGTATCGCTGACAGTTGCTTTGATGCTGTAGGAGCACTTAGTGGTCAAAATGCCGTCGCATTTTTCCTCGAGGACCGTGACATCAGTAAAAACCTCATCCAATTTTTCCAAAAAAATATCTCTGTTCGCTCTAAGGTTATCTGCTTTCGCCCCCATGTCCCTTGGAAAACTAGCGATATAGTTACTCCATGCTTTCTCCATTGCCTTTTGCTTGGCAACCTCAACCTTGGGGCCCTCACCTTTAGCCCGAACAAACGGGGTTTGAGCGAAAATCGGCGCCGCAAGAACGATCAATGAAAAAAATAACCAATATCGAACTAGCGCTTGAGAATCTCTCATAAACATCTTAATCATTTAAACTTCTCTTTCATCTAACTTTCGAACAACAGTCCAGAAACCTAGGAATACTAGGTGCAAGAAAATCCAGTTTAACCCCAACCCTTGCTAACAACTGCGCATCTCTCTTTGCTATGCCGCTTAAAAGATTACTAAGAATAGAGCTAAGCAATCTTTCAAAAAATATCAAATCACGATCAGGCGTGTCGTCTTCTATGGTCCCATATGGAATCTTATCTTCGCCCTCTGAAATTGCAAACGTCTGCAATATTTTTTCGGGTTCGTTGTTGTCGTCCATAAAAACGGCAAGAAAATTGATTACCAACTTCCGTCGAATGACAGTAATTCCCAATTGTCTACTTGGAGTCAATGTCTTGCTTAGATCGCGTATGACAATTTCAAAACGAAAATCAGCCGGCGGCATCCCCTTTTGGTTTACCCCCTGAACCTTCATAACTTCTTTATACTTAGTCCCGAACCGCGCCATGGCGTCTGTTGCCTCTCGAAAAGGCAACAATGGTATATTTAAACTATCACAAATATAGGTGCTCGACAAAAATCCTACGAACTCCTCATCAAATTTTTCATCCAATTTAAATCCTGAAAGCTTTTCCTTCGAGTCTTTATGAAACTCAACTTTCGTTAGACGTGCAAAAATATTACTTGCAAATCCTTGGTCCCACTTATTGAAGCGTGAAACAAATTCGGCAAACGCCTTGCCATATTCGGAATAGCAATCGTCAAAATTTTCCAAGGCCAATTGCCGGACATTTTTTAAGTCCTTCCCGAATCGTTCCAATCGAAGCTTGAATGGAAAAGATGAAATGACGCGCCAACCGATATCCGGCTCAAATGTCAAGATCAGCCCAACCCCCGACATGAAAATCACCAGCGTATTTAGGTTATCTCCATTTTTCTCCATTCTCGCACCGACAGCGATTTCAAAGTCATGTGCAAATCCTAAAATTAAATCCTCTTTAAATGCGATCGAATCCTTCATTTGGACAGTGGGGGGTTGTTGACGCATCAAAAGTGGCGTCACTCTTTCACGCATAAACCCGAACGCTTCGGAATCAATGACCCGCATGCCCAGCCCCTCAGGTCGGACGCCCTCAACGAATTCTTTTGTTAGGGAAAAGCGCGGATGATTGGGGGAACCGTTTAGTCCGAAGCTTGTCCATACCGGCGGGTTCTTAGGTCTCAGTCGCGGAGTCGGGCTCTTTTGAGCCCAAGCTCTCACTCCAAAAAGCGGTGCAAATGAAGCAAGAACCCCCGCAAGGAACCTACGTTTAGCCGTTTGCAACTGCGTCATCGAGCGGGCCAATCACTTGTACATGCTATTGGCGTCACCAAGCGCTGATTCGGCGACCTTTGGATCCGCTTTTGGGATGTCTTTAGAACGCATTGCTTGCTCCCACTTTGATGTAATCATGCAACTTTTAATGAGGGCGTTATTCACAGCCTTCAGCGCGGGCAAAGGTGCCGTCATTTGAACAAATCCGGCATTCATGGCGTTAGACATAATCTGTCCAATTTCCTGCTGCGCCTGGGCAATCAAACCTTGCGCAGCCATCCGTTGTTCTTGGGCTTGCTTGAGCAGCGCCTTTTGTGCGTCGCTGAATGTGGCTTGCTCCCCGAAAGCCTTTAACAAACGTGCATTATGAACCGGGTCAACACTCACATAGGTCGAACCACCCTCCGCTGCTAATGATTTATAACTTGCCTTCCCACCCTCAAACTGATTTCCTTCCTGTGATTTTCCAATTATGCTGTCACCCAAGCTTTCTGCCTTATCGTTGAATTTTTGGGCATCCGCCGAGAGCTTTCCAACTCTCATACGCGGGAATTGCTTTTCAAAATTTGTCTGGGCTTGGAGTATCTGATCACCCAGGGGCGAATCAGGTTTCCGCAAATTAGGAGGCAAGCTTGGATCTTTTTGAATATCGCGCATGGCGCTGTAAAGTTGAATTTCATAATTCTGATAGTCAAATTCTCTCTTGCTTCTTGGCATCTCAGCATACTCACTCTTCAGGCCATTGGCTTGATTTAAACTGGCCATCGCATTGGTCAGGTCCTTTGGGCCTAGTTCTCCATAAGTGGCAATTCGCCCTTTAAACAACAATGACGTGTAATGCGGCACCTTGACTGCCTGTTGGTATAACTCTTTCCAGCGGTTGGGTGTAATGGATAAAGCGGGAGCCTGCAGGTGCAAATACACCAGAGCCATCAAGCCGTCAATCTTGTCTTGATCGTCTTTTGAGCGGGAGATCTGAATTAAGGCTGCCAACGTGTCGGGCTCGGGAAAAGCCAGAAAAGTATCGTAGATTGCCCGTACTCTCTTCGTCTCAAAGGAGGCAGAGAAAAAGGCGGCATTGGGAAACGTTTTACTCAGTTGTTTTTGTTCAAGTGCTAAAAGAAATTCATCTTGTAAAGAAATTAGTTCTTTTACCTTGAACTCCGAGGTAATTAACGCCGTATCGACCTTCATATTACCCAAGGCACCCGACGCTTGCGCACACCACTGATCACTTGGAGTGATTCCGCCCGACCTCGCTTCGTTCGATGCTCCGGATGTCGCCACCGCACCTCCAGGAGCGACCATTGCAGGTTTTGCGGGAACTTCAATGCTCAGCTTCTTCAAAAGATCACCGAATTGAGCATGTGCTGGTGAACAAATCAACACACAAACAATCGTAAACAAATGTCCGAGGCGAGAAACGACATTCTTTATCATGTCAAACCTTATCTAATGCGAGGGAAAGGCCAGTGTATCGTCTTTTTGACAAATTTCATGCCCACCTGCTCTGATGTATCGATAGAACGGTTGGGTCGTCTTGAGCCCTTTTTGCGCTCGGTACGGGCCCATACTAAAAACGGTAGTCAGATTGCGACGATCTTAGGTTTCCCCTCGATTCAATTTACCACCTATACCGTAGATTGGTAAATTGATATTTTAGTTTTAGTTCTCCGCTCGCCGATTGATAACTGTATCTGTGCTAATTTGGTCTCCAATGAGCGCGTGCTTCATGCCCAGCCAGTACTCAAAGCCACTGACTGAGCATTGGTAAATTCTCAATGGATATCCAAGTCCCGCAACATTAATTATGTTGCCAAATAAAGATGCCCACTAATATATCCCGAGAGGCCGTTGCGAGATCACAGATTGGAGCACTTGAACACACCGCTAAAGGATCAGTGATCGAGGAGAACGATCCGCCGGACGATTATTTGGGCAAGGAAACTTAC
>Ga0214919_10011086_pt1 | contig 11282 bp, 9 predicted proteins | sample LL1503_MetaG_FD_177994 | JGI IMG/M metagenome (GOLD analysis project Ga0214919, IMG submission 177994) | Freshwater microbial communities from Lake Lanier, Atlanta, Georgia, United States - LL-1503 | ecosystem: Environmental > Aquatic > Freshwater > Lake | place: USA: Georgia | collected 2015-03-15
CGCCAGATTATTCAAGGGTTATTCTCCCTATCAGCGGGTGGGCTTACGGGAACCGGTGTTGGATTGGGTCAAGCCGGGCGTTGGGTTCCAGAAGTCACGTCAGACATGATCTACACAGCAATTGGAGAAGAGCTCGGACTCGTCGGACTAGTAATCGTCTTGAGTGCGATCCTCTTAATTGTTGCGCAAGGGTTTCTGATCGCACAGCGGAGCCAGAATGACTTTTCTCGCCTGGTAGTAGTAGGGCTTTCCACCATCATTGGATTTCAAGCATTCTTCATCTGCGCCGGTATTTTGCGAGTGCTTCCTCTTACCGGAATCACTCTTCCATTTGTGGCATACGGAGGCAGTTCGCTCCTAGCGAATTACATCATTCTGGGACTCCTGTTGCGTGTCTCAGATGAGAATCGCCGACAGGCGGGCGGTGGCTTCATTCGCCAGATGCAGAATGAGAATTAATAGGGGCCTTGCAGCACTGACTCGGCACAAAGCACCGGGGCCGGCACAATTTGCCTTAACGCAATTGCGAGTCCGTCCGTCAACCGACACGGAATAACTACCTGTCCTCGCGACGACATCAAATCGAGCTCAGCGTAATAAACACCAAACTCTTGTTTGACAATGCGCACCGCGATCACGTCTACATTGAGCCCCTGCAACGTACTAACGAACAGCTCGTGGGTGCTGGGTCGTGGATTAGCACGCCCGTCAAGCGCCATGGCGATGGCCTGCCCGTCAGCCAGCGCCACCTGCACTTCGAGGGTTCGGTACGGCCCTTCAGCCTCTTGCAGATTGATTTCTGGGTGAGGATCAGGGAGAAGATACGTGACCGAAACGACATTCATAACGCGGAACGTTTCGTGCTCCTCGATGACAACGATTGGTTTGTCTGAGCTGTTTTCAGTGGTTGCACTCTCATCGGTCATGGACTACAGCCTAATTCCCTCGGCGTCGTGACACAGAGAGCACCATACCAATAGCGCCCGAAAACACCAAGGCGGCTGTTCCCCCATAACTGACCAACGGGAGAGGAATGCCTGTCACCGGCATAATTCCCATAGTCATACCAATGTTCTGGAAACAACTGAACGAGAAAAAGACGAATATCCCAACGCAGAGAAGCCGTCCGAACTGCTCCTTGGCATCCTTAGAGATAACAAATATTCGATAAGCCACGGTGGCGAGGAGTCCCAAGAAAACAAGAGAACCAACAAGGCCGAGTTGTTCACCGACCGCCGTAAAAATGAAGTCTGTTCGCTGCTCGGGTACGTAACCCAAGTTGGTCTGCAACCCATTGAAGAGACCCATTCCCGTTATGCCGCCGGCACCGATGGCATTCTTGGCGTTATCAACGTGATAGATCGCTGCTGCCAATGCTGGATCGCTTGAATTTTGATTGAGAAAGGCCGTAAGGCGGGAGAGTTGATACTTCTGAAGGAAGCCAACCGCTACCGCCGAGACCGCCCCCACCGCTCCCGCTACACCCAGTAACGCCATGAACCGCGGTGGAACACCAGCAATGACAATCATGATCCCAACCGTGACAGCCACAATGATCGCCGTACCGAGGTCCGGTTGCACCGCAATGATTGCCATAGGTAAACCGGCCATAAATAAAATCCGAATCACATCTCGCTGTGCGAGTCCCTGTGGGCGACGGGCACTATAGGCCGAAGCGGTCAAAATGAGGGCTAGCACCATGAATTCACTAGGTTGCACCTGGAAAAATCCAAGGTTAAACCAACGTTGCGCTCCAAGCGCCGAGGAACCAAAGAAAATCACTCCTATGAGCCCAGCGATGCTTGATAAGTAGGCCGGTGTTGCAATCATCTCAAACCGTCGGTAATCAACACGAGAAACAATCCACATCACCGCAAGACCAATGCAAACCCACATGGTTTGACGTTTTAAGTAGTACGCAGGATCAATTCCAGCATTCGTCAGAGCAACTTTGGTTGCCGAAAAGATCATCAATACACCAAAGAGGGCGAGAGTAACTATGCCAAAGAGCAGAGCTCGGTCTACCGAACCTGAATTCGAATCATTCGACGTGCGAGACAGCAAGTTCATTGCGCAACCACGTCTCGTAGTACCGAGATTGGTATGTCGGCGTCAAACCACCAATCCAGCTGCAACTTGGCCTGCCAAACAAGCATCATCTCTCCATTAGCCACCCGAGCCGATATCAACCGCTGCTCAGCCATCCAAGCCGTTTCAGATGGTTCGTACGACAGATCGATGAAAGCCGATTGACTCCCGGCCGCCACAGCTGGCAGAGCTGAAGAGTCTCCAGTCAGACTCACGGGAGTTGCATTAACGACTAGATCGGCCTCATAGGAACTCACGGAGACCCCCCGTACACGGTCATCATCGCCAAATATCGCGAGCTGTCCTCGATCAGCCCGAAGTAAAACATCGATTCGACCCACTCCTCGACTCAACAACGCAGCGATAATGGAGCGGGCGGCCCCTCCGGCTCCAATTACCGTAACGCTTGCATCGCGGACATCTACATCCAACTCGCTGACGATTGCTCGACAAAACCCTTCACCATCAACGTTGCGACCCACGATGCGCGCATCTACGGACCGGACCGAATTCACGGCACCAACTAGTCGAGCGACGTCATCAACTTCATCACACAGCCCATACATTCGATCTTTTAACGGAAACGTCACTGAGAGCGCATCAAAGCCGTGCACAGTGGAACTCAGGCGATTCCAATCAGTTCCGTCATCATCGACGATGACGCTCTCGCCACTAATCGCTAGATGGTTCAAGGCGGCCATGTGCAATCGTGGAGACAAGGAGTGCCCCACCGGAGAGCCGATAACGCCGCATCTGAACATCACAGACCCCTACTTCTGGCAAGTTCAATGTTGGCGAGGTGATCTTTATAGGCAACAGCGAACGCTTCAGTTCCCGACTGATCAACAACAACGAAGTAGAGCCACTTGCCTGCGGGTGGATCAATGATCGACCGCAGGGCTGTCGCCCCCACCTGACAAATCGGTGTAGGAGTAAGACCCGGGTGTAGATACGTGTTGTAGAGCGTGTCAATTTTCAACATTGATGGCGTCACCTTCACCCCATCCTTTTGCAGTGAATAGAGAATCGTGGCATCCATTTGCAGGCCGCCACCCCGCGCTAGGCGGTTCAAGATCACCCTTCCAACCTGGGGCATATTCTTCTCGTAGAAACCCTCTTTTTCGATAATCGAGGCAGCTGTGATCAGTTCATAGGCACTCAGACCGTGAAGGCTCGTCGAGGGTGTGAGGCCGGCCCGGCGGAGCTGCTTCACGAATCGCTCTTTCATGTGTTTTACCAATACATACGGCGTCTCATTCGGGCCCACTATGTAGGCACCAGTGCCGAGCAGTCCTTCGAGGCTGGATGCCCCAAAAGCATTATTGGCTGATTCATCACGGATAACAGCCTTAAACGCACTCGTATACGCAGCATCTTTTATTGTGGCTAACTGAAGGGCTGTTTGTCGAATCGTCATCCCAGGCGTGATGTACAAGACATTGGCGTTAGGACCTCCACTCAACGCTTTTCGGATAGCGCCGTGAGAGGAATTCTGCCGCACAACATAGATACCTGGGCGAATTACGGGTGCACCAAAGATAGCTAAGTCGATTTTGAAGGAAAGTGTCGAGCTCAACACGTGATGAACCGCTAAATCGTCAGCAACTTCAGAGAGAGACTCGCCTGATACCACCTTGATGACGGTCGGTGTCCCTGGGGAACTCAATGGGTACATCGACCATGCCAGGCGTCCCGTGAAAAGAGCCGCCGCGACGAGCAGTGCCAAAGCAAATAGCCGCCTACGCCTGTGCATCGAGCACCCCTTGCAGCAGCACAACTGCAGCTGCACTATCAAGGTCCTTGCGCTGCGCCTTCTGGCTCTTCCCGGCAGAGGCCATCTGCTTTGCTGCGCTGGCAGTGGTCAACCTCTCATCGACGACGACGAACGCTACATCAGGCATCGCGCTGCGAATCTCTTCAAGGAATTCTGCCGCCATGGCCGTGCTGGAAGTCTCTCGACCGCTAAGTGCTATTGGCTTACCAACAAGAATCTCATGCACTTCTTCTTCTCTTACGAGAATCGCCAGCGTGACTATCCAATCGCCCTCACGAAGGATGCATTCACGAGGAAATGCCATAGTTCGCCCACTGTTAGACACAGCAACACCGATACGACGGGTACCGGGATCGAGGGCCATAAGGCGCGACATGGCTAACCCCCGAGCAGTTCTTTGGCCTTTGCTAGAGCCTCATCAATTCCTTCGAGATTTTTGCCACCGGCCGTCGCCAATTCCGTCGACCCGCCGCCGCCGCCGCCCACGATGGCTCCGAGCTCCTTAACAACAGCCTTGGAATCGGTCGTCCCATCAGTAGCTACGGCCATCGCAACTTTCCCGTCGCCTGCATCGCCCACCAGCAGCAGACGCTTGACTCCACGCTGGCGTAAGTCCTGCGCCAGCGTTCGCAACTCATCTACCGAAACTCCATCTACGCGGGCCACCAGAACCCCAGCGTTGACCGCATCCATCAGCGTGGCTGCGTACGCGGCGAGCGACGCTTGGCGGAGACCAGTCAGGGCTTTCTCAGTCTCACGCTGCTTCTCAATCAGCCGTTCCAGCGATGGCACAACATCGTCCTGACTTGTCTTTAGAGTCGCAGCAATACTGGCTAGTACTGTTTCCATCTCGCGAGACCGGCGCATTGCGCCAAGGCCTGTTACCGCCTCAAGCCGGCGGGTATTCGAGCCGATAGAGGCCTCAGAGACAATCTGTATTTGCCCGATGTCTCCGAGTCGCTGCACGTGAGTACCACCACAGAACTCTAGAGAATTCGCACCAGCTCGCACCACGCGCACCCGATCTCCGTACTTGTCGCCGAAGAAGGCCACTGCACCCATCGCCTCGGCTTCCTGGCGGGAGGCTTCCACCGTATCTACGGCTTCGTTCACGACCACATCACCATTGACCATGGTCAAGACCGCATCAATCTCTTCTGCGCCCAAACCGTTCGTGTGGGCGAAGTCGAAACGAAGTCGGTCCGGCTCAACGAGTGAGCCCTGTTGGCGAACGTGATCACCCAGCACCGTCCGCAATGCAGCGTGAAGCAAGTGGGTGGCCGTATGGTTCCGTCGAACAGCGTCACGGCGCTGCCCGTCAATCGTGGCGACAGCAACCTGGCCGGGCAAAATCTCCCCGCTCAGTTGGCCTCTATGGGATACCAAGCCTCCGAGAACGCTCTGGGTGTCTGCAACGACCATGCGGCCCGTTTCAGTCACAAGGGTTCCCGTATCACCGACCTGGCCACCAGACTCTGCATAGAACGGCGTTGTGTCGAGAAAGACTTCAACCGAACCATCTGCGGCTGTCATGGAACCCAGAACTGTCGATTCAATGCTGTAGCGAGCGGCATCGCGCCCAATAAACGTCGTAACACCACTGGTGTCGAGAATCTCTCGGTAGACGGAATCGTCACCAACGACTTTAGATTTCGCTGCCGCTCGAGCGCGAGTCCGCTGCTCGCCCATCGCTACGTCAAACGCCGCACGATCCACTGTAAGCCCACGCTCTTCCACAACCTCAGAGGTCAGTTCCAGAGGGAAGCCGTGGGTGTCGTGCAGCTTGAAGGCAACGTCTCCAGGGAACACCGTAGATTTGGACGAAACCACGTTCTCGGTTTCATCAGAGAGGAGGGACATTCCGGCACGCAATGTGCGGGCGAAGCCGTCTTCTTCACGCTGAAGAATCGAGGTGATGAGCGATTGATCTGTAATGAGCGATGGGTAGGCGTCAGCCATCTTCGCGATGGTTGCCGTCACAAGAGACTCCGTCACCGCTCGATCGGAACCTTCTCGGCGAGCCGCCAAAATCGCCCGTCGAATAATGCGACGAAGCACGTAGCCACGACCCTCATTCGAAGGCAGTACGCCGTCGGAGACCAGCATTGTCATCGCTCGGCCGTGCTCCGCGATACGTCGAATGGCGATGTCGGTATTTTCGTCTTTGCCGTAGGCCTTGCCCACAATCGACTGAGCTGTCTCCATCAGCGGAGCGAAGAGGTCGGTGGCGAAAACGGAGTCTTCGTTATTGCGAATTGACAGCACACGTTCGAATCCAGCACCGGTGTCGATGTTCTTCCTTGGCAAGTCCAACAAAGAGCCATCGCTGCCACGGTTGTACTGCATAAACACCAGATTCCAGAACTCTACGAAGCGGTCTCCGTCACCTTGCTCGGGTCCTCCATCGGACCCGTACTTTGGACCTTTGTCGAAGTAGATCTCAGAACAGGGACCGCAGGGGCCGACATCACCCATGGCCCAGAAATTATCTTCGTCGAGTCGTTGAATCCGCTCTGGGCGAATTCCGGCGACGGATTGCCAGATGTCACTGGCGTCGTTATCCGACACATGCACGGTCACCCAAAGCTGTTCTGGGTCGAACCCGAAACCCTCAGTAATGAGCCCCCAGGCAAACTCAATGGCCTCTTGCTTAAAATAGTCACCGAAGCTGAAGTTCCCCATCATCTCGAAGAATGTGAGGTGGCGCTTGGTCGTGCCAATCTGGTCAATATCGGGAGCGCGGAAGCACTTTTGTATCGAGGCCGCCCGCGAAAACGCTGGCGTCTCGTCGCCGACGAAGTAGGGCTTGAATGGCACCATTCCGGCAATTGTGAAGAGGAGTTCCGGGTCGTGCGGAATCAAACTCGCGGAAGGCACAATTGCGTGGCCATTTTCCTCAAAATATGTTAGAAATCTACGTCGTAATTCAGCCGCTTCCACGTACTCACTCTACCGGCGGACCTTGGATTCCTTCTTGTATAGAGCGCCAATTCTCTACCAGTCGTGACTCGCCTGGTTGGGCCGAAGGCTCAAAAAAGCCCCTAGCGATGCCGTCTGGCAGATAGCGCTGCTCCACCCAGTTACCTGGGAAGTCGTGAGGATAGGCGTACCCGACCCCGTGGCCGAAATCTGACGCACTTCGGTAGTGACCATCGCGTAGATGTGCCGGCACTTCAGTCGAGGCACCGGCGCGAATAGCTGATGTGACAGCACCTAACGCCGAGGTAACCGAATTGCTCTTCGGGCTGAGTGCCAAGCGGATTGTGGCGTGTGCCAGGGTCAGCCGAGCCTCCGGAAGCCCGACAAATTCCACGGCGCGAGCCGCTGACTCGGCAGTGAGAAGGGCATTACCGTCTGCAATGCCAATGTCCTCACTCGCCAATATCACTAAGCGTCGAGCTATAAAGCGAGCCGACTCCCCTGCCTCTAATAACGTCACTAGCCAAAAGAGTGCAGCATCCGGATCGCTGCCACGAATCGACTTTATGAATGCGCTGACCTGGTCGTAATGGGAGTCTTGGGACTGATGAATTATTCGCCCGTCTCGGGCCGCGCCAACATCTGCAAGGGTCACGACGTTCTCATGGCTGGACGCCAACACCAGTGCTACATCCAAAGTAGTAAGAACACCCCGGCCGTCACCCTCCGCAGACTGCACCAACACATCAAGCGCATCGCCATCGATTGTCGCTCCTCGGGCGGCTAGACCTCGCTCCACCAGGAGAGTCAGACTCTCTCGCGTGTGGGGCTTGAGCCTCCAAAGCGTGGTGCGGCTTAACAGGGCTGCATTCACCTCAAAGTAGGGATTCTCGGTCGTGGCACCGATTAGCACTACCTCACCGCTCTCGGTGACTGGCAGAAGCAAATCTTGCTGTAACTTGTTGAAACGATGAACCTCGTCAATGAATAGACAGGTGCGGGCTCCATGTTCGGCTAAACGTTGGCGCGATAACTCAATGACTTCTCGCACGTCCTTCACGCCGCTCGAAACGGCGGAGAGTGTCACGAAGTGCAGTCCGGCAGCTTCGGCCACTAGCCGGGCCATTGTTGTCTTGCCAGTTCCCGCTGGGCCCCAGAGGATCAACGACTTAAGGGAGTGACTCTCCGCTAGTTGTCGCAGAGGAGCGCTAGCGCCCACCAGATGATCTTGACCAACTACGTCATCTAGTGAACGCGGACGTAACGATTCGGCCAGTGGTGCAATACGGCGCAACCGTTCCTCGAGACCAGCATCAAAGAGTGACGTGGCTACACCTTTGGTGCGATGCGAATACGAAGATCACGAACCTGACGTTCCGTGATTTCCTTGGGAGCACCAGTCATCAAGTCAGTGCCGGACTGGGTCTTCGGGAATGCAATCACCTCACGGATGTTCTCTTCGCCGGCAAAGATAGCCACCAGTCGGTCAATGCCCACCGCAAAACCGGCATGGGGTGGCGCTCCGTACCGGAAGGCACCAAGCAGAAACCCGAATCGATTCTCCGCCTCTTCGTCGCTAATTCCGAGTGCCGTGAAAACGCGGGACTGCACATCGGCACGGTGGATCCTTACCGAGCCGCTACCAAGCTCCCACCCGTTAAGCACGAGATCGTAGGCCTGCGCACGAACTGAGAGCGGGTCACTTTCGAGCAAATGCAGGTCATCAAGGTTGGGCATTGTGAACGGGTGGTGCGCCGAAACAGGATTGCCCTCTTCGTCGAGACCCTCAAACATGGGGAAGTCCGTAACCCAGACGTATCGGTGGGGACCCTGCGATACCGGAGGGGAACCGAGGTCGGCACGAAGCGTACCCAGAATTTTGCAGGCAGCGGCATACTCGTCCGCGACAACCAAGATCAAGTCCCCTACTTCGGCACCGTCAACTTCTCTAATCGCCGCCCGTTCGATGTCACCGAGAAACCGGTCCAGCGGCGAGTCGAGACCTTCTTCGGTGATCCGGAACCAGGCCAGACCTTTCGCACCAAGCCCCTTGGCTCGTTCGGTCAATGCATCAAGCTTGGAGCGCGTGAACGTAGCCCCTCCGGTTACCCGGATGGCCTTCACGGTAGGCGCGCCAAATGCTTTTACTTCCGTACCTTCAAAGACGTCTGAAAGGTCTTGGAGGGTCATGCCAAAACGAAGGTCGGGCTTGTCGGAACCATACCGATCTAGTGCTTCGGTCCACGTCATCGTATCGATTGTGCTGGGTCGTTCACCAGTGGCCGCTTCGGCACCGTCGAGCACTGCCTGTGAGACGAATTCCATAATGTCGAGCTGTGTTACAAAACTCGCCTCAAGGTCGAGCTGCGTGAATTCGAACTGACGATCCGCACGGAGATCTTCATCGCGCAAACATCGAGCGATCTGGTAGTAGCGATCAAAGCCACCCACCATGAGGAGCTGTTTCGCGATTTGTGGGCTCTGCGGTAGGACGTAAAAGTCGCCAGGGTGAAGGCGAGAAGGCACGACGAACTCCCGAGCACCTTCGGGGGTGGGCGCCCACAGCAACGGTGTCTCAACCTCACAAAAGCCCTGGCGTTCCATTGCGGCTCGCAGCGCCGAGTTCACCCGAGCACGTAGGCGAAGGTTTTTCTGCATCTGCTCACGACGTATATCGAGATAGCGATGGCGCAGTCGTACTTGTTCATCAATATCCACACGATCGTCGAGCTGGAACGGTGGCGGCTCTGCGGCTGCCAATATCTCAACGGTGCAGTTAGTCAACTCGATGGCACCAGTACCGAGTTTGTCGTTAACTGTTCCCTCTGGACGTGCCGACACAGTGCCGGTGACCCGCAGAACGTACTCGCTCCGCACGTCAACCGAGCCATCGACAACTACCTGAAGAAGACCCGAGCGGTCACGAAGGTCGACGAAGGCGAGGTGCTCGCCGTGTTCGCGGCGCTTCGCCACCCATCCGCAAACAGTGAGCGTGGTGCCAATGTCACTCGCTGAAACTGAGCCACACATCCGGTCTCGGAGGCTCGTTGCTTCGTAGTTCGTCGTCATTAGTCCATGCTCGTTTCAATTACTTCACGCACCGCATCTACCAGCGCTGTTCGAGGGATCAGCTTCTGCCGATTGTCATCATTCGTTGCCCGTAGGTCTCTTATCGTAATAGTGCCAGCTTCGAGCTCTTGAGGACCTACCAGAATGGCCACTCGCGCGCCCGAGCGGTCGGCCGCCTTTAGCTGTGACTTCATTGACCGGCCGTCAAACGCGCGATCAACTGCGAGTCCGCTACGCCGAAGCACGTCACAAATTTGAAGGGCCTCTTGGCCACCAGTCGTATCCACCACAAATACGTCAATGCTGGCGTCTCTGAGGGCTTCGAAGCGCTGCGGATCTTCGGCCTCCAGCGCCAGAAGTAGTCGTTCAATACCTGTACCAAACCCCACGCCGGCCGTCGGGTTTCCACCTAAATCTTCGGCCAGCTGGTCGTACCGACCACCACCACCCAAGGCATTTTGAGCTCCGTCAAGTGCCTCAGAAATGAATTCGAAGGTTGTTCGGGTGTAGTAATCAAAACCACGGACCAACTTCACATTGCGCTCCCACGGGACGCCAATCGCTGTCAATCCTTCGGTGACTTGCGTGAAGTGGGTAGCGCACTCTCCGCAGAGGGCATCAGCAATCGAGGGGCCCCTGTCCACTACCGAACGGCATTCTCGCTTCTTGCAGTCAATAACGCGAAGGGGATTTCCAGACCAACTCTTTTGGTGCTCCTCGCACAACTGAGGCTCATGTGATGACAAGTGGGACCGCAGCGAAAGCACGAAGGCTCCACGACACTCAGCGTGCCCCATCGAATTCACCATGAGCCGCACCTGGCGGAGTCCTAATGCCTCGTAGAAGCGCCAGGCCAGCGCCACAACTTCGACATCGATCATTGGATCTTCCGTGCCAAGCACCTCAACACCCAGTTGGTGGTGCTGACGATATCGCCCGGCTTGTGGTCGCTCATAACGAAAGAAGGGGGTCACGTACCACGCCTTCCAGGGGGTCGTTGGGTGGTGCTGCACGAACGCTCTCACTACTGAAGCTGTGCCTTCGGGGCGGAGTGCCAAGGTGCGTCCACCGCGGTCTTCGAAAACGTACATCTCTTTGCGAGCAACATCACTCTCTTCACCAATACCCCGGTTGAAGACGGCAACATTCTCAAACATTGGAGTCAAGACAAGGCCGAAGCCCCACTGGTGGGCCATTTCGCTAAATGTACCCACGAGTCGTTCCCAAGCTCTTGAGGAGTCGGGCAGAACGTCGTGTGTTCCAGTAGGTGCAACGAGTTGCTTAGGTTGTTCGCTCACGAGGAGCCCTTTCTGCCAGGAAGATCTCGGAATGCCTCAAAGACACCGTCAACGTTCTTAATTGCGACAATCAGTGTTGAGATGCGATGGGTCGGCAAACTCAACTTCGAAGGTCATTTTAACAATGCGGTCAG